>Ga0335078_10003202_pt1 | contig 24405 bp, 21 predicted proteins | sample Lox_Sample_32_FD_206711 | JGI IMG/M metagenome (GOLD analysis project Ga0335078, IMG submission 206711) | Soil microbial communities from Loxahatchee National Wildlife Refuge, Florida, United States - Lox_Sample_3.2 | ecosystem: Environmental > Terrestrial > Soil > Wetlands | place: USA... | reverse complement strand
CAAACTCCTGGCGTTTTCCAGCAATCGATCGACCCCCGACCCAGATCGCACCTACGATTCAAACATTTGGGTGGTGGCCGCCGACAATACAGATAAAGGCGCACACCTGACGCAGGTAACCACCAATCCCGGCGAGGATGAGCAGCCATCGTGGTCGCCGGATGGGAGATGGATCGCGTATGTAACCAAGCTCGACCCGAAACTTTTTCAGTATGCAACGCTTCATGTGGCGGTTTCGCCAGCTGCAGGTGGTCCGGCAAAAGTTTTGACGCAACGCTTCGATCGAATGTCGAGGTGGCCGCGCTTTTCCCCGGATGGTCAGTTCATTTACTTCACCGCAGACGATGACGGCACGGTCAATCTCTGCCGCATTCCTGCGCAGGGTGGAGAGATCTCTCGAGTCATCTCGGGGCGAGTTGTTGCTTCGAGCTACAGCGTTGGAAAGTCAGGCGGAATCGCGGCTCAGGTTGCGTCAGAGGACCGGCCCAATGAAATCTTCATCGTCACCGGTTCGAATGCACCGGTGCGGATTACTCACGTGAACGACACATTCCTGGCCAAGATCAAGATGGTCACGCCGGAGTATGTGAAATTTAAGAGCAAAGATGGAACCATGGTGGCGGGATATGTTTTCAAGCCGTTGGGATATGAGTCGGGGAAGAAATACCCCACACTTTTGCACCCACACGGTGGTCCGGTCGGTTCGTACCATGGGGATTTCGACAATTTCTCGCAGCTAATGGCAGCCAACGGCTACTTGGTTCTCGAGCCGAATCCCCGCGGCTCGTCGGGATATGGCGAAGCCTTCTGCAAAGCCATCTACGCCGATTGGGGGAACAAAGATTTCCAGGATGACATGGCGATGGTGGATTACGCGCTGGCTCAGGGTATTGCAGATCCAGACAAGCTGGGGGTTGGCGGATGGTCTTATGGAGGAATTTCGACGGACTTCATCATTGCGCAGACCACACGCTTCAAAGCGGCAATTTCCGGAGCGGGCTCTTCCCTCTTTTCTGCTCTCTATGGACACGACCAATACATCCTCGATTACGACACGGAACTCGGCCAGCCATGGGCGAATCGCGCCGTATGGGACCGGGTTTCTTTCTTCTATAAGGTCGACAAGATCACAACACCCACGCTGTTTATGGGCGGCGAGATTGACTGGAATGTTCCGATCGTCGGTGGCGAAGAGATGTACGAAGCGCTCAAGAGTCTTGGCCGTGAAACTGAATTGATCGCGTACCCGGGGGAATACCATGGGTTCCGGACACCATCGCACATCAAGGACCGGCTGGAGCGAAATCTGTCCTGGTATGCGCACTACGTGAAGCAGGACGGCACCCCGGCAAATCCGGCGGAGAAGAACAATTAGTTCTCGGATGACGGCTAATTCTGTAAACCCGGTTGCGAAATCCTCATGTACGGTACGCCTCGCCAAGCCAGCGGATTGCGATCAGATCGCCGAGTTGGCGGGCCAGCTTGGATATCCTTCGACCGCGGAACAAATCCGCTCGCGAATGGCCGAAATGCAGAAGTCAAAGCAATACGCGGTTTACGTCGCTGAGTTGCCTGAAGGCAACATCGCAGGCTGGATCGGGGTAAGCATATTTCGGTGCATCGAACTTGATGCATGCGCCGAGATCAATGGCTTTGTTGTCAGCGAGAGCGTTCGCTCAAAGGGACTGGGAAGAGTTCTGCTCGCCGCTGCCGAAAACTGGGCTCGGGAACAGGGTTGCCGCGAAATTATCGTGCACTGCAACGTAATTCGCGAGCGTGCTCATCGTTTCTATCTGAGCAACGCATTCGAGCATAAAAAGACGCAGAAGGTGCTACAAAAAGTCTTATAAAAATCGAGAACGATGACCCGCACCGCCACAAACGGCCGAATTCCCGCATGACCCCTGCTCCGGCGCCAAACACTGCTTCATCCCCGCCAGCCCTAAGAAAAGAACTAAACCTCTTCGATGTGGCCGCGATCGTAGTCGGTACCATTATCGGATCTGGAATTTTTGTGCTTCCCAGCTACATTGCAGCGGAGGTGAAGCCCCTGTGGGGCGTCATGCTGGTGTGGGGCGTGGGCGGAGTATTGACCATCTTCGGAGCACTGTCACTGGCAGAGCTTGGTGCGATGTATCCCGCATCCGGCGGGCTATGCACCTACCTGTTGCATGCCTACGGCCCGACAACAGCTTTTCTCTATGCGTGGAGTCTGCTGTTTGTCATTCATTCGGGAAGTATTGCCGCTCTCGCGGTCGCTTTCGGCATTTATGCCAAGCAGTTCTTTGCAATGAATACGATTGTCGAGAGATCTCTGGTCGCGGCGGTGATTCTGGGACTGACCTTCATTAGCTGCTTGGGAATTCGCGGCGGCAAGCTGATCCAGAATTCGATTGCAGTTGCGAAGATCGGTGGATTGGCTGCTGTCATTTTGCTTCTTTCTATTAAAGGGACTTTACCGCTTCATTTCAGCAGCACCCCTCTTGATGGCCTTGCTGGCCACTCGTTCTCCGCAGCCGGATTTGGAATCGCGCTGATTGCCGTGCTATGGGCGTATGAAGGTTGGCACGTCGTCTCATTCGTAGCCGGAGAGATGAAAAGGCCGCGTATCGATTTGCCGCGGGGTCTCCTGTTTGGGACAGCGGTGGTCATGCTGATCTACATGACGGCCAACATTGGCTACTACCATGTCTTATCACCCGCCGAGATCCAGGGAAGCAACGCCGTAGCTGCTTTCGCGATGGGGAAGCTTTTCGGCCCTCGGGCTGCCAGTGCAATCTCTCTCCTGGTCCTGGTTTCAATCCTGGGTTCAATCAATGGCATGATTCTTTCCGGCCCACGCGTTTACTACGCCATGGCGCAGGACGGCATCTTTCCGCGAGGGTTTGCGTCGATCAATGAACGCTATCGCACGCCGGTTTTCGCCCTGATCGTGCAGGGCGTTTGGGCGGCAGGCCTCGCTGCATCAGGCACCTATCAGCAGCTCTTCACCTATGTAATCTTCACCGCCTGGATTTTTTATGGACTTGCGGTAGGCGCGGTATTAGTGCTCAGACGGACACGGCCGAACTTGGAACGACCTTACCGTGTTCCTGGATATCCGTGGATTTGCCTGTTGTTCTGCATGGCGGCTGCAAGCCTTGTCGTTAATTCGGTGATTACGCAGCCCAAGAATTCCTTGATTGGCATTGCCGTGGTAGCGAGTGGCCTGCCCTTATACTTCTTCCTTGGCAACCGCAATCGTGACACTTAGAATTCGCAAGCAACTTCGAATGAGGTGAAATAATCTTGCTCCGTCTCCGGCTTCTGGCAGTTGTCCTGGTTGTATTCTGTGCCTCAACGCTTGTCTCCCAAGAACTGGACTCTACCTTCGCGCGCGATCCGAATCAGCCCGTCGACAAGCAGTACACGGACCAGATCCACAAATACACCACCGATCCCTCATTCACGTCGCCTTTGGTGGACTACCTTCCAGCCTCGAAGAGCGTTCCTACTCCCGCCAAGGTTCTCGGCGACGTTTCTGGCTCCCCGGACATGCTCCCTTACGCCGAAGACGTCTACAAGTACTTCCGCCTTTTGGAGGCGAGCACTCCTCGGGTGAAGGTCTTTACGATCGGCCATACGGAGGAAGGGCGGGAAATGATCGCGGTGGCGATCGCGGACGCGCAGCTTCTTGCCGGTGCAAAAGCAAATGATGCTCGTCTGGCTCAGCTTGCTGATCCTAGAAAAATTGGCCTCGATGACGCCAAGGCTCGCCAACTCATCGACCAGTCCTGGCCAATCTACTACATCACGGGCACGATTCACTCGCCCGAAACCGGTGCGCCCACGGCGCTAATGGAGCTCGCCTATCGCCTGGCTGTCGACGATGCGCCGTATATAAAGTTTATCCGCTCGCACATGATCGTGCTCATCACACCGGTTGTTGAAGTCGATGGACGCGACCGCATGGTCGACCTCTATAAGTGGCACAAAGCTCACCCCAGCCAGGATTTCCCGCGTCTTCTCTATTGGGGTCACTACGTCGCTCATGACAACAATCGTGACGCCATGGGTATGACGCTAAAGTTAACGCAGAATGTGCTGAATACTTATCTTGATTGGCACGCGCAGGTTCTGCACGACTTACACGAGTCAGTTCCCTTTCTCTACGACAACACGGTCGGAGACGGACCCTACAATGCCTGGGTGGACCCCATCCTCGCCGACGAATGGGCAGAGCTTGGGTCAGACAACGTTGCGCAAATGCGAAGCTTCGGAATGCCCGGCGTATTCACGCACGGGGACTTCGATACCTGGAGCCCGGGTTATTTAATGTTCTTAGCGGCGATGCACAACGGCATCAGCCGTCTCTATGAAACATTCGGGAACGGCGGTGCTGACACCCTAAAGCGTATCCTCCGGCCGGAAGATTACTCCCGTACCTGGTTCCGGCAAAATCCCCCACTTCCTGTGGTGACTTGGTCGCAACGCGATAACAACAACTACGAACAAAGCGCGTTGCTCGCGACCATTTCTTACTTCTCGCACCACACCCAGCACTTCCTTCAGAACTACTATTTGAAAAGCAAACGATCCACGGAGAAGCCAACTCTGGAAGGCCCTGCAGCATACGTAATTCCCACAACTGCAGCCGATACCAATCGGCAAATCGAAGTGCTGAAAGTCCTCCACCGTCAGCATGTAGAGATACAACAGCTGACAGAGGCTGCTACCTCACCAGTTCCCGCGTCCAAGCGAGGGGATAAGCCCAAAGACGAGACCTTCCCAGCAGGCAGCATCGTAGTCCGCATGGATCAACCTCATTCTCGCGTTGCCGACGCGCTTCTCGATCGTCAGTTCTGGGCTCCAAGTGACCCTCAGAAACATCCGTACGATGACACCGGTTGGTCTTTCAGTGATCTTTTCAATTTGAAAGTGGTCCGAGTTGTCGATCCTTCGATTCTCAAGTCAAAGATGACCGTCGTCGACGATCCGGCATCCCTTGCTGGCAAGATCTCGGGTTCAGGCGCGGTGCTGGCGGTGAACAATACCGGCCAAATCTCGCTGTTGTCTCTGATCTACAGACTCAAGGGCACCGGCATCCAGGTAGCCGAAAAACCGTTCGAAGCGGACGGCAAGCATTTCGCGGCCGGATCGCTTTTGATAACCTCGGCCCCCGAAGCGCAGACCGCGGGACTTCTGCGCGATCTCTCCCTCGATGCTTCGCGAATCAGTTCTGCTCCTTCGGTGCCTGTTCATACGGTTACCGTTCCGCACATCGCGTTCCTGCACACGTGGCTCGGCACGCAAACCGAGGGCTGGTGGCGCTATGCTTTCGACACGGCCGGCGTGCCGTTCGACTACATCAGCACACAGACCTTGGCCAGCCAACCCGACTTGCACGCAAAGTATGACGTCGTCATCTTCGCCCCAGTTGGCCGTTCCTCATCGATCGACATTCTCAACGGCATCCCCACGTGGAACAATGCGATGCCCTGGCAGAAATCTGACCTGACTCCTAATCTCGGCCTGATTGATAGCACAAGCGACATGCGGCCCGGATTAGGTCTCGACGGCCTTGCGAATTTGCAGAAGTTTGTCGAACAAGGTGGGCTTCTCATTACCTGCGAAGACACCGCTCAGTTCGCCATCGATATGGGTCTTGCACCCGGAGTCAGCGTAGCGCCGCACGGCGATGCACGGGTAGTAGGAACCGTCCTTAATACCGTTTTTGTCACGAATGACAACCCCGTGTCTTTCGGATATGGAACCGGAGTTCCGGTCATGAGTGCCGGCGGCATGGCTTTTAACATCAGCAACACTCTTGGTCGTTCAGGGGGCCGCTTCTCGGCCGACTCCTCCGACCCTTATGGCGATCCCTATTCGCAGCGGGCCACCGGCCGCGGCGGTGTAGAAGACAGCGACGAACCGCAGGGCCGAAAGATTGCTGAAGCTGAGCCGCTGATCCGGCAGAAACCCTGGGAGGCAAGACAACTGGATGAAGAGCAAACCCGTAATAATCCGCAGGTGATCCCAGTCCAGGAACGGCCCGACGTGATCCTACGTTTTTCAGATTCCAAGGGGCTTCTGCTGGACGGCCTCCTCGATAAATCTTCTGCGATCGCGGAGCACGCGGTGGTGGTGAACGCCCATTTGGGGCGCGGAAATGTGCTGCTCTTTGCGATTAACCCGATCTATCGTGGTGAAACAATCGGCACCTACGCTCTGGTTTTCAACGCCATTCTCAATCATGAGCATTTGGCGCATGAATCGCAACCTGAAGCGAAGCGCTGAAGTGGATTGCTTGATTCGAGAAGCTCGGGCGAGAACGCAGCATTAGGCTTTCGCTGACTTGCTCTCGTGGTATTCCATCTCGGTATTCACCTCCCAGAGGGCATCTTTGTCCTGGCGGTTGGCGATGATGGAATCCACGGCGACCATGGCGGTCAGCATCGAGTGGTCCTGGTTGTTGTACTTGTGCATTCCGTTGCGGCCGAGGAGAAATAGATTTAAAAAACTATCTAGATAACGCCGCACCTCGGGAAACCGAGAATAGGTTCCGAAATACGCTGGATAGGTTTTTGCCATCCGCAACACCGTCCAATCGAGAACATCCGAGATTTCGATGATTCCGATTTTCTGCAGTTCTTGCTGCGCAAACGCGGCCATCTCGGCATCCGGCTTCTTCCACAGCTCGTCGTTCTCGTAGCAGAAATATTCGACGCCAACCCAAACGGTGTCGGGGTTCGCAACCAGCGATGGACTCCAATTGTTAAAAATTTGGAGGCGGCCGGCGACAACATCCGGTTCCTGAATGTAAATCCAGTTGTCTTCGATTAGTTTCCGCTGTTCGTCTTCGCTGCGGACTTTGAGTTTCTTGAGCAGCAATCCGACGGTGATGAAGTCACGATAAAGGAGGCCATCGCTTACTTCTTTCACTGTTCCAGGAACTTCAGCGTCCATTGCCTGGACCAACTCTTTCACCGGCATCGTCGAGAAAAAGAAGTCTCCGCTGAATTCTTGCCAATTCCCTTGGTGGTCCACACCGCCAATACTGGAAACTTTGCTTCCGGTGCAGTGGAGCTGCCGCACATCGAAGCCCGTAACGATTTGCCCGCCCATTTGCGTGACTTTTTCCGCCACGGTCTCCCACATCTGCCCGGGACCGAGCTTGGGATAGAGGAATTGCTCGATGAGCGACGTCTCCATGTCCTTCTGTGCCAGGTCAGACTTCTTGGGAAGCAATTGTTTGACGAAATGTTCGATGGCCTTGCGGATCGAAAGTCCTTTGATCCGTTGCGCTCCCCATTCGGCGCTGATCTGATCGCAAGACACTCCCCATACTTTCTCCGTATAAGACTTAAAAAACGTCTGATAGAGTTCGCGCCCAAAGCGGTTGATGAAGAATTGCTCCAGCGTTTCCATCTGCTTAATGGGGAACAACATGCTGCGCAAGTAGCTGACGCAGATTCGCGCACTTCGGATCAACCCCAGGTTTGCCAGCGTCTGACGGCTGAGTCGAATCGGATATTCGAAGAATTTTCGCAGGTAGTAAATTCGCGATTTGCGCTTGCGAACCAACATGACCTCATCGGGCGAATTCGGACGCGTCGGCTCGGCCTGAGATGGAAGTGGGGCGCTCGTCTGGTGATACGAAATCATTGCCCCCGCTGCTTTCGCATCTTCGAGCGGCAGATGTTGCAGCCACCAGTTCATAACCCGTTCGCTCTTAGAGAAGAATCGGTGCCCACCGATGTCGATGCGATTTCCCTTGTAGTTCACCGTTCGAGAGATGCCGCCCATGTAGCTGCTCTTTTCGAGCACGATCGGCTTTATATCGGTGCGGGTCAGCAACTCATACGCAGCCGTCAATCCGGCTGGCCCTGCTCCGATGATGATCGCCGTCTTCTTTTTCTTAACGGTGAAGCGCGCTAAGGGGTTCTGCAGTTGCATGAAATGCAAGGCTCCTGAAAGTTTCAAGTTGTGGGTCCTGGTTTGGATATGGCGTCAACTGCATGACCCCATCGTCCTGGTTCACAATCCAGACGCGCCGATTTGGGTAGTAGCGCAGTAGTTCCGCATTGCCGGCATCGCCCATATCGCGGGCCCATATGATTTTGGCGCGATCGATATCGGGCTCGTTGTAAACCCAATCGTCAAATCCGAGGTTGGATAATTGGGTATGGACCAGCACCAGGTGCTGGCCAGGGATTTTGTCCAGCTCTGTAGTCAAACGAGATCTTTCGAAGATGGTCGCGTGACCTGAGAAAAAGGTCAGGTGATAAGGATCGAGAGCCGTCGCGCCAATTTCGACGGCGCTCCACAGACAGAACATGATCATCACTGCCTGCAAGATTTGCGGACCAATCAGCGTCTTTCGCGGCCGCCACTGGCGCAACAATCGCAGACCGTAAAGCATGATCGCGATGACAGCGCACTCCATCGGAGCCGCGTAATGGGAGTTCAGCGGCCATTCCTCGATCATCAGGCCGGCAAATAAGAAAAGAACTGTGAACGCTATCGGCCACACTCTCCTGCTTTTGAGCATTTTCCAGATGCTCACAAACATCAGCACCAGAAACGGCCATAGGAAGAACTGATCGATAACCAGCAGTTTTCTGGTCAGGATCTTCCGCAACCCGAATGAATATTGCCGAAGCAGATAGTCTGGCAGTTCGATACGCACGTACATCGTGCGCATGATCTGGTGACGGTAATGCGGAATCGGATAGGCTTTCTGCCAGATAAACGGGCGGCTGATGTGGTACTGATGCTGATTCACCACATATGGCATCAGCACCGGGTTCCCGGTGTTGCGCCAGTTGTAATAACCGGTTCCGGCTGCGATCAGCCCCAGCAGCAGAAGCGCGGGCGCAAAGATTGCGGCGCGAACTCGTTTGCCCTGCTTGATCCCGTGCCAGTACAAGAGCAACAACACTGTGGGAATGCTAAAAACAAATCCTTCATACGGACGGCTGTTTGCCAGGATTCCCAGTCCGAGCGCGAGTACCAGAGCATGACTCACTGTGGGCGTGCGTCTGAGCCTCGGCAGAGCGCCCAACACCAGAGCTCCACCGATCACCGACACACTTGGATTGAGGTACGAATTTGTCCAGTAGCTGTAGGTCGCCAGACGGAGAACGCAAAATAGTCCTCCTAAGAATGCCCACTGAGGTGGCATCCAGCCTTGCAGCATCCAGCAAACGGCCGCGCACATCAGGCCCGCACTCAACCACACTCCCCACCACGGGGCTAGGTGCAATACCAAAGCGGCAGCCATCGGCAGAGCTTGCGCCGGCGGATACATGGACTGATAGCTCGGCCACATGTTTACGTGGAAAGTTTCAAAATGCACTCCCATTGCAGGACTCGGGTTGGTCACTCGTCCGCTCGCAAAGGTCTTGGCTTGCAACAGGTAGCTATATTCGTCGTGAATGTAAGGTTCCGGTACGGGAATGATCGGAAGTAGCGCGGCTCGGGTCGCCAGAGCAGCGACGAAGACTATTGCGACGGCAGTACTCTTCTTTCGTCCCAAGGCGGCGCCGAAGTCTTCGATCTTCTTAATGACCGAGAAATGAAAGCGTGTCAGTGCGAAGGTAATGAGCGCAACCATCGACCAGAACGCAAACTCTAAAAAGAGAGGGTCCGCCCACCATACGCGCTGCTCAATGATGTGGTTGGTACGGATTAGGCTCAGGATTTCGTCGGGACGCATGGGTGCAAAACACGCTAAATATCATGTCTACAGGAGGCGTAACCGAGGGCCAAGTTACGACAGTCATATTGGGACAAAGGGCTCTTGAAGGCCGCTTGCGCCTCAACCGGCAGACTTCGGTCTGATCTCCGCTCCTAACCTTAGTAATAGGGACGATCGTGTCGAAAGCCCCGATTCCCTCGTTTTTTCTTATAATCTGGAAACGAACGTGAACCTTACACCGGGTTTCCTGCCGTGAAGGCTATCGAAATTCTAGGTCTCGAAAAGACTTACAGCGTCGGATTCTGGCGCAAGCGGCCGAAGCGCGCCTTGCATGCGTTGAACCTGACGGTCGAAGAAGGCGAAATCTTCGGATTCCTGGGTCCCAACGGAGCAGGTAAAACCACTACTCTCAAAATGCTCATGGGACTCGTGTTTCCGACGGGTGGGTCGGCACGCATTCTGGGAATGGACCTTGATGATCCGGCGATGAAGGCCCAGATCGGGTTTCTTCCCGAGCAGCCTTACTTCTACGACTATCTCACTGCCAATGAACTGCTCGAATACTACGCCCAGCTGTCTGGAGTCGAAGGTCGGGAACGAAAGAAGAAGGTCACAGAGGTTCTCGCCAGAGTCGGATTGCAAGAGGCAGGCAGCGTACAGTTACGTAAATTCTCCAAAGGAATGCTGCAGCGCGTCGGGTTGGCGCAAGCGATTCTGCACGACCCGAAGGTTTTGTTCTTCGATGAGCCCATGTCAGGGCTCGACCCAATGGGTCGTCGTGAAGTCCGCGACTTGATGCAACAACTGAAGGACCGCGGCAAAACGGTCTTTTTCTCGACACATATTTTGAGCGATGCGGAGTCGCTCTGCGATCGCGTCGCCATTATTCATAAAGGACAACTGCAAGGAGTAGGGGCTGTCGCCGATCTTACCTCGAGTGTCGAGGGAAAGATCGAAATGATTTGGAGTGGCAGTTCCCTGCCCAGTTCAGTCCAGAGTCTTCTCGCCGAGCACCACCTCAGCGGTGACACAGTTCGCGCCCTGGTTCGAGAAGCCAATCTAGACGCCGTGATCGACGGTTTGCGCCGCGAAGGCATCCGAATCCTTTCGATTACGCCGGTACGCACATCGCTCGAAGAATATTTCATCAAGAAATTGCAGAGTTCCGAGGCAGCTGCGGGAGTCCGGAGATGAACTCTCGTATCGTTCACATCGCCTCGAACACCTTCCGCGAAGCCGTGCGCGATCGAGTGCTCTATAACCTGATTGCGTTCGCTCTTTTAATGTCGGCCGGGGCGATTCTGGTCGGACAGATTTCCATCGGCATTGAACAACTCGTAGTCGTCAATCTTGGCCTGACCGCGGTGTCCCTGTTTGGAGTGATCATTGCCATCTTCATCGGCATCGGCTTGGTCTCGAAAGAAATCGAGAAACGAACGCTTTACACCGTTCTCTCGCGCCCCGTTCGGCGTTGGGAATTCATTGTGGGCAAGTTTTTCGGGCTGGCTGCCACGCTCGTAGTGAACACCGCTTGTATGGCTCTTGGCGTCTTTGCGGCGCTGCTTTATGTGGCTCACGGGTTTCACGCGCCGGATGGCTGGATTTTGGTCGCGTTGTACTTCGTCGTCCTGCAGTTCTTGATTATGACGGCCCTGGCGCTGTTGTTCTCTTCGTTCTCTTCTCCGCTGCTATCCGCTGTATTTGCGTTTGCGCTCTTTATTATTGGGAGCTTCGCGGAAGACCTGCGTGGGTTCGCGGTGATGGCTACTGGGGCCTCGCGTTGGCTAGCAACCGGGGCGGCCTACCTTGTGCCGAATTTCTCTTCTTTGAATGTCATCAGTTCCGTGGCTCATCAGCAGCCGGTTTCTGTGCAATTGGTGATTTCCAACAGCATTTATGCCCTGGTGTACACCGGGATGGTGCTTTCGGGAGCGGTGCTGATCTTCGAGCACCGAAACCTGAAATGAAAGCCTCGCTTCGAACGACTCTTATCGCGAGCTGCTTGCTCGTTGCCTGCATGATTGCCTCGGCATTTACCCTGCATCACCTGGATCAGACTCGAACAACCTCGACTTTAGAAGACGCCCTGTACATCCCTTCGCCCAAGGTTTTGAAGCGGGCGAGTCTCGGCTATGACGGTTTACTCGCAGATATTTACTGGACGCGGGTGGTGCAGTACTTCGGGAACCGGCATCATGAGGGAGCTCACCATTATGATCTCCTCGCGCCGCTGCTTGAGATTACGACGACGCTCGACCCGCATTTGACGGTCGCCTACGAATTTGGCGCGAACTTCCTTGCCCCGCCTCCGCCCAAAGGGGCAGGCTTGCCGGAACGAGCAATCGAATTGGCGAAATTTGGCATTCGGAATAACCCGAGCGATTGGAAGCTCTATTACAGCCTCGGATTCATCTACTACATGGAGCTGAAGGATTATGCGAAGGCAGCACAGGCCTTCGCCGACGGCTCGAAAATTCCGAACGCACACCCGTTTTTGAAAGTCATGGCAGCACAGATGGCGCAACACGGCGGTGAATTGCCGATGGCGCGCATGTTGTGGACCACAACCTACCAGAGCACGCAAGACCCGTACATCCGAGCCAATGCCAGAGCCCACCTGCGCGCCTTGCAAGTCGATGAAGACGTAACGATCTTAGAAAAGTTGATTTCGACGTATCAGCAGCGGACCGGCAAATTGCCGTCGACCTTCAACGAACTCGAGGCGGTCGGATTGATCTCCGGCATTCCTCTCGATCCCCTCGGGCAGACCTACAAAATAACTTCGGATGGGCACGTTGAAGTCCGCGATCCCGACAACCTGCCTTTTATCGAAAAGGGCATTCCGCCAGGATATGTGCCCTCACTTCCGAAGTTCTTGCCGTCGGATATCAGCTCATAAGCAACCCGAATCATCGAGCTTGCCGTAGTATCGAACCGATGCCACCGCCTGAACCGAGTTTGTCGTCGAGCCTCGCTAGCTGGTTCCGGGAACAGGCGTCTGAAAATGGCACGCTCACGGCAACTAACAAATTCGCCGCGTTGCTTTGGGAGTTCCTGCGGGATTCCATGCCCGACCGGCGGCGCCAGCGCTATGGGGACATCGATTTTGATTGGGATCACCGTGTCGATACCACAAGCGCAACCGTAAGCTGGCGATCGCGCCTCGTGGGACTGCTGCACTCCCCTTATCAGGCAACCGACCCCGGCTTATTTCGGGAGATGCTTGCCAATCTGAAGATTGAATTCCAGCGCTATGTCTTTATCGACATCGGCTCTGGAAAAGGTCGCGCGCTTTTGATGGCCGCAGACTATCCGTTCCTTCGGATTGTCGGCGTGGAATTGATGCCGGATTTACACCACGTCGCTCAGAAAAATATCGCAAACTACAAAAGCGACTCGCAAAAATCCTTCTCCCTTGAATCGGTGTGTTGCGACGCCGCCACTTTCGAATTTCCTTCAGAACCGCCCGTGCTCTACCTCTTTAATCCGTTGCCCAAGGCAGGGCTGGTCAGCCTCCTGGAGAATCTTGAACAGTCTTTGTTGACACACCCTCGGCCGGCTTTCATCCTGTATCACAACCCGATTTTGGAGCATCTGCTTCTGGAGCGCGGGTGGCTGAGCAAAATTCACGGAACGCATCAGTATTCAATTTTCGTCAGCCTTGGCAAATGAGGACCACCTCGCCAAGAGCTGTTACGAACTCCAAACCAGATAGAATGGTGCAAGACTCCCACCTGTGAAGATATCGCTCATTTTGGCGTTGATCCTTACGATCGGGTTAGTTCCTCTATCGCTGTCCGCCGCAGCACCCGACCTCCATGCCGTTGCTGCCGCTGTTGATCAGCACTACGACCATTTGCGCACGCTCGAGTGCCAGTTCACCGAAATCTACTCTGGGGCCGGAATGGAGAGAACTGAATCCGGGACTCTTCTGCTGAAAAAACCCGGCAAGATGCGCTGGGAATACCGTTCTCCAAGAGAGAAGCTGTTTATCGGTGACGGAAAGGACGCATGGTTCTACGTTCCGGGCGAGCAGCAGGTGCGAAAAACGCCAATTCGCAAACTGGACGACTTGCGCTCTCCCTTCGCGTTCTTACTGGGCAAGACAAAGCTGGAGAAGGAGTTGCAGGGATTGTCCTTCGCACCCGACGTGCCGCCCGCGGAAGCTGGGGACATGGTCATCCGAGGAGTTCCGAAAGCCATGGCGGACCGGGTAAATCAGATTCTGCTCGAGATCACCCCGGAGAAACGGCTGCGACGCATCGTAATTGATGAGGTGGATGGTTCGGTCACGGAATATCGCTTTACAGAAGTGAAGGAGAACTTCGCGATACCGGATCAGCAGTTTCAGTTTGCCGTCCCACCGGGGGTGGAAGTGATCGATGAGAACTTCGGGCAATGAATGTACAAGTTGATTGTAAGCTGTTGATTTTTGAAGGGCTTTAACTCCTCCAAAGACCCGCAAGATCCAGCGTTACCCTGGGAATGCTTTGACCGGCAATTAACAAAGTCCTGCTGCTTCTGAATGTTAGACTGAGGAGAGGCTAGCCCCATCGCCAGTTATTCATGGCCGAGTTCCTGATCAAAGTCGCGGACGAGCGCGGACACCTGCTTGAGCAGGTGGAAAACGGCTATTCCGAAGCCGAAGTCCGGGAAAGGTTCGTCCAGCAGGGCTTCCTGGTTTATTGGGTAAAGCCCCGAGGCGTGCTCTCAGGGGACTTTTCGCTCCGACGGCGCGGGAAGGTCAAGCAAAGTCAGTTTGTGATCTTCAATCAGCAGTTCCTGACCCTGATTAAGGCAGGACTACCGATCCTGAACTCGCTGGATTTGTTGATTAAACGCCAGAGAAATAAGTACCTGCAGACATTGCTGCAGAATGTCCGGGATCGGGTCAAGGGCGGCGAATTGCTTTCCGATGCTTTTGCAGCGCAAGGGGCGTTTCCCAAGATTTACACGACCACGCTGATGGCGGGCGAAAAGAGCGGAAACATGGAAGAGGTTCTGACCCGCTATATCGCCTTTCAGCGTCTTGGGATGACGTTCAAGAAGAAATTAGCGGTTTCGCTGGTGTATCCGACCCTGCTGGTCACGGTCGTTTTCGGGATGTTGATTTTCCTCGTGACATACGTTGTGCCTCAGTTCGCCAAGCTGTATGAGGACATGGATGCGCAGTTGCCCGCGATCACCCTGCTGATGCTCAACATCGGCACGCATGCGCAAAAATACGCGCCGGTTTTGGCGGTTGTAGTAATCGTCGGCATCCTCTTGTTATGGCAATGGAAAAAGACCGACAAAGGCGCGGAAGCTGTCGACCGTGGCATTTTGAGGCTTCCTTTGCTGGGAGAAGTTTGGCTGAAGTACCAAGTCGCTAATTTTTCAAGGATGCTTTCGACTCTACTCGCGGGCGGCATGCCGTTAGTACCATCATTAGAGACGGCCGGCGCTTCGATGAGCAGCCGCCGGATTCTTAACGGAATTACCGAAGCGGCCGTTCGGGTTCGTGAGGGACAGGCGCTGGCAAAGAGCCTCGAGCAGCAACACATGTTCCCGGATCTTTCCGTGGAAATGATTGAAGTCGGTGAGTCGACCGGAGCGTTGCCGGCGATGCTGAATTCGGTGGCGGAGTTCTATGAGGAGGACGTGCAAACCGCGTTGGGTGCGGCGATGGCTCTGATCGAGCCGGTGATTCTGATCATTATGGCGGTGTTTGTAGGCGGCATACTGATCTCGCTGTATCTGCCCATCTTTACCTTGGGATCTAGCATCCACTAGGAGCACAGAACCTCTTCTCGAAGCTTTTCTATTTCGTAGTAGCTAGGCAGGCTTAGTAATGGCAACAATGCCCGAAAACAAAACGGTATTCATGGGCGGGGGAAATGGGAAAAGCGTTACCCCTGGCGCCCATAATGAAGAACTGGAAAAAGCACAGGACGTCGCGCGGCGTTATCGCTGCCAATTCGTCGACCTGCACAACTTTCAGCTTCACCACGATCTTTTCAAGAAGATTCCCGTTCACCTGATGTTCCGCTACAACTTTGTTCCTCTGGAAGAGACAGAGGACGGGCGGCTGGCAATCGCTATTGCTGATCCCAGCAAGCTGATGATGATTGATGAAATCAGCCTGCTGCTGGGCAAGCGGATTCTCACCAAGGTTTCCACGCTCGGTCAAATCAGCGAAATCCTCAAGAAAACCGAACAGTCCAAGCGCGTCCTGGAAGATGCCAGCGAAGGTTTTGCGCTCGACGTCATTCGCGAGGACGAAGCGGGCACGGACGAGAGCATCACGATCGACCGGCTGACGGCCCAAGGCGACATCAGCCCGATCATTCGCCTCGTTGACACGACGATCTTCACCGCGTTGCAACGCCGTGCCAGTGATATTCACATTGAAACCCGCGACGACTCGGTCCAGGTGAAGTTCCGCATCGACGGCGTTTTGCAGCAGGCCATGCCGCCAATCGCCAAGGAACATCATTCAACCATCATTTCCCGTATCAAGGTCATGAGCGAGTTGGATATTTCCGAGCGGCGCGTTCCTCAGGACGGTCGCTTCCGCGTGAAATATGGGACTCCGGAACGACCGATCGACTTCCGCGTCTCCATCATGCCTTCGATCCACGGCGAGGACGCTGTGCTCCGCGTGCTCGACAAAGAGTCGATGAGCGAAAAGTTCCACAAGCTGACCCTCGACGTGGTCGGCTTCGATGAAGAAGATCTCCGTAGGTTCCGCCGCTACATTAAAGAACCGTACGGGATGGTGCTCGTTACCGGGCCAACCGGTAGCGGCAAGACAACCACTTTGTATGCTGGCGTCAACGAGATTAAGACCGACGAAGATAAGATCATCACGATTGAAGACCCGGTCGAATATCAGATTCGCGGCATCACTCAGATCCCGGTCAACGAGAAAAAGGGCCTGACCTTTGCCCGTGGCTTGCGGTCGATTTTGCGTCACGACCCCGACAAGATCATGGTTGGCGAAATCCGCGATACTGAAACCGCACAGATCGCCATTCAGTCCGCTCTAACCGGTCACTTGGTCTTCACCACCGTCCACGCGAATAACGTGGTTGATGTGCTGGGCCGTTTCCTGAACATGGGAGTCGAGCCTTATAACTTCGTATCAGCCCTCAACTGCATTCTGGCCCAGCGGTTGGTACGGTTGATTTGCGAATCCTGCCGGACGCAGGTCACCTATGACCCAGAGACCCTGGAAGCAAGCGGCCTGGATCCTGAACAGTGGTCGAAGGTTCCTTTCTATGAGGGGCAAGGCTGTATCGAGTGCGCCGGGACCGGTTTCAAAGGGCGAACCGCGATCCATGAACTGCTCGATCTCAGCGACCGGATTCGCGAGATGATTTTGATGAAAAAGCCGACTTCCGAGATCCGCCGGGGAGCCCGGGAAGAGGGCATGCGGTTCCTGCGCGAATCGGCCTTGGACAAAGTACGGTTGGGGCTCACGACCCTGAAGGAAATCAATAAGGTCACCTTCATCGAAAGCAATCGGTAGGGAGTCGTTTCCAGCGGGCCTTCGGGCGTCTTCGTCCATAGGTTCAATGCCTCAAGTTCCCTTGCAGCTATTGCAAGTATTGGCTTTGGCGCGTTCTACTAGTAGGAACAGCAGGGAGTGGTGTCGGAAGTGATCTCTCGATCGAAACCCAAATTGGCGTGTGAAATTGCCGCCGACCGCGTCTTCGCCGGGCGGGCCTCGGACCGAGGTGATGCCATCGAGGTGTGCGCAGCCGGGGAATTGCCTCCCGGCAGCGTGGTGCCCGAGTTAACCGAAAACAATCTGCGCAGCCGCCCCCGAGTTTTAGAGACGGTTCGTGAGACTCTTGGATCCGTCAGCGGCCGGGCGCGCGACGTCATCGCAGTGCTGCCCGACACAGCCGTGCGGGTCGCCATCCTTGATTTCGAAACATTGCCCGCGAACCGGGCGGAAGCCGAAACCGTTGTGCGTTTCCGGCTCAAGAAATCACTTCCCTTCGATGTCGACAAAGCCCGGGTCTCCTATCACACACAGACCGTCACGACCGGATTGCGAGTCATTGCAGCTGTGGCTTTGACGAGCGTGATCGAAGATTACGAGTCGATTTTCCGCGAAGCCGGCTATGCTCCGGGCGTCATTCTTCCCTCGATGCTTGCCGCCTTAGGCGCCGCCGTTGCTGAGAAGCCGACTATGATCGTCAAAGTCGATGCGCGCACTGCCGGAATCGCAATCGTGGACAAGCAGGAACTGTTGCTGTTCCGCACGCTGGAGAACTCGCGCGGAATCGCCATTACTGGAGAGCAACTCGCAGACGAGATCTACCCCTCGATCGTTTTCTTTCAGGATACATACCAGGTAAATCTCGATCGCATTTTTGTTGCTGGATTGTCGGATACTGGCGGCGCTGTCCCTGCCTTGCAAGCTCAAACTGGAGTGCCGGTGCAGGAGTTAGTCGCATCGGCACAGTTGGGATCAACTTACGGATCGGTCCCAAAGTGGAGAATGGCTGGCGTTGTAGGAGCGTTGCTATCGTAGATGAGACTGAACATCAATCTCGCAACCCAGCCGTACGAAGATGCACGGCGATTCTGGTTTCGCTGGGGTGGTGGTCTCCTCGCCCTTGGCATCATCACCATTGGGCTTCTTTATTTCACGTTCATGGGTTGGGTAGGCGCGCGTAAAGACCGGGCCTTGATGCGCCAGTACCGGGAGCAAATCGCGGGCCGCGACAAAGAGAAATCCGATGCAGTAGCCCTGATGAACCTCCCGCAGAATGCCAACACCCGAGACCGCTCGCAATTTCTAAACGATCTCTTTTATCGCAAGGCCTTCTCTTGGACTCAGGTCTTTGAAGAACTCGAGCGCGTCATGCCTCCGCGCGTCCATGTGGTCTCGATTCAGCCAGAACTGGCCAGCGACAATGAGCTAGCGATCAAGCTGGTTGTCGCCGGCGATTCTCGCGAGAGAGCTCTGGAATTGGTCAAGAAAATGGAATCATCCCGGCATTTCCAGCAGACCGAAATTCAGCAGGAAAACGCGGAGACCGGACAAGGCGCTAACGCGGGCGACACCGTTAAGTTCGATATCAGCGCTTTGTATGTTCCCAGCGTGGACACTCAAGGCAAACCCGGGGGCTCGCAGTAAATGCCCGACCTGAGAGAAACTCGCCGTAAGTTGAAAGTCGCTATGGCCGTGATGGCGGTAGTCGATATCGCCGCCGTAGCGATTTACTTCTCGCCGCTGATCGGCTCTCAACTGTCGCGGCAGGCCCAAATGCAGCAGTTTTGGCAGGAATTGCAGCAGAAAACGCGTGATGTCGCGCCGCTACGCGGATTAGATAAGAAAATTCCAGTTGCCCAGGGCCAAATTGCCGAGTTTTATAAAGACCGCATGCCTGGCGAGGCTTCCGATATTTCTGAGAATCTCGGCAAACTTGCAGCCGAAAGTGGTGTGCGAATCGGCAGCATCAAGTACACCGTCAAGGATCCCGAAAGTGTCGAACTCCGCAGGGTTGAAATCGAAGCCGATCTTGGCGGCGATTACCTGCAACTGGTCCGCTTTATCAATTCTCTGGAACGGGACCACATGTTCTTTCTGGTCGACAGCGTCAATCTGGGTGGCGAACAGCAGGGCACAGTCAAACTGCAGATGAAAGCCGAAACTTATTTGAAGACGGGCTTAGCGTAACGTGAACATTGGAGCAGAAAACCGGAACAAGTTGATCGCATCTGTCGTGCTGATGGGGGTAGCGCTGATTCTTGTCGCGAAAATGTTCTGGCCTTCCGATGCGCCGGCACCAGTAGCTGCCGCGCCGGTTTCGACGATCACGCCTATTCCGGCACGGACAACCACCACTCGCACAAGAACTTCGAAGGGACGCAAGGTAGCCATCGCACCGCATTCGATTGATCCCAGTCTGCGCTACGACTGGCTCAAGTCCAGCGAGGACACAAAATACGAAGGAAACGGCAGGAACATCTTCATAGCGCAAGCGGAGATTCCCAAACCGATTGCTCCCGCAACTCCGGACGCTCAGAAGATTGCTCAAGCTCAGGGGCCGCCACCGCCGCCGCCGATCACTTTGAAGTTTTACGGATTTGCCAGCAAGCCAGGGGAGCCGAAGAGCATTTTTCTGTCGCAAGGTGAGGATGTCTTTATCGCCAAAGAAGGAGACATCGTCGATCGGCGATACAAGATTTTGCATATCGCTCCCAACCAGGTCGAGGTCGAGGATGTGCTGAACAATAACCGTCAGAACATCCCGCTGACGCAAGGGTAAGAAGGATTGAGAAATCTGGAAAATTTCGTAATTTGGTAATTGAAACTGGCGCGCCGAAAACTCGGCTCTCGACAACTACGGTTAAATTACCCGATTACAAAATTACTCAATTACCAATGAAGTTCAGTTCCCAGTGCGCTCGCAAATCAGAAGCCGGGTACATTCTGATCACCCTGGTTCTGTTTGTCGCGCTGCTCGCCATCGCCATGACCGTAATGGCCCCACTCATGGAGCGCCAGATCAAGCGGGACCGCGAGGAAGAAATGATCCACCGCGGGGTGCAGTACTCGCGGGCGATCAAGCACTACGTCAAAAAGTTCGGAGCCTATCCTTCAAAGATCGAGGATCTCGAGAGTACTAACAACGTCCGCTTTCTTCGTAAGCGATACAAAGATCCAATCACCGGGAAAGACTTCAAGTTGCTGCGCCTGGGCGACGTGCAGATGTCATTCGGAGCCGGCATTACCGGTGCGACTTCGGCTGCGAACATGGCATCCCAGTCCTCCACGTTCGGAGGACAGGCGAACGGCGCGCTTGGCGGAAACAGCGCCTTCGGGGGAAACAGTTCCTTTGGCGGCAGCAGCTTCGGCAATAACGGCGGCTTTGGCAACAACGGCTCGTTCGGTGGAAACAACGGAGGTGGATTCGGGGGAGGCAGCAGCTTCAACAACACTGCGAGCCCGTTTGCTAGCAATAACTCCACGCCGAACGCCCCAAATCCCCAACAGCCGGGACCCGGCACGGAAGGTTCCCAACCAGGATCGGAGCCGAATTCGGATCAGAGTCAAGCAAACCCAGGAACGCCCGGAACTCAAGGACAACCGGGGCAGCCGGGACAACCAGGACAACCTGGACAGCCAGGCCAAACTTCGGGAAGCGGCAACCAGGTTTTCGGCGGCGGGCCAATCGTCGGAGTTGCGAGCATTAGCAAAGACAAGACGATTCGAATCTTCAATAAGAAAGATCGTTACTATCAGTGGCAATTTATTTACGATCCGAGTACAGATACCGGCGGGTTGCTCACCACGCCGAACCAACCTGGCTTACAGGGAATGGCGGGCGCCGGGATGCAGCAAGGGATGACGGGACAACAACCGGGAATGCAGCAGAATTCCCCCTTTGGCAATCAGGGATCTTCGTTCGGAAATCAGGGATCATCTTTCGGAAATCAAGGTTTTGGAAATCAGGGCTCGCCGTTCGGAAATCAAGGATCTCCTTTCGGCGGCGCTCAAATGCCGGCTCCGCAGCAGCCTCCGCAACAACAACAGCAGCAGTAATTTCTAACTGCCGCTTTCAGCCAAAACAAAAAGCCTTTCCGCGTCCGCGGAAAGGCCTGAATCCTGAACAGCGAGCTTCTTAGACGTTGAACGAAGACCCGCAACCGCAGGTGCTCTTCACGTTCGGGTTATCGAACTTGAAGCCGGCGCCTTCCAAGGTTTCGACGTAGTCCACGGTGCAGCCCTGCAGATACATCACCGAGGTTGCGTCGACGTAGACTTTCAGACCGTCCATGTCAAAGGTCTTGTCCATCAGTCCGGCGTTGTTCTCAAACGACATGGAGTACGAGAAGCCGGAGCAACCGCCTCCGACCACGCCCACGCGCAGGCCAGCCGGCAGAGGGTTCTGTTGCGCCATGATTTCCTTAACCTTCTTGATCGCATTCGAGGTCAGGTTAACGGGGGACGCCTTGGGCTTGGTTTCCGGGGTAGTTGGAGTTATTGTAGTAGCCATCCTATCTCCTTGAAATTGTTCGTTTATTATAGCAAATGCGCACGAAAATCCAGCGAAATCCTATATTGCATTAGATGACTAAACACCCCAACAGGTCGCGAGCTCGAACAAAAAGCCGCCAGCCTTGCTTTCCGGGACTATAATCTGCGGGTAAGAGCCCTACCCGGTGGCCGGCCCAAAGCTGGTACAGCGGGGACTCCGGAACTAACTGATCAGCAAGAGGTGGCATATGATGTCCATGCTGATGTGGCCGCTGATACTTTGGGGTGTTCTCACCGGCGTTCTGATCATCCTCCTCATCTACCGCAGCACTCTCACCATGCACGAGGACGATCAACTCTTTCTCGATGAATCTGCGTCCGGAATGGCCCAGGAGCAAGCGGAGCTTATGACCAAGCTGAACAAGGTCACTCCGTTCGTGAAATGGCTCGGTGCCGCCTCGGGCGTGCTGATTCTCGTGATAGCAGGGGTGGCGATCTATCAGGGTCTGAACCAGGTCCAATAGCTGTCACCCACTCCTCCGGCGTCCAGCAAATCTCGCCACAGGTTTGCGCAGGCATTCTTCGCGTGCGAACGAGAGTTCCTTTTACTCGGCAACAGTTGGCAAGAATTTTTGCCGCAATCTTAAACCTTGACGCTGGTCTCCGGGCATCCTGGCTCCGGACAGGAATAGCGAACCGCATTTCTCTGTCGATCCAGGCTGGAAATGAACATCGGCCGCGCGTGCCTGTCGCACTGCGGTTGATCTGCTGAAACCATCGGAGGCTCGCCTTTCCGAGGAGTCACATATCCTAACCGCTCACTGAAACACCGGCCGCAAAATTTCTCGGTGCAGCGGAAAAATTCGATGGAATAATCTCGACTGAATGGCGCGATGGACGACTCCATCGTGCGAAAGTGTTTGTCACACAAAGGCAGGAGATCAGTCCGCATCGCTCCCCGAGTCTAGCACTCAGGGAAACAGATCGCTCTTCCCCAAACGATGGCGGCTTCCGCCCCCAGAGATAGAGCAAATCATTTGGTGCCGGGAACAGGACTTGAACCTGCACGCCTTTCGGCACTGGATCCTAAGTCCAGCGCGTCTGCCAATTCCGCCATCCCGGCTCTGCAGCCTGAATCCACTGTAGCGTGCGCGCCGTGCCAAATTCAACCGCTCACTTCTGCAGAACTTCGACCGAGGTCCACACCAGGGAAATAAGCATCAGCGCAAACCCGAAAAACAGACTGGGAACTCCGAGCAGGGCGGCGAATCCGCTCGCCCCGCCCGTAAACTGCACCGAACTCGAATGAAATGGGATTCCTCCCGTCACACTCGCGCTACCTTTCCACCCCACTCCTAGCAGAACGAATCCGACAAGAATCAAAATGTCCGAAAGAATCGTGAGTCGTTTGAGGTTCATGTAACCGCCTTATCCGATGGATTCTAACCCACCTGCTCTGCCATCTGCTGCTAAACTGAGAAGCCTATGAACACTCCGAACCAGCCTAATATTAAGTTGGTCAATTTGCCTGAATACCGCGAGGGCTACGCGAATAGCGTTCAGGTGCGTGTGAATGTATGGGACTTTTTTTTGGTGTTTGGCACCCTGCAACAACAGGCCGAGAACCAGGTGGAAGTTCATAATTTCCAGGGAGTCTATCTCAGCCCCCAACAAGCAAAGGCGCTGATGTCGATCCTGCAGCAGAATGTCGCCGGATATGAAAGCGCATTTGGCGAAATCAAACTAGACCCACGAATGGCCACAGCCGGGCCGGTGCACTGAAAGCAAGGTGAGGACGGCAACCGGTCCGAAAGTTATTCGAACGGCAATTCTCCTCCTGCTGTTTTTTCTTGTACTGGTCATCCTTCATTTCTCACTTCTTCGTCTGCCCTATTACTGGGATGAAGCGGGATATTACATTCCCGCAGCTCGGGACTTTTGGCTGACGAGATCTTTAATTCCCCACTCGACAGTTTCCAACGCGCATCCGCCTCTGGTAATGGTCTACCTGGCGCTCTCGTGGACTTTGTTCGGATATTCGCCCGTGGTGACTCGAACGGCCATGCTGCTGGTGGGAGCCTTCGCCCTGCTTGGCGTATTCCGTCTAGCGAAGCGAGTCGCTAACACCGAAGTCGCCGTCGCCTCGGCAATCTGCACCGCGGTCTACCCAGTTTTCTTTGCGCAAAGCTCGATGGCGCACCTCGACCTGGCTGCAGCAGCCTTCACCTTTTGGGCGCTTCTCGCATATGTAGAAGACCGAGATTGGGCGTGCGCAATATGGTTTTCGCTCGCCGCCCTCGCCAAAGAAACCGCGATTCTCGGGCCTCTGGGACTATTCATCTATTCGCTGATCGCAGCATTTGACGGGTGGCAAAGGGGATCCCGTGAGAACTCAGCTCAATTCATTGCCAAGTTGAAGGCATTTGTACCTCCGGTCTTCGTGCTGGGTCTCTGGTACGTGTATCACTGGAAGGAAACAGGATTTGTTCTCGGCAATCCCGAGTTTCTGCGGTACAACGTGCAATCCACCTTGCATCCGCTTCGTATTGCTCTCGCCCTCGGAATGCGTCTGTGGCAAGCGTTCGGGTACATGAATTTTTACCTGCTGACCTTGGCCACGGTCTTTGCCATGTGGCTTGCTCCATTGTCGGACGGGAAACGCGAACGCCCACGGATCGCGTTGAATGTGCAGTTTTCTTGTTTGTCCGTCGCGCTGACCTATATTGCGGCTCTAGCTGTGATCGGA
>Ga0335078_10003201_pt1 | contig 24408 bp, 21 predicted proteins | sample Lox_Sample_32_FD_206711 | JGI IMG/M metagenome (GOLD analysis project Ga0335078, IMG submission 206711) | Soil microbial communities from Loxahatchee National Wildlife Refuge, Florida, United States - Lox_Sample_3.2 | ecosystem: Environmental > Terrestrial > Soil > Wetlands | place: USA... | reverse complement strand
CGTGGGCTCGCGGCCACCGGCAAACCGCTCCACGGCTTCCGCGGTGAACGGGATCGCCGCCGACCCGGTCTCGGTGACCACCCGGCCTTCCGCGTTCCTGGTCACCAGGCCGCGGAACAGCCGATCGAAGACGACGGCGTCGAACACGGCGACGGTGAGGATGTCGGTGGCCAGGGTCAGCGGATCCACGCCCAGCCCGACGCAGCTGACCCGCAGCGCGCCCGCCCGGCGGGCAGCCATCAGTTCCCGGTAGAACGGCCACTGGCCGTAGTCGAGCACGCCGCGCTCGGTCGGGTACTCCTCGGATCCGCCGAGCAGCTCTTCGCTGAACTCCCGGGCCATGCACTGCCACAAGCTGAGGTCACGGCGCCGGGCCGCGGGGGCCGCGGTCACCGGCTGGAAGATGCCCGCCGGCATCACCTGGTACTGGCCGCCCGCGTGATGGACCCGGGCCGGGTCGCGCCAGTGCAGCAGGAACGACGCCCGGCCGTCCGGGCCCCGGCGCAGCGTGAGCGTGGTCACGGCGGTGATCGCGGAGCGGCGGCGCAGCGCGCACGGATCGCCGAGCCGAGCGCGCAGCGGCAGATCGGCCAGCCGGACTGGGCGGCCGCCGGGGCCTGCCCACGACGCCGCCAGCTCGTGGGCCACGGCGTGACCCAGGTTCACCGCGTCGAAATACCGCGCCCGGGTGAAGGTGAGCCGGGTCGGCCCGGTCAGCGTGGCGTCCAGCAGCCGGTAGCAGATCCGGTTCTCGAACAGGGCCGGCCGGTCCAGGGCGGCGACCGCCGCTGTGTAGCTGGCGAACCGGCCACCGGCCGGGGCCGCGGGCAGCACGTGGGCGGCGGCTGGCCCGGTCGCGTCGACGGCAGGCAGCGGGGCCCGGCTGGACCAGCCGAGCGTAACCTCGGCCAGGTCGACCGGACCGGGCGGCTGCCAGCCGGGCCAGCACAGCAGGTCGGTACCGGCCACCCGGTGCGCGCCGGGGTACAGCTGGCCCGCGGCGGCCACCAGCGCCTGCCGGTTCTCGTTGACCATCCGCCGGACCCGCCGCCAGCCGTCCGGGTCTGTCACCGGCGGCGCCACCCAGGGGCCGGCTGCCCGATCGCTCATGACTCCCGATACTCACACAGCCGCATACTCACACAGCCGCGGCGGCCACGCCGGCCGGGGCCACACCATGATCGTGGGCAACAAGTGCCGCCAGTGAACGCAAACTGACCGCGATCATGGCGATGGCCCGTAGCCGCGGCCGGGGGGATCATGGTGGCACTCCGTAGCCGCCGCCGCCGGGCGTCTCCAGGACGAACACGTCGCCCTCGGCGACTGACAGCGTGTCGCAGCCGGCCATGCCGGTGATCGAGCCGTCCGGGTGCTCCACCCACTGGCGGCCGAGCGCGCCGGGTGAGCCGCCCGCCATCCCGTAGGGCGGCACCCGGCGGTGGCTGCTCAGCAGGCTCAGCGTCATCGGCGCGAGGAACCGCAGCCGGCGCCGCCCGCCGTCCCCACCGCGCCACTGGCCCGCCCCGCCGCTGCCCCGGCGGATCTGGTAGGACTCCAGCTGGACCGGGTAGCGCCACTCCAGCACCTCGGGATCGGTGAGCCGGGAGTTGGTCATGTGCGTCTGCACCACCGGCGTCCCGTCGAACCCGTCGCCGGCCCCGGACCCGCTGGACACGGTCTCGTAGTACTGGTGCGTGTCGCTGCCGAACGTGACGTTGTTCATCGTGCCGGACCCCTCGGCCATGACGCCCAAGGCGGCGTACAGCGCACCGGTGATGGCCTGCGACGTCTCGACGTTCCCGGCCACCACCGCGGCCGGGTACTCCGGGGCCAGCAGGCTGGCCGGGGGGATGATGACCCGGACCGGCTCGAGGCACCCGGCGTTCAGCGGGATCTCGTCGTCGACCAGGCTGCGCAGCACGTACAGCACCGCGGCCATGGCCACCGAGGACGGCGCGTTGAAGTTCCCCGGCAGCTGCGCGGAGGTGCCGGTGAAGTCGATCTCCGCGGTGCGCTGGCCATGATCCACCCGGACCGCGACCTGGATCACCGCGCCGTTGTCCAGCTCGTAGCGGTACTCCCCGTCGTGCAGCCGGTCGATGACCCGGCGCACCGCCTCCGCCGCGTTGTCCTGCACGTGGCCCATGTACGCGGTCACCACGTCCAGCCCGAAGTGCCCGACCATCTGGCGCAGCTCGGCCACGCCCTTCTCGTTGGCCGCGACCTGGGCGCGCAGGTCGGCCAGGTTGGCCTCGGGGTTGCGGGACGGGTACTCGGCCGAGGCGAGCAGGTCGCGGGTGGCGGCCTCGCGCAGCTCACCGCCGGACACCAGGCGCCAGTTGTCGATGAGCACGCCTTCCTCGTCCACCCGGGTGCTGAACGCGGGCATCGAGCTGGGGGTGATCCCGCCGATCTCGGCGTGGTGGCCCCGGGCGGCGACGAAGAACAGGATGTCACCCGCCCGCTCGTCCGTGCCGAAGACCGGGGTGACCACGGTGATGTCAGGGAGGTGAGTCCCTCCGTGGTACGGATCGTTAAGGATGAAAACGTCGCCGGGGCGGATGGCCCCGGGGTTGCGGCTGATGACCATCTTGATGCTCTCGCCCATCGACCCGAGGTGGACGGGCATGTGCGGGGCGTTCGCGATCAGGTTCCCGGCCGCGTCGAACACCGCGCAGGAGAAGTCCACCCGTTCCTTGATGTTCACCGAGTGCGCGGTGCTCTGCAGCCGGACCCCCATCTGCTCGGCGACCGACATGAACAGGTTGTTGAAGATCTCCAGCAGCACCGGGTCGGCCGCGGTGCCCAGGTCCGGGCGGTCCGCCGGGCGGGCGCGGCGGGTCAGCAGCAGGTCGCCCTGGCCGGTCACCTCGGCCTGCCAGCCGGCCTCGACCACCGTGGTCGCGAAGTCCTCGGTGAGGATGGCGGGCCCGGCCAGGATCTCCCCCGGCCGCAGCGCGGCCCGCGGCCGCAGGTCGACCTCGGCCCAGCCGCTACCGGTGAACATGGGGACCCGGGCGAACCGGTTGCCGGGCGAGCTGGTGCCCGCCGGTGCGGCCGGAGCCGCGGCCGCGCTGTCCGGTGGCAGGCCCGGGCCGCCGGTGAGTTCCACCGACACCGCCTCCACCACGATTGGTTTGTCGCGCAGCAAGAACGAGAACCGCTGCCGGTACGCGGCCTCAAAGTCCCTCACCAGACCCGCGTGATCGCTGAGCGGGACGATCAGCGCGGTGTCGGTGCCCTGGTAGCGCACGTGACAGCGGCGCTGGGCGCGGATCGCGGCGGGTGGCACCCCGTCGGCGGTGAGTTCCGCGCGGGCCTCGCCGTCCAGGCGGGCCAGCAGGCCGCCCAGGGTGGCCAGCAGGCCGTCGGACAGCTCGGCCTCGACCGCCGACTCGCGCATCGCGGTGATCTCGGCCAGCCCCATGCCGTACGCGGACAGCACGCCGGCCAGCGGGTGGATGAGCACCGTGGTCATGCCGAGCAGGTCGGCGACCGCGCAGGCGTGCTGCCCGCCCGCGCCGCCGAACGTGGCCAGCACGTACCGGGTCACGTCGTAGCCGCGCTGCACCGAGATCTTCTTGATCGCGTTGGCCATGTTCGCCACCGCGATGGCCCGGAAGCCGGCCGCCACCTCGGCGGGGCTGCGCTGGTCGCCGGTGGCCGCGGTGATCTCGCCCGCCAGCGCGGCGAACCGGTCGGCGGCCAGGCCGGCGTCCAGCGGCTGGTCGCCGCGCGGCCCGAACACGTGCGGGAAGTGAGCCGCCTGGATCCGGCCGAGGAGTACGTTGGCGTCGGTGACCGTGAGCGGGCCGCCGCGCCGGTAGCAGGCCGGGCCCGGGTTCGCGCCCGCCGAGTCCGGGCCGACCCGGTAGCGGCTGCCGTCGAAGTGCAGCACCGACCCACCGCCCGCGGCCACCGTGTGGATGCTGAGCATCGGCGCGCGTATCCGCACCCCGGCCACCTCGGTCTCGTACTGCCGCTCGAACTCGCCGGCGTAGTGCGAGACATCGGTGGACGTGCCGCCCATGTCGAAGCCGATGACGGCGCCGAAGCCAGCGGCGGCGCTGCTGCGGGCCATGCCGACGATGCCGCCGGCCGGGCCGGACAGGATCGAGTCCTTGCCGCGGAACCGGTGCGCGTCGGCCAGGCCGCCGTTGGACTGCATGAACAGCACCGCCACGGCGTCCAGTTCGCGGGTCACCTGGTCCACGTACCGGGCCAGGATCGGTGACAGGTAGGCGTCCACCACGGTGGTGTCGCCCCGGGACACCAGCTTCATCAGCGGGCTGGTCGCGTGCGACTCGGACACCTGGCTGAACCCGGCTTCGCGGGCGATCTCACCGATCCGGGACTCGTGCGCCGGGTACCGGTAGCCGTGCAGGCAGACCACGGCCACGGCGCGGAAGCCGTCGGCGTAGGCGGCGAGCAGGTCCCGGCGCACCGCGTCCTCGTCGAGCGGCGCGATCAGGTCGCCGTGCGCGCTGACCCGCTCGGTCACCTCGATCACCCGGTGGTACAGCAGCTCGGGCAGGACGATCTTGCGGTCGAAGATGCGCGGCCGGTTCTGGTAGCCGATCCGCAGCGCGTCACCGAAGCCCCGGGTGATAACCAGGACGGTTGGCTCGCCGCGGCGTTCCAGCAGCGCGTTGGTGGCCACCGTGGTACCCAGCCGGACCGCGGCGATCTGGCCGGCCGGGATCGGCTGCCCCGGCGCCACGCCGAGCTGGGCGCGGATGCCGGCCAGCACCGCGTCCTCCGGGCGCGCCGGGTCCTCGGACAGCAGCTTGCTGGCGGCCAGCGTGCCGTCCGGGCGCCGCGCAACGACGTCGGTGAACGTGCCGCCCCGGTCGATCCAGAACTCCCAGCGCCCGGCCATGATCCTGCATATTAGGCGGCCGGGTGCCGGAGGAGACCGGCCTGGCTGACGATCCTCAATTGCGGGGGTTACCGTGTCTGGTCACCGGGCGACGGGACGTACTTTGCCGGCGGAGCAGGGAGCGCCCGCATGAAAGGGGCGATTTCGTGGTATCTGGCGCGAGATGAGTACCTCGGGCGGCACGGTCAACGCGGTGCTGTATGTGATCGTGCTGGCGTGCGCTGTGCGTGCTGGCGCGGTCCTGCTGGGCGGGGACGTCGCGCGGGTGCTGCGGCGCCCCCCGCTGGCCGCGGTCGCCCTGTGGCTGGTCGTGGCCATCCCCTCGCTGGTGCAGTTGGCGTTTCCTGGCCTGCTCACCGCGCTGGAACGCGACCCGGATCAGATCCGTCAGCACGGGCAGTGGTGGCGGCTGTTCACCTCGGCGGTTGTCCAGGACGGCGGCATCGCAGGCACGGTTTTCAACCTGGTGATCCTCGCGATGATCGCCGTGGTGGCGATCGCGGCCTGGGGCTCTGCGCGCGGGCTGATCATTTTTGCCGTGGGCGTCGTTGGCTTCGACCTCGCCACGACGTTTGCCTGGCCCTTCGCTGGCGCGGGGAACTCCGCGGCGACGTTCACCCTGGCCGCGTCGGTGGCCGGGCTGGCTGTGGCGAAGGTGCGCGAGCGCGTCGTGGTGGTGCTGGGTGCGGTGACCGCTGGCTGCGGGATCTTCCTGCTGGCGCTTCGTGATGCGCATGGCAGCGCCGTGGTCGGGGGGCTGGTGATCGGCATGCTCGCCGCCGCCATCTCCCCGCCGGGCACCATCTCCGCCTCCGCAGCCCGCGCCCGCGCCCGCGCCGGGGATACCCGCTGAAGTACCCCGCTCGCGGCCCATAGCGCACCGCGCGCTGGGTGACCAGGATCAGTCACCCCCGCTACCGAAGATCGTCAGGTGGTGGCCGCGGCCGTTTCGCCGGTCCGGGCCTCGTGCTCGAAGATCTCGGTGATCTCCTCCACCGACCGGTTCTTGGTCTCCGGCACGTACCGGTACACGAAGCCGATGGCCACGGCGCACAGCCCGGTGAAGCAGACCAGCACCCAGCCGAGCCCGATGCCCGACATCCACAGCGGGAACACTTCGATGAGCGCGAAGTTGGCCAGCCAGTCCACGGTGGCGCCGGTGGACGCGGCCCGGCCGCGCACGTCGGTGGGGAACACCTCGCCCTGGAGCAGCCAGCCGGTGCCGCCCACGCCGACGGCGAACGAGGCGATGAATCCGGCCAGGCCGATCATCACCACGACGATCTCCGAGGTACCGGTGAAGAACGTCAGGCCGGCCGCGGCGAGCAGGGCGAACAGGCCCATGCCGATGTAGCCGCCGATGGCCAGCTTGCGGCGGCCCTTCCGGTCGATCCAGCGGAACGCGAGGTAGGTGGCGGCCACATTGACCAGGGTGAGCAGCAGTGTCACCTCGACGCCGGCAACGGTCTTGGCCACCAGCGTGTTGGCCCCCTGGAACAGCGGACCGAGCACGTGCGGCCCGTAGTACAGCGGTACGTTGATGCCGGTGATCTGCTGGAAGATGAAGAACACGCAGACCACGATCAGGGCGCGGCGCACACCTGGGGTCCACTTGCTGCGCCGCTGCGCGCGCCGGTCGGCCTCCTCCAGCTGGTTGGCGGTGTACTCCACGTCCTGCAGCGAGACCTCGGTCCCGAAGCTGCCCAGCGCCTTCTGGACACCCTCGTAGTCACCGCGCCGCATCAGCCAGCGGGGCGACTCCGGCATCTTGGTCCGCAGGGCCAGCCCAATCAGCGCCGGAACGGCGCCGATGCCGAGGATCAGCCGCCAGTCCACGGTGCTTCCGCTCTTCGGCATCAGTTCGAGCACCACGAGCGCGACAACGTAAGAGACCAGGATGCCGACGGTGATCATCCACTGCTGGAGCATGCTGAGCGCGCCGCGGCGGTCGCGCGGCGCGTACTCCGCGATGTAGGCGGTGGCGATGGCCGAGTCGGCGCCGATGGCCAGGCCGATCAGCGTCCGCGCGAACAGCAGCACCGCCGCGTCGGGGGTGACCGCAGACAGGATCGCGCCGACCGCGTAGATCAGCGCGTCGGTGATGAGCAGGGCTTTCCGGCCGAACCGGTCGGCGATCGGCCCGGCGCCCAGGGCGCCGACCGCGGCGCCGAGCGAGGCGCCGGCCACTAGGTAGCCGGTCCAGAAGCCGTTCAGGTGATAGGGCACGAAGTTCAGCGCCGCGCCGATGTTCGACGTGTCGTAGCCGAACAGGAACCCGCCGAGGCAGGCAAGCAAGGTCAGCTGCCAGTAGAACCTGGTGGGTACCCGCTGGTCGAGTTCGGCCAGGACGTTCCGCTTGCCTGCTTCGGTCGTCGTCATCGCTGATCAGCTCCGTCCGGTTAACGCCGATCAACTCACCACGAATGGCAATCTCAAACAGCCCGCCACCGTGACCGGCTGGTACCCAGGAGCGCTCAGCTGCGGATTAGGCAGTCAGCGGGTTGAGGATGATCACCGGGATCTGCCGGGTGGTCTTGGCCTCGTAATCGGCGAAGCCGGGCTGGTCACGCTTTTGCGCGGCCCAGATGTGGTCCCGTTCCTCGCCTTCGGCCACCCGCGCGACCAGCGGCACGGCCTGGCCGCCGATCTCGGCGCTCACCTGGGGGTTGGCCAGCAGGTTGTGATACCAGGCGGGGTGGGTGGGGGCGCCACCCTTGGACGCGAACACGGCGTAGCCGCCGTCCACGGGCTGGTACATGACCGGGTTGACCCGCGGCTGGCCGGTCCTGGCCCCGACGGTGTGCAGCAGGAGCAGGCGGGCCCCGGCGAACGGGCCGCCAACCTTGCCCCCGTTGGCACGGAACTCCTCAATGATCTTGCTGTTCCAGTCCTGGGCCTCGGCCATGGGTCGCTCCGTTCCGGCACGCTGACGCGGCAGCTGTTAACCCGGGCCACAGTAGCCTCAGTCTGGCCCGCCTCAGCCTGGCTGCCTCAGCCCCAGGGCCGTGGGACGATCAGCGCCCAGACGACCTTGACCGCACGGTCGCCCGGCGGGGCCACGTCCGGCTGGCTGCTCACGTAGTAGTACCCCCACCGGCTGCTGAGCCGCTGCACCATTAAGAGGCCGCGTCCGGTTTCACCGTCCGGGTCGGCCAGCCCCGCGACCGGCGGTGCTGGGTTGCTGTCCCACACCTCGACCAGCACCTGCCGCCCGTCCGAGGCCAGCCGGACGCCAATGACCTGCTGATCGTCCTGGTCAGGCACGCCGGCCCAGCCCATGGCGCCGGGTACCGACGCCCGCAGCGCGTTCGTCATCAGCTCCGAGACGACCAGCTCCACCGTGTCGTCCAGGCCAGCCTGTCCCCACTCCCACAGCACCAGCCGGCTGTGCACCCGCGCACAGGGCACCGCCCCGGGCAGCGCGCCGAGCTCCAGCTGGGAATGAAACGGCCAGGCCACGGACGGGGCGCTGCGAGAACTCGAAACCTCTGCTTGGGTCAACCGGCACCCCTGACGCCAGACGCGCATCATGCGCGTCGGTATTGTGCTCTAGCTTGCATCAGCCCTGGTCAGCATGCAACATACTTGGCCGTATTGTGCGCAGCTGCTCGCCGGGCCTTCCGGCGGGCCCTGGAGGACATGATGGCAGCCAGCCCCAGCCCGACGGTCCGGCGCAAACGGCTCGGCATCGAGCTCCGCCGGCTGCGTGAGCTGGCCCGGTTAACCTGCGAGGAAGTCGGCCAGCGGCTCGACTGCTCGGGGACCCGGATCAGCCGGATGGAGACCGGCCGGATCAGCGTCCGGCCCGGCGACGCGCGGGAGCTGCTGGAGATCTACGGGGTCACCGGAACTGAGGCCGACTCCCTGGTCCAGCTGGCCCGGGACGCCCGCCGCAAGGGCTGGTGGCACACCTACGGCGGGGCGCTGCCCACCTGGTTCGAGCCTTACGTCGGGCTTGAGTCCGAGGCTGTCCGGCTGCGCGACTTCCAGTCCATGGTGCTGCCCGGGCTGCTGCAGACCGAGGACTACGCGCGGGCCGTACTCCGGGCCGGGCCCAGCGCCGGGCCGGCCGCCGCCATCGACCGGCAGGTGGCGCTGCGCATGGAACGGCAGTCCATCCTGGATCAGGACGACCCACCCGACCTATGGGTGGTGCTCAGCGAGAGCGTGCTGCGGGTGCAGGTGGGCGGGGCCAAGGTCATGCGCGGTCAGCTGGCCCGGCTGATTGAAATAGCGGGACAGTCTAATGTCACACTGCAAGTACTGCCATTCAACACGGCGGCCCACGTGCAGCCGATCAGCCCATTCACTATCCTGGATTTCGCCGACCCGGCCGATCCAGCCGTGGTATACCTGGAGCATCTCACGGGCAACCTTTTGCTGGAGAATGAGAAAGAGGTGGCGCGCTACATCGTGGTGTTCGACCATCTGCGCGCCGAGGCACTGGGCACGGCCCAGTCAGCCGACCTCGTCGTGCAGCTGGCCAGCGAGTCAGGCTGACTCATTATAAAACTAAACAAATTCATATGAACGCTGAAATAAATGGAGGTGCGGGATGCCCCCCTCAGGTATCGACCTGTCTCGCGCCGAATGGCGCAAGAGCAGCCAGAGCGGCGGAAATGGTGGCCAGTGCGTAGAACTCGCCCAGAATCTGCCCGCGGTGGTCGCGGTGCGTGATTCGAAGGACCGGCACGGCGGCACGCTCATCTTCAGCCGCGCCAGCTGGGCCGCGTTCCTCGACCACGTCCGGGACCGGGCCGAAGATCGGCTGGACGCGCCCTAGCTGGACGCGCCCTAGCTTGACGCGCCCTAGCTTGACGCGCGCAGCACGAGCCGCGGCTCGAGCAGCACCCGGTCCGGTATCCGGGGCTGACCGGCGGGGGCGGCCAGCAGATTCTGCAGGGCGTCCAGGCAGGCACGGGCCACCTTGGGCACCGGCTGGGCGACGCTGGTCAGGCCGATCGCAGCGGCCGCGGTCGAGTCGTCGAAGCCGGTCACCGCGGTCCGCTGCCCGGGCACCAGGCCGTGGGCGGCCAGCTCGGTCCAGGCACCGAGGGCGATCACGTCGCTGACGCAGACGAAGGCGGTAGGCGGCTGGCGGGTGCGCAGCAGTTCGGCACACGCCAGCCGCCCCGCGATCATGCCCCGGCGGACCGGCCGGAACAGGCCCGCGGTGGGCAGCCGGGCGGCCTGGCAGGCCTGCTCCCAGCCGGACCGCCGGTCGTCGCCGAGGCCGGAGCCGGCCGGCCAGCCCAGGAACCCGATGCGCTCGTGGCCGAGGCCGATCAGGTGGCTGGTGACGGCGCGCATCCCAGCCGCCCCGTCCACGTCCACCCACGAGTGCCGGGAGGCCGACCCCCACGGACGGCCGAACGTGACGAACGGCACCTGGTGGCGGTGCAGCCACGTGGTCCGCCGGTCCCCGGGGTGGGTGTCGGTGAGCACGAACGCATCCAGGTCGTACTCGCTGAGCAGCGCGTCGTAGCCGGCGATCTCGGTGTCGTCGTCACCGGTCGGGTAGAGCATGATCCGGTAGCCGCGCTGCTGGGCGGCGGCGGTCAGCGCGCGCAGGAACGAGTCGAGCAGCTCGCTGGGCGCCTCACCGGAGGGCTGCAGGCCGACCGCGATCAGGTGCGAGCGGCGGGTGCGCAGCGTCTGCGCCGCCTTGACCGGCCGGTACCCGGTCTCCGCGATGACTCGCTGGACCCGCTCCCGGGTAGCCGGGCGGACCAGGTGCGGCGCGTTGAGCACGTTCGACACGGTCTGCCGGGAAACGGCCGCGACGCGGGCCACCGACTCCAGCGTGGGCCGTTTCTGCTGGTCACCCGCTGGGATCGGCATCACGACCTCCGGGCTGGCCACCCGGGGCCACGCGACCTGGCCCCCAGAAGGTCTCATGGCACCACCGGTGCCCAGTAGACGGCGACAATGTGAACGCTCTCTTTGAACGATCAAATCAGAGCCAGGCTGGCTCGTTTCCGGCCCGCTGTCAAGGCCGCCGGGGTGCCCCGGCGGGGGCGGCTGGCCGACGTGCTAGCCCTCCGCGAGGTGGCAGACGGCTTCCACGTTGTTGCCGTCTGGGTCGCGGACGAACGCGCCGTAGTAGTTGGCGTGGTACTCCGGCCAGACCCGTGGCTCGTACAGCACCTCGGCGCCGGTGGTCACCGCGGCGTCGAAGAATGCCCGCACCGCCGCCCGGCTGGGTGCGGTGAACGCGAGGTGGGACTCGCGGAACCCGGTGCCGGTGCGGCGCGGCCCGATCCAGAATTCCGGCTGGCCTGCTGCCCCGTACCCGATATCCGTACCGAAGTCCAGCACCCGCCCGCCACCAACGACGGGCAGCACCGCGTCGTAGAAGGCGGCGCTGGCGGGCACGTCGGCACACTGGATGGAGATGTGATCAAGCATGTGCCCATTCTGCCCGGGCGGCCCTGCTCGCCTGGGATCAGTCCCCGGATCAGTCGCCAGGATCCAGCCGGGCCAGCACCCGGCCGTGCTCGGCCAGGTGGCGGCCCTGCTTGAGCTGGGTGTCGTGGATGACCCGGAGGGTTGCCACGATCCCATCGAGCGCCTGGCCGTAGTCGGAGAGGCTGTTCCCCTGGCCGATCTGCTCATCGCGGAGCACCTGCAGCAGCTGGCGCTGCACCCCGAACGAGGTGTTCAGGTCGGCCACGTCCCGGTCCACCATGGCGAACAGGTCGGCCGCCCGGCGGCTCTCGTGCTGCGCCTCGACCAGCGTGGAGACCTGGTTTTCCAGGACCTCCAGCCGCTTCAGGATGTCGTCGAATTCACTCACGCTTGCCTCCGGCCCGCCCCATTGCGAGATGAGCATAAGTGCCAGGCCCGCGCGGGACGCCCGGTTTGCGTTATCCCGCCGGGCTGCTGCGCAGCTGGTCGAGCAGGCCGGGCACGTCGGCGAGCGGGCCGAGGTGGCGGAGCTTGTCCCGGCTGATGACCGAGCGGATCGTCTGCACCCGCCCGGCCACGATGTCCAGCGCGAAGACATTGATCAGCTGGCCATCCTGGTTCAGGCAGACACCCCCGGGCTGCCCGTTGACCTCGACCGGACGGATCGTGAGCCGGAGCGTGCGGATCTGCTCGCCGAGGGCCGCGACCAGCCTGCTGACCTTGGGCCGCCCGATGATGGGCCGGGGCCAGGACGGGCTCACCCCGCCGCTGTCGCCGTACATGACCACGTCGTCGGCCAGCATGGCCACCAGGCCGTCCAGATCGCCGTCCCCGACCGCCCGGAAGAACCGGGTGGCCAGCTCCTCCCGCTTGCGGCCGGACACCTCGAAGCGCGGCTTGCCCTCGGTGACGTGCCGCCGGGCCCGGGTGGCCAGCTGACGGCAGTTGTCTTCGCTCTTGCCCACGATCTCGGCGATCTCGTCGTAGCCGTAGCTGAACACGTCGTGCAGCAGGAAGACCGCCCGCTCCACCGGCGACAGCCGTTCCAGCAGCAGCAGGAAGGCCATGGACAGCGAGTCCGCCTGCTCAGCCGCGGCCGCCGGGTCGGCCACCGGGCCGGCGGCCAGCCCCGAGGCCACCGCGGTCAGGGCCGGCCCGGAAGGCGCGCCCGCGCTGGTGAACACGGGCTCGGGCAGCCACTCGCCCGGGTAGGACTCGCGGCGGGCGTGAGCCGAGCGCAGCTCGTCGATGCTCAGCCGGGTGGTCACCGCGGACAGGAACGCCTTGGGTGACGTGACCCCGGCCGGCCCGGCCGCGGTCTGGTGGTAACGCAGGAACGCCTCCTGGACGATGTCCTCGGCCCCGGCCACGCTGCCCAGCATCCGGTAGGCGATCGAGAACATCAGCGGCCGCAGCTTCGGGAACACCTCCGCGGTGGCCGCGGGCCGGCTAGGCATTCGCCGGGGTGGCCGCCGACGGGGCCAGTCCATGCTCGAAGCCCCGCCGCCAGCTGGGCCAGGCCGGCTGCCAGCCAAGTTCCCGCTTGGCCTTGGCGTTCGAGCAGCCGCGAATCTGCGTCATCACCGACACTCCTACCTCACCGGCGGCGAGCCGGCCCAGCCACAGCGGGACCCGGCGGGGTGATCTGGCCCCGAGCGCCCGGGCCAGGTACGGCATCCAGTCCGCCACCGCCGCGGGCTCGTCATCCACCACGTTATAGATCCCTGGTGCGCCGCGCTCGACCGCGGCGGCGGTAGCCGAGGCGGCGTCGGTGACGTGCAGGAAGGACCAGATGCCCGCCCCATCGCCGATGATCGGCACGCGCCGCTCGCGGATCAGGTCGAAGAACTCGTCGCTGGCTCCCAGCCCGTACAGCGAGCCGTACCGCAGTACGATCCCGGCCATCGGCGTGGCGGCCGGCACATCGTGCTCCACGTGCCGGATCGCCGCCAGGCTCGCGCGCTGCGCCGCAGGCGGGTGCGCGTCCAGCGGATCCTCCTCGGTCTGGATCCGGCGGCCGTCCCGGCTGCCCGGCCAGCCCGCGTAGCTCTGCGCGATGAACCGCCGCACGCCGGCCGCCCGCGCCCCGGCCAGCAGGTGGTCGGTGCCCGCGGTGCGCAGCTGGTTGGTGACGGCGAACTCGCGGTCCCAGCGGCGCAGGTTGCCCAGCCCGGCCCCGGCCAGCGCCGTCATCTGGTGGATCACCACCTCCGGCTCGGCCCGGGCGAGCGCCTCACCCACGGCCACGCCGTCCAGCCCGTCCAGGACCACCGGCTCGGCGCCCAGCGCATGCAGCTGCGCGGTCCGTCCCGGGCTCCGGGTGGTGGCGGTGACCTGGTGTCCCCCGGCCACCAGCCGGGGCAGCAGCTGCTGCCCGATCACCCCGGTTCCGCCGGCCACAAAGATCCGCATGACTGCTCCTTCCAGATCGCTCTGCCCGGCCGTCGCGGCGGGGCGATCTCTGTGACGGGGCAGCGCGCTCCGCTGTGACAGGCCACCGGCGAAGGCCCGGATCCCAGGGCGGCGGATTGCCGCGCCGGGCAGCGGTCAGCCCACCCGCCGGCGGATCTGGCGGAGCAGCTCCACGGTCCCGGGCTGCCGATCCGCCTGCACGCACAGGTTGTCCATGACCGCCGAGTAGTGGTCCACGTCGCGCCGCTTGTCCAGGTACAGCGCGCTGGTCAGCTGCTCCAGGTAGACCACGTCAGGCAGCTCCGGGGTGGCGAAGCGCAGGATGCTGAACGCCCCCGCAGCGGCCGCGTGATACCCGGCTGACAGCGGGATCACGTGCAGGGTCACCGCCGGGTGCGCGGCCATCTCGATGAGGTGGTCCAGCTGGTCTTCCAGCACCCACGACCGGCCGATCCGGCGGCGCAGCGCGGTCTCGTCCACCACGGCCCAGAGCTTCACGCCGCCCGCGGGGTCGAGCACTTGCTGGCGCTTCATCCGCAGGCTGACCCGCCGGTCGATCTCAGCCGCGGGCGCACTGGGGTTGCCCATCTCGATCACGGACCGCGCGTAGTCCTCCGTCTGCAGCAGGCCGGGCACGAACTGCACTTCGTAGCAGCGGATCCGGGACGCGGCCGCCTCCAGCCCGATGTAGAACTCGAACCAGTCGGGCAGCAGTTCGCCGTAGTGGTGCCACCATCCCGGCCTGGCCGCCTCGCGGGCCAGCGTGAGGACGTCGGCCCGCTCCTGCTCACCGGTCACCCCGTACAGGGTGAGCAGGTCAGCCAGGTCGCGGGTCTTAATGCCGACCCGGCCGAGTTCCAGGCGGCTGATCTTGGACGCGGACGAGCGGATCACGTCACCGGCGGCTTCCCGGGTGATGCCATTGGCTTCGCGCAGCCGGCGTAGCTGGCTGCCCAGCACGATACGCAGGGCCGTTGGCCCGCTGGAATAGGCGGCCGGATCACTGGCGGAACGTTCAGTCAGGCCATCAACCGTGCTAGCCGGGCGCGGTGGCCCCGAGCTAGCTGGCATCGTTTCTCCGACTACGGCGGTAAAGGCCCAAGTCTCCCATCTCCGGCGGCTATTTACAATCTGTTCATGCTGGCCACCCGCCCGCGGCCGGGATGGGCAGGGAGATGACCGCGCGCGGTCAGGGATGCGGCGGGAGATGGCCGTCCTCGACGGCGCGATGGTACAGGTCCACCTTGGTCGGCGCGGCGCGCCCAGCCCGCGAGTACTTCTCCCGCACCCGGCCGACGTACTGCTTTGCCGTCTCTTCGCTGATGCACATCCGCCGGGCCACGGACTTCATCGGCATACCGGTGGCGTAGAGCTGCAGCGCACGCGTTTCCTGGTGGCTGAGATCCGGCCGGTCCGGGGCGTCATCAGTGGCAAAGATGTAGGCCAGCCGGGGCGACATCCAATCCTTTCCCGTGGCCACCGCCCTAATGGCCGCCCGGACCTGCGCGGTCTCCTCATTTTTCAGCACGTAGCCGAGCGCGCCCGCGCGCATCGCCGCCCGCACGGCGACCGGTTTGTCGGTGGCGGACAGCACCAGGACAGCCGGCCCGGCGGCGCGGATCGCGGCCACATTCCGCCCGGCTGTGGTTCCGTCACCCAGTTCCAGATCGAGCAGGACCACGTCGGCCGCCCGCCCGGGCCCGGCGAGCAGGGCATCCACGGTCGGCGCGGTGGCGATGACCCGGATCCCGCTGCCCGGGGCGCTGATCCAGCCCGCCATGCCGTCCAGGATGACCGGGTGATCATCCACGGCGGCGACGTCCACGATGGCCAGCGCCCCGGCAGGCCCGGTCACGCCAGCACCCCGATCGCGGGCGACCGCCGCCAGCGGATCTCCAGGCAGCCCGGACCCGCGTCGTCGGTGTCCATCGCGGCCCGCCACTGCGCGGCGGCGGGGATGGCGGCATCCAGCCCGGCCAGCCCGGCCAGCCCGGCCAGCCCGGGCAGGCCCCGTGCCGCGTGATCGAAGGTCAGGTACAGCTCGACCTCGTCGGCCGAGGCCAGCACGGTAAGCGTCACCGGCTGCGGCGGGAGCGTGCGCAGCACGAGGCCGAGCGCGGCCAGCGTGGCCCGGGCCACGTCCCGGGCGGGCAGCCCAGGATCACCCACCATCTGCACCTCGACCGGGACGCCGCGGGCCCGGGCCGCATCGAGCGCAGGTTCCAGCTCGCTCAGCAGGCCGCTGCCCTGGCTGGACCGGCCGACCAGGGCCCGGCGCAGCGCCGCGGCGTGGTCGGCGCATTCCCGGCGCACCACGGCGTCGGCCGGGTCGAGGCGGCCATCGGCTATGCCGCGCAGCAACGGCAGCGCCTCCATCTCCAGCACCGCGAGCCGGCCCCGCCGGTCCTCGCGGATGGCGTCCACGGCGGCCCGTTCCGCCGCTGACTTGCTGGCCAGTTCGGCGCGGCGAGCGGCGATCTGGACGTGCATGCGCAAGGTGGGGCGCAGCGCGGCGAACACGGCCAGGACCACGATCATGGAGTACGCTCCGGCCGCCGTCCGGGCCAGTCCCGACGGGCCCAGCCCGAGCAGGTGCAGCACGAAGACCGCGTGCACGATGAGCACCAGCGCCGCCCCCGGCACCCACATCCGGGCCGGGCGGCTGAGCGCGACGAGGGCGAGCAGCCAGATCGTGCCGAGCACGGTCCAGTCCAGGGCGGGGGCGACCACCGGCGCCCGGCGGTCCAGGCCGATCGCGGTCACCGCGACCACCGCCACCGCGACCGCGGCCGCCGCCTCGCTGGCGCTCAGGCCGGCCGAGTTGGCCCGCGGCACCAGCCAGGCCGCGGTGGCCAGCATGCCCACCCAGACCACGACCGGCACGGCCGGCTGCCAGTAGTCCGGCAAGCTGGCCAGCGCCTGGATGAGCAGGGCGGCGGGCAGGATGACCGCGAGTATGCCCACGAACCGCGGCGCGGCCGAGTCGGTGAACTCCTGGATCGCCCCGGCCCGGCTCACCAGGCTTTCCGCCGGGGCCACCGCGCTACTGCGGTGGCCGGTGCCATCGCCGTGGCCAGCGCCACCGCCGTACCCTGCGCCACCGCCGTCCTGGTCCGCGCGGCCCACCCCGCTCACCATGCCGGGGCACCCTGGTCGGCGCCTGGCGCCGCGGCCGGGTGACCACCCGGCGCCGCGGCCGCGGACGGAGCCCAGCACAGGCTCACCACCGTGCCCGCACCGGGCACGGATCGCACCGACGCCGACCCGCCCCCGTCGGCCATCCGCTCGATGATCGACCGCCGCACGCCCAGCCGGGCCGGGTCGGCGCGGCCCGGATCGAACCCCACGCCCTCATCCCGGATGGTGACCCGCAGGCCCGCGGGCCGGGCTTCGCGGTCACCGGGAGCGGCGGCCGAGCCGATCGTGACCCATGCCTCGCCGGTGCCTGCGTGCGCGGCCACGTTGGCCAGCGCCTCCCGGGTCGCCTGCGTGATGGCCTCGGTCACCGGGGCCGGGACCGGCGGCCCCGCGAGCCCGCCTGGCTGCGCAAGTTCCGCCGGCCCGGCCTCGACGTGCACCTCCAGCCCCCGGCCGCGCATCTCGCTGGCCACCACCTCGAGGCCAGCCAGCAGGCCGCCATCCAGCCAGGCCGCCGCCACCGGCTCCGCGGGTTCACGGAGCATCCGTTCCAGCACCCTGATGTCGCGCTGGCACCGGGCCACCACCATGTCGGGACGGCCGGCCCGGCTGATGGCGGTGAGCGTGTTCAGCACGGTGTCGTGCAGGAGGCGTTCGTGCTCACGTCGCTCGATGGTCCTGGACAAGACCACGTACTGGTCCCGGGCGGCCAGGTCGGCCGCGGACAGGGCCAGGTCGGCCTGGCTGGCCCGGGCGCAGAGCATCCGGCGGCCGATCCAGTGCATGCCCGCCACGGCGAACATCAGCAAGCCCGACGCGACCGCGTCCGGCCGCATACCCGGGCCGAGCGGGACCAGCGCCATGCCCGCCCAGAACGCGGCGACCAGGGTGAGCGTCAGCGCCGCGGACAGCACCGCGGGCGCGAACCACATGGAGATGGTGAACTGGCTGATCACCACGATGAACAGCCAGTTGCCCGCCTCGCCGCGGACGGCGAGCGGCAGGCACCACCCGGCGGTCAGCGCGAGCGCGGTGTAGGCGGCGGTGTCCACCATGGCCAGCCGCCAGCCCGGCTGGCGGCGGCGCAGGCAGGCCACGACCGCGGCCCCCCAGGCCGTCGCGGCCACCGGGCCCCAGAGCAGCCATGGGCGGGCCGCGTAGAACGAGTGCCAGATGGCTACCTGCACGACCGCGTAGCCGATGGCCGCGGTGCGCACCACGACGGCGACGCGGGTGATCACCGCACCCAGGACGGTCACCGCAGGCCCGGCCGGCCCGCCACCTAACTTCCAGGCCGCAGGCTGCGGGGCTAAGGATCGGGCCAGCCGCATGGCCCGATGATAGGTCAGCAGCCAGCTGACGAGGAGTGCCCGGCCATATTCGGGTCCACCCCGGAGGCGGCGGTAACGCGACAGTATCGCGACAGTATCCGCAGGTGGGGGGTACCCTCGACACGCGCCGTAAGGGGTGGTATCCGGAAAGTATGACTCGATCCGGCATCACCCCCGCAGCCATCTGGGACACCCCATGAGATGGTGCCGGGTCTTCCCCGGCCAGGAAGACCAGATAACCCAGGTGGGCCTGTTCGTCGGTGTGCTGCTCGCCGACCACCCCGACCGGGACGCGATCGTGGGCTGCGCCGCCGAGCTGGCCAGGAATGCGATCCAGCACACCACCAGCGGCCAGGACGGTTTCTTCGCCACCGAGGTGACCTGGGTGGGGCTGACCATCCGGGTCTCGGTCGCGGACACCGGCGCGGATACCGAGCCGTTCGCCCCCCGCGCGGACGGCGACGGGGACAGCGACGGGGATACCGCCGAGCACGGGCTCGACGTGCTGGCCCGGCTGAGTACCCGCTGCGGCGCTGACGGCGACCACCGGGGCCGGGTCGTCTGGGCGGAGTTCGTGCCCTCGGGAGACGCCCCGGAAGCCCCCTGCCCGCTGTTCCCCGAGCTGGCCTTCCAGGCCAAGGCGGCCGAACTGCGGGCCCGCTACCCGGACTGGCACACCTGGTTCGGCCCGTGGACCCGGCAGTGGTGGGCCGCGCCCAGGACCCGGCCCGGCCCGGCCGAGATGATCACCGAGCCCACGGCCAGCGCGCTGGCCGGCCGCCTGGACATGCTGCAGGACCCGGAGCCCGCGGCGGACGCCGAGCCGGCCCTCACGGATTCTGACTCCCGGTCAGCCTGCCGGGTCTGGCGGGTCACTGCGGAAGGCCGTGTCGAAAGCCGTCTGCGCGGGGCCGAAGTCGAACCGGCGCAGGTAGGAAACGGCCTCAGCGGCGCCCGCGAGCCGGTCCATGCCCGCGTCCTCCCATTCGACCGAGATCGGGCCCTGGTAGCCGATGCTGTTCAGCATCCGGAACACGTCTTCCCAGTCGATGTCCCCGCGCCCCGCCGAGACGAAGTCCCAGCCGCGGCGGGGGTCGCCCCAGGGCAGGTGCGAGCCCAGGCGACCGTTCCGCCCGTCTAGCCGCTTGCGGGCCTCCTTGCAGTCCACGTGGTAGATCCGGTCCGGGTAGGCGGCCAGGAAGGCCACCGGGTCCAGGTCCTGCCAGACGAAGTGGCTGGGGTCGAAGTTCAGCCCGAACGCGGGCCGGCGGCCGACCGCGTCCAGCGCCTGCGCGGTGGTCCAGAAGTCGTAGGCGATCTCGCTCGGGTGCACTTCGTGCGCGAAACGCACTCCCTCGGCATCGAACACGTCCAGGATCGGGTTCCACCGCTCGGCGAAGTCCGCGTAGCCGCGCTCGATCATCTCCGGCGGCACCGGCGGGAACATGGCCACCAGGTGCCAGATCGAGGACCCGGTGAAGCCGACCACCGTGTCCACGCCGAACGCGGCCGCGGCCCGCGCGGTGTCGGCCAGCTCCGCGGCCGCCCGCTGCCGGACCCCCTCCGGCTCGCCGTCGCCCCAGATCCGCGGGGGCAGGATGCCGCGGTGCCGGTCGTCGATGGGGTGGTCGCAGACGGCCTGGCCGGCCAGGTGATTGGAGATGGCCCAGCAGCGCAGGCCGTACGTGGCCAGCAGCGCGTGCCGCCCCGCCAGGTAGCCGTCCTCGTGCAGCGCCCGGTCCACCTCGAAGTGGTCGCCCCAGCAGGCCAGCTCCAGCCCGTCGTAGCCCCAGTCCCGGGCCAGCCGGGCCACCTCATCCAGCGGCAGGTCGGCCCACTGCCCGGTGAACAGCGTGAACGGTCGGGACATGATCAGCTCCTTAGCCAGCCGGGGGGACCGGAGTCCACTGGCTGCCGTGCGCGGCGCTGCCGGCCACCGCAGCCAGCACCCGCTGCACAGCCAGCCCGTCCGCGAACGAGGGGGCCGGGTCGCGGCCCTCGGCGATGGCCGTGACCAGGTCCCGGACCTGGTGGGTGAAGGTGTGCTCCCAGCCCAGCACGTGCCCGGGCGGCCACCAGGCCGCCAGGTACGGATGCTCCGGCTCGGTCACCAGGATCCGCCGGAAACCCGCTTCGCTTTCCTTAACGGCCCGCTGCGTGAACTCGAGCTCGTTCAGGCGTTCCAGATCGAAGGCGAGGCTGCCGCGGTCGCCGTTGAGCTCGATGCGCAGCGCGTTCTTCCGGCCGGTGGCGAAGCGGGTGGCCTCGAAGCTGGCCACCGCGGCGGGGCCGAGCCGCGCGGTGAACAGCGCGGCGTCGTCCACCGTGACCGGGCCGGTGCCCGCCCCGCTGGCCAGCGGGCGCTCGGTGACGAACGTCTCGGTGATGGCCGAGACGCCGGTGATCAGCTCCCCGGTGAGGTACTGAGCCAGGTCGACGAGGTGCGCGCCGAGGTCGCCGAGGGCACCCGAGCCCGCCTGATCCGCCTGCAGCCGCCAGGTCAGCGGGAACTCGGGGTCCACCAGCCAGTCCTGCAGGTAGCAGGCGCGGACCTGCCGGACCACCCCGAGCCGGCCCCCGGCGACCAGCTGGCGGGCCAGGGCCAGCGCGGGCACCCGGCGGTAGTTGAAGCCGATCATCGAGCGGACGCCGCGGGCGCGGGCGCGCTCCGCCGCGGCCGCCATGGCCTCGGCCTCGGCCACGGTGTTGGCCAGCGGCTTCTCGCACAGCACGTGCTTGCCCGCGTCCAGCGCGGCGATGGAGATCTCCGCGTGGCTGCGGCCGGGGGTGCACACGTCGACGAGCTGGATGTCGTCGCGGTCCAGCAGAGCCCGCCAGTCGGTCTCGGCGCTGGCCCAGCCGTAGCGCCCGGCGGCTGCCGCCGCGGCCGCGCCGTCCCGGCCGCACAGCACCGCCATGACCGGCCGCAGCGGCAGGTCGAAGGCGTGCGGCGCGGTCCGCCACGCTTGCGAGTGGGCCGCCCCCATGAACGCGTACCCAACCATGCCCACCCCCAGGGCGGGCCGGCCCGCCTGCGGCGTCATGTTGCCTCCTGCGGCGTCACGTCGCCTCCAGCGTGGTGCGGGTGTGCGGATCCCAGTCGGCGGCCAGCGGGTCCGGGACGGTGAACGTGTTCCGCACCGGCTCGAACGCACCCGCGCCCGCCGAGCGGGCGATGGCCTCCATGGTTTCTAGCACGTGCCCGGCCAGCTCGCCCGGGGCCCGGTGCGGGACGCCGGCCCGGATGGCCCGCGCCATGTCCAGCACCCCCAGGCCGCGCCCGGCGGTGGCCCCGGCGGCCGGCACGGTGATCCAGTCGTCGCTGCCGGTGGGCCGGATCCGGATCTCGCCGTCGAAGCGGTTAGGGTCGGGCAGCGCCAGCGTGGCCTCGGTGCCGGTGATCTCCAGGAAGCCGTGCCGGCGCAGCGGCGAGTCGAAGCTGAGCACGAGCGTGGCCGCGGCTCCCCGCGCGTAACTGACCAGCGCGGTCACGTGGGTCGGCACGGCCACCGCGAACGTGGTCCCGGCGCGCGGCCCGCGGTGGATGACCCGCTGGCCGCGGGCGCGCCGGCCGATGGCCGCGACCTGCTCGGCCGGGCCGAACAGGGTGGCCAGCGCGGCCAGGTAGTAGGGCGCCATGTCGAACAGCGGGCCCGCGCCGGGCTGGAACAGGAACTCCGGATCGGCGTGCCAGCGCTCCGGCCCGGGGTCCTGGAACAGCGCCAGCCCGGTCTGCGGCACGCCGATGGCACCCGCCGTCACCAGCCGCCGGCCGGTCTGCAGCCCCGCGCCCAGCGTGGTGTCCGGCGCGCCGCCGATCCGCAGCCCAGCCCGGGCCGCGGCGGCCAGCAGCCGCTGGCCGGCGGCGCTGTCGGTAGCCAGCGGCTTCTCGGTCCAGACGTGCCTGCCCGCGGCCAGCGCCTGCCGGGTGACCGCGGCGTGCGCGGCCGGCACGGTCAGGTTGACGACCAGCTCCACGCCCGGGTGCGCCACCGCCGCCGCGGTGTCGCCGGCCTCCGGCACGCCGTACCGGGCCGCCTGCGCCTTGGCCCGCCCGGTGTCCAGGTCGGCGCAGACCAGCACGCGCAGGTCGGCGAAGGACGTCAGGTTGCGCAGGTATTCGTGGCTGATCATGCCGCAGCCGACCACGGCCACCCCGACCGGCTCAGGCACGCCGGGCCCCGTTGTGCGTGGCCAGCCAGGCCAGGCTGTCCGCAACCGCGGTCATCATGTCGGTGGCGCACCAGTCGAGCTCGACCACCTGCCATTCCGCCGCCCGGGCCGCGGCCAGGATTTCGGCCACCGGCATCCGGCCGGCGCCCACCGCGGTCATCGGGCCGTCCTTGGTCACCGGCCCGTCCTTGACATGCAGGTAGCGGACCCGGTCGCCGAGCCGGCCCAGCAGCGCGGGCACGTCCTGGCCGCCGACTGCGGCCCAGTAGGTGTCCACCTCCAGCAGCACCGAGTCGTCGAGCGCGTCGGCCAGCACCTCCAGCGCCGGGCGGCCGCGCACGATCGTGGCCAGCTCGAAGTCGTGGTTGTGGTAGCCGAGCCGCAGGCCCTCGTGGGCCAGCCGGGCCGCCATGCCGGTCAGCTCCGCGGCCACCGCCTGCACGCCGTCGGTGTCGCCGAAGGCCGCGGGCGGCCAGTGCGGGACGATGACCGTGTCGGTGCCCAGCACCTGGGCCGCGCGGATCACCGCGTCGGCCCGGCCGTCCGTGGGCGCCGCGTGCACGCTGCACACGGCCAGCCCGGCCGCGGCCAGGTCGGCGGCCAGCCCACCGGGGTCATCGAGGACGTTGAACGGTTCCACCGCGCGGTAGCCCTGGGCCGCGAGGCGGCCGAGGGTGCCCGCGCGGTCGGCGGCCAGCTGCTCCCGGACGGTGTACAGCTGCAGGGCGGGCGGGTTGCTGGTCATCGCGCCCTCGGCCGCGGTTCGTTTCATCGCGCCTCCTGGCAGCTGCCGCTGGGCCCGGTCCCGGCGGCAGCTGCCGTCCCGGCCCAGCGGCAGCCGCCCATCCCGGCGTTCGCGGGAGCCCAGCCTTTTCGAAACTTATTCGCTCGAACTCAGGCTAGATTCGCCGTCCAGTCCGGTCAATAGGCGGTCAGTGACTACGATGAAGCAGCGCCGAGTGGGGGCCTGTCGTGGCCTGCGCGGCGGCCGGCATTTCGAAAAGGGGAGGCCCGCGTGGCCCGTGACACCAGCCGCAATACCCTGGCCGGCATCGCGGCCGAGGCGGGTGTGTCGGTGTCCGCGGTGTCCAAGGTGCTCAACGGGCGCACCGACGTGGCCGCCGGGACCCGGGCCCGGATCGCCGAACTGCTCCGGCGGCACGGCTACCAGGTCGCCTCGCGGCTCGGCTTCGGCGTGGTCGACCTGCTGATCGCCAGCCTGCACAGCCCGTGGGCCGAGGAGCTGCTGCACGGCACCGTGCAGGCCGCCGTCGAGGCGTCGGCCAGCGTGGTCATCACCACCGTGGACTCACCCGCCGAGTTCACCAGCTGGCTGGACCGCGCGGCGGCGCGGGGCACCGACGGGGCGCTGTGCGTATTGCATCTTCCGGACAGTCTGGAGCTGCAGCGGCTCGCGGCCGCGCGCATCCCCGTCGTGGTGATCGATCCGCCGGCCGAGCCCGGCCCGGGCGTCCGGTCGGTCGGCACCACCAACTGGCAGGGCTGCCTGACCGCCACCCGGCACCTGATCGAGCTCGGGCACCGGCGCATCGCCATCATCTGCGGGCCCGGCCAGCTGTGGTCCAGCCGGGCCCGGCTGGCCGGGTACCGCGCCGCGCTGCAGGCGGCCGGGCTGCCCGCGCCCGCGGAGCTGGTCCGCGAGGATGACTTCTGCACCGACGGCGGCCGGCGGCAGGCCCGGCACCTGCTGGACCTGCCCCAGCCGCCGACGGCGATCGTGGCCGGCAACGACAACCAGGCCTTCGGCGTGCTGCAGGCGCTGGGCGAGCGGGGGCTGCGCGCGCCGGATGACCTGAGCGTGATCGGCTTCGACGACGTGCCGGTGGCCACCTGGGCCACCCCGCCGCTGACCACGATCCGCCAGCCGCTGGCGGCGATGGCCGCCACCGCGTTCCGCATGCTGTGGGCCCAGCCGCCGACTGGCCGCGGCGAGCCACATCACGTGGAGCTGGCCACCAGCCTGGTGATCCGGGAGAGCACCGGCCCGCCAGGCCCGCCGGGCCGGCCGGGTCCCGGGACGTAATACTTCGCCGATACTTAGGATTT
>Ga0335078_10003200_pt1 | contig 24417 bp, 25 predicted proteins | sample Lox_Sample_32_FD_206711 | JGI IMG/M metagenome (GOLD analysis project Ga0335078, IMG submission 206711) | Soil microbial communities from Loxahatchee National Wildlife Refuge, Florida, United States - Lox_Sample_3.2 | ecosystem: Environmental > Terrestrial > Soil > Wetlands | place: USA... | reverse complement strand
CGGCGGGCGCCGCGGCATCGCCCATGCGCATCGCCAGGGCCGTGCCCTGCTCGATCCACTCGAAGGTGACCGGCTGGTGCACCTTCGCGGCGGGATCGGGCAGGAACGAGGCCTCGGACAGCTCCATATCCCAGGCGCCGGCCAGGAACTGCAGGCCGGCCAGGGCCGGGTTAGTGGTCATCGTCTCTCCTCGAACCGCGCTCTGTAACGCTCCGCAGCTCAGACGGCCGGGAGCCGTCAGGCTCATCGGGGCGGGCCGCCGGCCCCGGCCCCGGACGGCTGGGTCAGCGCGCCGGCCATGACCGTGGTGACGACCTTGCTGACGGCGGCCGGCTCCGGCGGGGCGCCTTCCCGGCCGGCGAACAGCAGGTGCCCGGCCCCGATCAGGGCGGGAGCGAGCGCGTCGATGTCGGCGTCCGCCGCGACCCGGCCCAGCCCGCGCTCGGCGGCGAGGTAGGAAGCGATCATCTCGGCCGCCTCGGTCAGCAGCGGGACGCCGGACGGACTGGCCTGGCGCAGCCGGGCCCGCAGGTCATCCCGGAAGATGATGAGGGCGACGATCGCCACCGCCACCGAAGCGAACAGGTCCGTCAGCGCGCCGGCGAGGTTGCCGGCCACGGTCCCGGACCCGGCGCCGTCGCGCAGGGCGGCGGCCTGGGCGGCCAGCCGGGCGATGCGGTCCTCAACGAGCTCGGCCAGGAAGGCGTCGAAGTCGGCGAAGTGCCGGTGCAGGACGCCCTTGGCGCACCCGGCCTCGGTGGTCACCGCCCGGCTGGTCAGCGCGCTCGGCCCGTCCCGGAGCAGGACGCGCTCGGCGGCATCGAACAGCTGCCCGCGCGCGTCACGGATGGCTACCCCTGTCGGCACTTGCCGCCTTTCCTCTTCGCCGCGCGCGAAACCAGTCGAGAAGTGGGCGCGTGCCCACCTAGAGTGGGCGCATGGCCACTCTACCGCCGGAGCATGCGCCCCGTTTTGACGGCGAGCCTCATCAGGCCCGGGACATGGCTGAGTCCTTCGGCTCGGACGCGGAACGCTATGACCGCGCCCGCCCGAGCTATCCCGGGGCTCTGGTGGAGCGGATCGCCGCCGCCAGCCCCGGCCGCGACGTGGTTGACGTCGGCTGCGGCACCGGCATCGCCGCCCGGCAGTTCCAGGCGGCCGGCTGCCGGGTCCTCGGGGTCGAGCCCGATGCGCGGATGGCCCGGCTGGCCCGGCGGTCGGGGCTTGAGGTCGAGGTGGCGAAGTTCGAGGACTGGGACCCCGCGGGGCGCGGCTTCGACGCGGTCGTCGCCGGGCAGGCGTGGCACTGGGTGGACCCGGTCGCGGGCGCGGTCAAGGCGGCGCGGGCGCTGCGCCCGGGCGGGCGGCTGGCGGTGTTCTGGAACGCGTTCCGGTTCCCGCCCGACCTCGGTGACGCCTTCGCCGCGGTCTTCCGCCGGGTGCTGCCCGGCTCGCCGATGGGGCAGCGCGGGATACCCGGCCCGGACGCGTACTCGGTGCTGTCCGCCAAGGCAGCCGACGGGATACGGCAGGCGGGCGGGTTCGGCGACCTGGAGCAATGGCGGTTCGACTGGGACCGCCCCTATACCCGCGACGAGTGGCTGGAGATGGTGCCCACCTCCGGGTTCAGCACCCGGCTCCCGCGGGCCGCGATGCAGGAACTGCTGGCGGGCATCGGCCTGGCCATCGACGCGGCGGGCGGCGGCTTCATGATGCATTACGCCACCGTGGCCGTCACGGCACCGGCGGTCGGGGAGCCGCACGGCCGGGCAGCAGGTACCTGAGCCGCGCGGCCGCACCGGCAGACGCGGCGCTCTTACGTGGCCGGGGGGACCTGGCTGGTCAGCACGTTGCCCAGGACGGCCACGGACCGCAGCCGGACCACCGGCGTCAGCGCGCCGGGGCGGCCGGGCGGGATCACCGTGGCGGTGCGCCCGAACACCGTGGCCGCGAGGCCGGTGTCCACCCGGAAGCCGGCCGGGATGACGATGCGCACCTCGCCGGCCAGGGCCACGGCCGTGATCTCGGTCACGAACGAGGTCACCGCGGTGCGCCGCAGGTCGATCATGACCTCGCCGAACACGGCGGCGGCGTGCACCCGGGCGGCCAGCGCCCGGAACGGCCGCCAGCCGGCCGGGCCCAGGATGCCGAGGATGAGCCGCCGCGCCCGGCGACGGGGGCCGGCCACCGCGGCCTGGCCGGGGCCGGGCACGTCCGCGAGGACCGCGGCCAGATCCGGCACGGAGGCGGCCTGGTGGGCCGCCTCCGAGCGCGCGGCCAGTTCCGCGGCGTCCAGCAGGCCGTCGGCGCAAGCGGTCACCAGCCGACGCAGCACCTGAGCGCGGTAGCGCTGCACCACCCGCGGATCGGGCCGCGGCGGCGGCGCTCCGGGGGCGTGAGGCGTCACGCCCCCGGATGGCTCGGCCGGCACCAGTTCACCATCCCGTGACCGGTTATCCACGTAACCTCCGCGTTCAGGAAACTCGCCAAGAGAATCTGGGGCGGACGCCTAAGTTTCAACCGTTTGCGCGCATCGGGCGGCGGCCACGCCGGCCGGCCCGGCGAGCCGCACGGAGGGGACCCCGCCATCCTGGCCAGCGTAAAGCGGGACAGACCCGTCCGTCGACGTCGCGGCATCACAGTTAGGGAGATCCCCCGATGCCGGGCGCTTACCCGCCCAGCCGGCCCCGCGGTTATCCGGCGGTAAACCATCGCCGCGCGCCCGTCGTCTAGTGATCAGCGGCGCATGCCGCTGATGTGGCGAATCGACCGGGCCAGCCCGGCAGCAAGGACGGAGCAGGCCATGGCAGCCACCCTTCAGGAGATCCTGCTCGCGCCGGGCACCCGGCCCGAGGTGATCGCGGACTGCAACCTGCTGATCGAGCGGCAGCTCTCCGACATGTCCGGGATCTCCGGAACGGCGGTCAAGCTCGCCTACAAGACGGTGAACACGTTCAAGCCGGGCCACATCCGCCATATGGTCGGGTCCCTGCTCCCGCAGATGGTGGCCCAGCTCGAGCCGTACTGGGCCGAATTCGCCGCCGCGGGCCCCGTGAGCGGCCCGGAGTTCGGCGATTACCTGGCCGGGCGGGGCGGGGAGGTGTCGCAGGCGCTGCTCTCGGTCACCGACGCCCGCGCGGCGGCCTCTGGCCGGCCCACCGTTATCAGGGCGTACGGCACCGTCCGCGGGGGCGCGGCCCGGCACGTGGAGGCCGCGCTGCCGCAGGTCGGCGAGCTGGTCGTCAAGTACGCGGGCTGACCAGGCTCGCCGGACCGGTCACCGGGGCCGGCCTCCGGTACTGCGCGAGGACCGCGGCGCCGGCCTGTCCGGCCGACAGGCACTCCAGGTACGCCGGCGGCCCGCCCGCAGGGATCAGCCGCTCGCCGGTGCCGAGGATCGTGGGGAAGGTCAGATCCCCACGTCGAACCGCGCATCGGGGAACGGCTGCAGCCAGGGGATGTCGAATGCCGGCCTCAGCGGCGCCCCGGGATCATCGCTCGGCGCGCCCAGCCCGGACGGCAGCGGCCGCCGGGCCCGGCCCTCCAGCGCGGACAGGCACGCGTTGGTCGCGATCCGGTACAGCCAGGTCCGCACCGACGCCCGGGTGCGGTCGTAGCGGTCGCGGGCCCTCCACGCCCGCAGCATCGTCTCCTGCACCAGGTCCTCGGCCTCGTGGAACGAGCCCAGCATCCGGTAGCAGTACGCCGCCAGCTCGCCCCGGTACGGCTCGAAGTCCACCGGCCCATCATCGCGCAGCGTGCCGGAAACGCTGGCTGTTCTGCTTGAACATGCACGAATCCTGCCCCGCGTGAGTTGGCCTGGCGGGGAGACCCGCCGCGGCACCGCCTACCTGCGCTGCACGCGCGCCGAGTGGGACACCGGTTTTTCCCGCTACCCGCGTCTTCCGGTCACGCAGTGCGCGGGATGTGAGCCGCGCGAGGCGACACCCTAGCCGGTGATGCGCTGCACGGTCAGCGTCTGCCCGGCTGAGTTGAGCCGTTCGGCGAGGGCGGCTCCCATCGCCGTGGCCGGCGTGAGCACGCCGGCGCGCTCGGGCAGGCGGTCACGGTCCAGCGCGAGGCAGAGCGCGCTCTCGCCGAGCATCACGGAGGTGGCGGCGTAGCCCGGGTCGCCCCGGGCCTCGACCCGGGCCAGGTAGCGCGTCCCGGTGGCAGTGCGGGTGTGGACCTGGATGCGGAAGAAGCCCGCGCGGCGGGTCTTGTCGCCGGGGCCGTGGCCGGGCCGGGGCAGGACCGTGCCCAGCAGCGCCCGGGCGGGGCGGAACGCCAGCCCGGCCGTCATCGCCTGCACCGCGGCTGCGAGCCCGGCCGCCTGCACGGGCGCGGCCAGGCCGGAACCGAAGCCGGTGACCTCGCGGTAGCGGAAGCCGCGTCCGTAGGCCCAGCCCTGCAGGGCGTTGCTGCGGCGCACCACCCGGGTGTTGAGCCCCGCCATGAGAAACGGCCCCACCCACATCCGCAGGCCGGCGTCGTAGCCGGCCCGCTGCAGATCGCCCTCATCACCGAGATCGGGTTCGGCCGCCCGGTCCGGGCTGAGCGCGTAGGGATCCTCGACCACCCGGCGGGACTGCGCGCTGGCCCGCACCTCATCCATCTGGCCCATCGCCGATGCCAGCGTCCCGCCGCTGACACCGCCCCGCAGGGCCGTCACGACCAGGGTGGTGACCCCCAGGTCGCCCGCGTCGTCGGCCCGGGCCGCATCGTGCAGCAACAGCACGCCGAGGTCGGAAGGGACGGAGTCAAATCCGCAACAGTGCACGATGCGCGCGCCCGTGCCGGCCGCCACGCCGTGATAACGGTCGATGCTGTCCCGCAGGAACAGCACCTCACCGGACAGGTCCGCATAGTCGGTCCCCGCGCTGGCGCAGGCCCCGACCAGCGCCAGCCCCTGACGGCGATAGGGCCCCACGGTGGTGACCACGACCCGGGCCGTGCGGGCCAGCGCGGCCAGGGACGCCGGGTCGTCGGAATCCGCCACCAGTAGCGGCCACGCTGATGCGGCAGCACCCAGCCGCGCCCGGGCATCGGCCAGCCGCGGCCCCGACCGTCCGGCCAGCCCGATGCGCACGCCGGGCGGGGCGTGATCAGCCAGGTAACCCGCCACCAGCCGGCCGACGAAACCGGTGGCCCCGAATACAACGACGTCCAGCTCGCGGTTCCCGCTCACCCAGTCCATGATCGTGGCTCCGGGAGCCGCACGCCAGGCTGCCGGGGGCATCCCCGGCCGGATCATCCTCCAGCCCTGACGGCCAGGAGCGGCGCGCCACCCGGGCCGCGTGCTGCGGCCCGGTGCCGCCCGCGGCCCGGCGCCGGGTGGCGCCGGGACCCGGCCGGGCAAGCCCTAGTACCCGGAGGTCTACCTCCGGTGTATTCTCCGGGGTATGAGTGTGCGGATGGCCCTGCTCGGGCTGCTGGAACGCGAGCCGAGCCACGGGTATGACCTCAAGCGCGACTACGACGCCGTGTTCGGGCGGGGCAAGCCGCTGCCGGTGGGGCAGCTATACGCCACGCTGGGGCGGCTGGTGCGCGACGGGAAGGCGGTGGCGGGGCCCGCGGAGCCGGGCGGCGGCCCGGAGCGCAAGCCGTACGCCATCACCGGCGCCGGGGCGGCGGAGGTGCAGGCGTGGCTGGCCCAGCCGGCCGAGCCCGGCCCGTACCTGCAGCCGGTGCTGTTCGCCAAGATCATGCTGGCGCTGCTGCTGGGCCGCCCGGCCGAGCCGTACCTTGACGCCCAGCGCGGCGCTCACCTGGAGCGGATGGGGGAGCTGACCGAGCTGCGGCGCTCGGGCAGCCTGCCCGACGCGGTGCTGGCCGACTATGGCCTGTTCCACCTGGAGGCCGACCTGCGCTGGATCGATATGACCGCGCAGCGGCTGTCCGCGCTGGCGCAGTCGGTGCACCGGTGAGCGCGGCCACGCCCGTCGCGGCCGTGCGGCAGGGCAGCCTGATCGAGGCGCGCGATGTCGTGTTGTCTTACGGGCCGACGCCGGCGCTGCGCGGCGCCAGCGTGTCGGCGGCGGCCGGCGAGATCGTGGCCGTCATGGGCCCGAGCGGGTCGGGCAAGACCACGCTGCTGCACTGCCTGGCGGGCATCCTGGTCCCGGAGTCGGGGGAGATCTGGTTCGACGGCCGCCGGGTGGACACGATGAGCGAGACCGCGCGCAGCGCGCTGCGCCGGGACCGGTTCGGGTTCGTGTTCCAGTTCGGGCATCTGGTCCCGGAGCTGACCGCCATCGAGAACGCCGCGCTGCCGCTGATGCTGGGCGGGGCCCGTCCCCGGCAGGCCCTGGACCAGGCCCGGGGGTGGTTCGCCGAGCTGAGCCTGGACGGTCTGGAACAGCGCCGGTCCGGGGAACTGTCCGGAGGCCAGGGCCAGCGGGTGGCGCTGGCCCGGGCCCTGGCCGTCCGCCCGGAGGTGCTGTTCGCTGACGAGCCGACCGGCTCGCTCGATTCGCTGGCCGGCCAGCAGGTCATGGACCTGCTGACCGCCGCCGCCCGCAAGCAGGGCAGCACCGTGATCCTCGTTACCCACGACGCGCGGGTCGCGGCCTACGCCGACCGCCAGGTCATCGTCCGTGACGGGCAGGTCAGCTCGCTGTCCCGGGGCCGGGCGGGCTGATGATCCGCCTCGGCCTGCGCCTCACCCTGGGCGGCGGCAGGCAGGCCGCCGCGCGCCTCGCCGTCACCGCGGGCGCGGTGGCGATCGGCGTGGCCCTGCTGCTGGTCACCCTGGCGGGCATCAACGCCATCGGCGCCCAGAACCAGCGGGCCGCCTGGCTGGCCACCGGGAGGTCACCAGCATCCAGGCCGCGCCTGGTTCCGGCAACGGCCCGGCCGGGCTCGGCTCTCCCTTGCTGGAGGCCATCCTGGCCGCCGCGGCCGTCGCGCTGCTGTTCCCGGTGCTCATCTTCATCGGCGCCGCGACCCGGCTGTCGGCGGCACGCCGCGAGCAGCGGTTCGCCGCGATCCGGCTCGCTGGCGGCACGCCCCGGCAGGTCTCGGTGCTGGCCGCCACCGAGGCAGCCGTGGCCGCCATCGCCGGCACCGCGCTCGGGTTCGCCCTGTTCTTCGCGCTCCGCCCGGCCCTGGACCACATCTCCTTCACCGGTCAGCCCTTCGCCCCCGGCGACCTGTCCCTGCACCTGGCCGACATCCTGCTCGTCGCGATCGGCATCCCGGCCGCGGCGGCGGCATCCGCCCGGGTCGCGCTGCGGCGGGTGCGGCTGTCCCCGCTGGGCGTCGCCCGGCGCGCCACCCCGCCCGCGCCCCGTGCCTGGCGGGTGATCCCGCTGCTGGCCGGCCTGGGCTGGCTGGCCGCCGAGCTGGGCATCGCCCGTTCCCAGGGCATGAACGGCAAGACGCTGTCCTACCTGCTGGCCTTCCTGCTGATCGTGGCCGGGCTGGTCATCGCCGGACCGTGGCTGACCATGACCGGCTCCCGGCTCATGGCCCGGCTTGCCCTCCGGCGCGCCAGCCGGCCCGCCATGCTCATCGCCGGGCGGCGGCTGGCCGACGACCCGCGCGGCGCCTTCCGCGCCATCAGCGGCCTGATCCTCGCCCTGTTCGTCACCACCGTGGCGGCCGGGGTGATCACCACCAGCATCGACACCCAGCGCCCCGGCAGCGGCACCGCCGCCAGCGACACCCTGGTCGACCACTTCTACGCCGCCACCGCGGCACGGGCCGTGACATCGGTGCCGGCGGTCCCGGCCACCGTCCTGGCCCGGCTGAGCGCCGTGCCCGGCGCCCGCGGGGTAGCCGTGATCTACGCGGATTCCCTGGCCCGGCCGGCCGCCCCGGCAGACTCCTTCCACTTCACCGGCCTGGTCTCCTGCGCCCGGCTGTCCCGCTTGCCGGCCCTCGGCCGCTGCGCGCCCGGCGCCGCGGTGGCCGCGATCGGGATGGACCTGGGGGTCACCGCCACGCCCCTGTCCGCGCGCGTCTGGCCCGCGGCCGCGATCTCCCCCGGCCGCCTGCAGCGCCTGCCGGTCCAGGCCGTCGCCGTGAGCACCGGCGGGTCGGCCGCCGCGATCGAGCAGGCCAGCACCATCCTGAGCGCCGCCTTCCCTTACCTCGGCACCCCCGCGACCATCGGGCAGCGCGACCAGACGATCGGCCGCACCATAACCGAGCTGCTGCGCATGACCGAGGTAGTGATCATCGCCAGCCTCGTCATCGCCGGGTGCAGCCTGGCCGTCAGCGTGGCCGGCAGCCTCACTGACCGCCAGCGTCCCTTCAGCCTGCTGCGGCTCGCGGGGGTCCCGCTCGGCGTGCTGCGCCGGGCCGTCACCCTGGAATCCGCGGTCCCGCTGGTCATCAGCGCCGTGCTGTCAGCCGGGGCGGGATTCCTGGCCGCCGGGCTGTTCACGCGCGCCGCGCTCGGCGATTCGCTCCGCCCGCCCGGCGCCGAGTACTACATCATCGCCGCCGCCGGGCTGGCCGCCTCCCTGGCGATCATCGCCTCCAGCTTCCCGCTGCTGCGGCGCGTCACCGGCCCCGAAGCTGCCCGGGACGCGTGAGCCAGCGGCCGCGGGCCGGAGCGTGACGGGCGGCGATTCAGGATTCCCCGGCGCCGGCCGCGACGGCGAGCACGGCCTCGGCCAGCCGCTCGTCATCGGCGGGCGCGACCGCGCGCAGGTCGAGCAGCAGCCGGCCGCCCTCGATCCGGCCGACGACCGCCGGCATGTCCCCGCTGCGCACCGCCGTGCCTGACCGCAGGCCGGGCGCGTACCGCTCGGGCAGGGAGAGCGCGGCGCTCGGCAGGCTCACGCCGGGCCCGCCGCCGCCGCCCACCGCGGCGGCGGCCGGCACCGCCCGGCAGTCGACGCCCGTTGCGGCCAGCCGCCCCGCCAGCGCCGCGGCCCGGGTCCTGAGCGAGGGCTCGGTCGCGGTCATGGCCTGCGTGACCGGCGGGGCCGGGCCGGTCAGCGTGGCCTCGAGGGCGGCCAGCGTCAGCTTGTCCACCCGCAGCGCCCGGGCCAGCGGGTGGCGGGCGAGCGTGCTGACCGTCTCGCGCTGGCCGAGCAGCAGGCCAGCCTGCGGCCCGCCGAGCAGCTTGTCGCCGCTGGCCGTGACCAGCCCGGCGCCGGCCCGCAGCCAGGTGTCCGCATCGGGCTCATCCGGGAGAACCGGGCTCGGCCGGAGCAGGCCGGAACCGATGTCGCCGACCACCAGCACGCCGAGGTCCGCGAGCTCGCCGACGCGGACCGATGCGGTGAAGCCTTCGATCACGTAGTTGGACGGGTGCACCTTCAGGATGAACGCCGTATCAGCGCATATGGCCTGCTGGTAGTCGGCCAGCGTGGTCCGGTTGGTCGTGCCCACCTCACGGATCCGGGCGCCCGTGGACTGGAGCAGGTCAGGAAGACGGAACCGGTCGCCGATCTCGATCATCTCGCCGCGGCTCACGATGATCTCGCGCCCGGCGGCCAGCGCCGTGGCCGCCAGCACCAGCGCGGCGGCGTTGTTGTTGACCACATGAACCGCCCCGGCCGCCGGAACCGCGCGCGCGAGCGCGTCGAGGGCGCCCGCGCCGCGGCGGCTGCGCTTGCCCGACGCCAGGTTGAACTCCACGTCCGTGCAGCCCGCCGCGGCCTGCACCGCCTGACGCGCGGCCGCCGACAATGGTGCCCGGCCGAGATTGGTGTGCACCAGCACGCCGGTCGCGTTGATCACGGGGGTCAGCGTGGTGGCGGCCGGCGGGAGGGCGGCGGCCGCGGCGTCGGCGACACCCGACGGGCTGATGGCCCCGGAGCGGGCCAGTTCCTGGGCGCGGGTTACCGCCGCCTTGACCAGCGTCGCGCCCAGTACTTCCCGCGCCGCGACCAGGCGAGGGTCGGCGAGCACGACGTCGGTCCTGGGCACGTGACGGCGCGGGTCCACAACCGCGACCATACGCCGCGGCTTACGGCCGTTCCCAGGGCCGGCGAAGCAGCCGGCATTACATTTGCGACATGACCCGTCTGGACGGATTCCGGCTCACCCAGTACGCGCGCGGCGGCGGCTGTGCCTGCAAGATCCCGCCCGGCGAGCTCGAGGAAACCATAATGATGCTCGGGCCCGGCGCCCCGGGCCCGGACCTGGTGGTGGGCGTCGAGAACGGCGACGACGGCGCCGTGGTGCGGGTCGGCCCGTCCACGGCGGTGGTCGTCACGGCCGACTTCTTCACTCCCGTCGTGGACGACGCGTACACGTTCGGCCGGATCGCCGCCACCAACGCGCTGTCTGATATCTACGCGATGGGCGGTGCGCCGCTGGTCGCGGTGAACCTGCTCGGCTGGCCTCGCGACAAGCTCCCGGCCGAGCTGGCCGCCGAGGTGCTGCGCGGCGGCCTGGACACCGGCCGCGCGGCGGGTTGCCACGTGGCGGGCGGGCACAGCATCGACGACCCCGAGCCTAAGTACGGCATGGCGGTGACCGGCACCGCCGACCCGGCCGCGCTGCTGCGGATCGACGCTGGCCAGCCGGCTCTGCCGCTCAGCCTGACCAAGCCGCTGGGCACCGGCGTTCTCAACGCCTGGCACAAGGCCACGGGCGAGATCAGCCAGGCGGCGGTCGAGGTGATGACGACGCTGAACGCCGGCGCCAGCCGGCTGGCCCTCGCCGCCGGGATCAGGTGCGCCACCGACGTGACCGGGTTCGGCCTGCTCGGGCACTTGTTCAAGCTGGCCCGGGCCAGCGGGGTCTCCGCGGTGGTGGACCACGCGGCGGTGCCGCTCATCGAGGGAACGCGGGCGGCGGCGCAGGCCGGGTACATGCCCGGCGGGAGCCGCCGGAACCTGGACTGGGTGCTCCCGCACACCGACACCGGCGCGGTGGGCGACGAGGACCTGCTCCTGCTCGCGGATGCGCAGACCTCAGGCGGCCTGCTCGTGGCCGGGGAACTGCCCGGAGCGCCGGTGATCGGGGAACTGGTCCCGCGCCGCGACCGCGTGCTCATCATCAGGTAGCTGCGCGGCTGCCCGTTCCGGGACCGGGCTCGAATGGCTTTGTCACGGCGATGCCGTCGGCTGGCGGCCGGCGTAGGCCTCGGGAGCTACCTCGGCGAGGAAGTCGCTGACGACGCGCCGGAACAGCTCGGGCTCGTCACTGGGCGGTGAGTGGCCCGACTTCTCGAAGATCACCAGCTGTGAGCCCGGGATGAGGGCCGCGATGGTCTGCGAGCTCACCACCGGCGTCACCCAGTCATGCCGGCCGACGGTGATCAGGGTGGGGCAGCGCACGCCGGGAAGGGCCGGCTTGACGTCATAGACCGGCCGGTTCTGCTGGAAGCACCAGTTGTGGGTCTCGTACCGGTAGCTCCCCTTCGCCACGCGCGCGGCCGCCCGCTCCCGGTTGTCCTCGTATGAATACAGCGGGGCGATCTCGGCCCAGCACGCCTTGAGATCGGCGTCGTCGCGGATGTGACCGGTCCAGTAGCGCTCGAAGTTGTCCCAGTTGATGTCCACGCGCGTCTGCTTGCGCGCGTTCTCGAATACCAGGTCCAGGTTCGAGCTGTCCGGGGAGGTGTCACGCAGGATCATGGCGCGGGTGTGCCCGGGGTAGGCGATGGCGTACTCCATCGCGATGAAGCCGCCGTAGGAGCCCCCGGCCACGATCACCTGGCCGGCACCCAGCCACTGCCGCACCCCGTCCAGGTCCGCTGCCCACTGCGCATGGCTGAACGGCGGCTTGCCCTCGCTGATGCCGCAGCCGCGAGCGTCGTACACCACGACCCGGAACCTGTCCGCCAGCCACCCGAAGCTCGCCTTCGGCTCGTTCAGGGAACCGATGCCACCTCCGCCGTGGTGCACGATGATGACCGGGGCGCCGTCCGGGCCCAGCACCTCAACGTTCAGGCTGTTGTCGTTGATCTGCACGAACATCCGGTCTCCTCCTCCTGGCCCGCGGCGTTGAGATGCGCCGACAGCGTCTACCGTAGGCGGGAGCAGCCCGCGGCGGTCACGTGGCCGCCTGACCTTGCCGGCCGGCCTGATGGGCCGGAGGCGGAAGGGGTGATCGCCATGACGCCGCCGTACTCCGGACCCCGGGTTCCCGGCGAGCCGGCCGGGATGCGAGCCGCTTCGCCCGGCGGGGCGGGCGCCTGAGATGCGCGAGACGCCCGCCGAGCTCGAGGCGCTTCAGCGGCTGCTCGATTCCTCTCGCGCCGGCGCGACCGGTCATCTGCGCGACATCATCAACGACCGCCGGGCCCTGTCGGCCGCTGATATCGCCTTCCTCCTCACCGGGATGAAGGTGATCGCGCTCGCCACCGTGACCGCCCGCGCCGAGCCCCGCATCAGCGCGGTCGACGGGCACTTCCTCCACGGGACCTGGACCTGGAGCACCAGCGGCTTCTCGGCCAAGGCCCGCCACCTCCAGGCGCGCCGTGCGGTCAGCGCGGCTCATATCGACAACGAAGATCTCGCGGTCTTCGCGCACGGGCAGGCCGAACGCCTGAGCCCCTCCGATCCGCTCTGGGACGAGACCCTCGAGCACTGGACCGCCCACTACGGCGGCTCTCCGCTCGACTGGGGCGAGGACATCCGCATCTACCGGCTGGCCGCGTCGTGGATGGTCGGCTACGCATTCGACCGCGAGCGGCTGCTGGCCGCCAGGGCTTAGCGCTCCGGCCGGCTGCTGCGCTGCCGCGCTGAAGCGCTCGGCCGGCCGGCGGCGGTCAGTAACTGGTGATGATGGTCGTGACCGGCAATCCGAACCGGCGCTGCGCCTGATGGGGCAGGTCGGCCCCGAGCCAGCGTGAGACGTACCGGGGCAAGGTGGCCATGATGATCTCGTCGAACTGCCGGGCGGCGCAGACCTTCTCCATGGCCTCCAGCGGGTCCGAGGCGCCCAGATCGCCCTCGACCGGCACGCCCAGCGAGGCAAGGCCGGCCAGCATCGAGCTGAGCCGCTGCCGGGCCTGCGCGGTCGCCTCCTCATCGGTAGCAGGGCGCGCGTAATACGTCGCCCACCACCACATGCCCGGCTGAGGGAGCGTCCCGCCGGCCGCCACAGCGTCGTACTGGGCCGCTTTGGTGTCCGGGACGATCACGAAGAACGAGCATGGCCCCGCGCTGATCCGCTCGCGCAGCACTTCCCGCAGCTCCGCCGCCTGCAAGGTCTGGTTCGCGACAACAAGGTATCTGCGCATGGACCACCACCCGTTTCAAGTATCCCCCGGAACCGCGCACGGCGCGCGGTCAGCTGGCTGCTCCCAGCGCGGCGCCGATTGCGGCGATGATCGCCCCGCCGAGCGTCACGGAGATGAACGAGCGGAGGAAGCCGGTGCCGAAGAACCGCCGGCGGATCCAGGCGAGCATCAGCAGCTCGAACGCCATCGCCGCGACCGCGAGCAGCACCGCGGCGCGGTACTGGGGGATGAGGAACGGCAGGGTGTGCAGCACGCCGCCGAGGAACGTGCCGGCGCCGGTGATCGCGCCGCGCAGGTAGGGGCTGCCGCGGCCGGTCAGGTCGCCGGTGTCGGACAGTCCTTCGGAGAACGCCATGCTGACGCCGGCGCCGTGCCGCTACGCGGCGAGGCCACGCCCGCGTCCTGCGGCGCCACGCCGAACGTCCCGGTGTTCATCGACGGCGCCATCGTGAAGCCGAAGCCCAGGCCGGCCGCCATCAGCGGGCCGAGCACCGCCGACGCGTAGCTCGAGTGCAGGCCGATCCTGGTCAGCCACACCAGGCTGGCCGCCGCCAGCAGCATGCCGGCGGTGACCAGCGGCCGGGGGCCGACCCGGGGCAGCAGCACCACGTTGGACAGGTTGGCGGCCAGCACCACTACCGCGATCATCGGCAGGAAGGCGAGGCCGCTGGCCACGGGGGAGTAGCCCAGGGTCTGCTGCAGGTAGTAGGTGAGGAACAAGAAGATGCCGAACATGCCCGCGCCGGCGATCAGCACCGCCAGGTAGGCGCCGCCCCGGTTGCGGTCGAGCACCACCCGGGGCGGCAGCAGCGGGCTGGCCGCACGGGCCTGCCACAGCGCGAAGGCGGCCAGCAGCGCCGCGCCCGCGGCCAGGAAGCCGTAGCTCGACGGCGTGTGCCAGTTGCGGGTTGCCGCGTTGGAGAACCCGTAGACCAGGCAGAACATCGAGGCCGAGACGAGCGCGACGCCGGGCAGGTCCAGCCGGGTCCTGGTGCGGGCGGGCTGGTGCCTGAGCAGCAGCACTCCTCCCATCGCGGCGGGGCCGGCGAACAGCAAGTTCACGTACAGGCACCAGCGCCAGGTCAGGTACTCGGTGAGGATCCCGCCGAGTACCAGGCCGATCGCGCCGCCGGCGCCCACGATCGCGCCGTAAACGCCGAACGCCTTGCCGCGCTCTTTCGGGTCGCTGAAGGTCGTGGTCAGGATCGACAGGGCCGCGGGCGCGAGCAGCGCGCCGAACGCGCCCTGGATGGCCCGGGCCGCGACCAGCATGCCGAAGCTGGTCGCCGCGCCGCCGACAGCCGACGCGGCGGCGAAACCGAGCGCGCCGGCCAGGAACGTGATCTTGCGCCCGATCAGGTCGCCCAGCCGCCCGCCGAACAGCAGCAGGCTGCCGAACGCGAGCGCGTAGGCGGTCACCACCCACTGCCGGTCCACCGTGGCGAAGCCCAGGGCGCGCTGCGCGGACGGCAGCGCGATGTTCACGATCGCGGTGTCCAGCACGACCATGAGCTGAGCGAGGCCGACGGTGCCCAGGATCAGCCACCGGCGGGGGTCGGGGGGCGCGCTGGCGCGAGCGGCGCGCATGACGGGTGCGGGGCCGGAGCTCATGGCTTCCTCCTTGGATGTGGCGCCGCGGCCGGCCGGCCAGGCCGGCTCATTGCGCTCGTTGCGGAAAATGTCATTGCCATGCCACCGATGCTGCCGGCCGGACGGTCCGCCGTCGTCGGGCCCAGGAGGTGACTTCTGCCTGGTCAGCGGGGATGCTGCCGGGCGCCGGGATACCACGCGGGGAGTAGCTGGCAATAGCGACCGCGGGCGGATGCGCTCGCGGGCAGGATGCGTACGCTCAAGGAATGCGCACCGATCGCGCCCGGCGCGGGTTTTACGCGGCCGGCTGGCTCATCTCGGCGGGCGTCATGGTCGTGACGTTCCGCATGTGGCAGCTGCACGTCCGCGAGGTCGAGCAGCGCGCGGACGAGGCGGAGCGGACAAAGGACGAAGCCGCCCGGCGCAGGGCGATGGAGGAGCGGCTGCACATCGCCCGTGAGCTGCACGACTCTCTGACGCACAGCATCTCGGTGGTCCAGGTCCAGGCCGGCGTGGCGGTGCACCTGGCGCGCAAGCGCGGCGAGGACGTCCCGCCCGCGCTGCTGGCGATCCAGGAGGCGGGCGCGGACGCCGCACGGGAACTGCGCGCGACGCTCGGCGTGCTGCGCAGCGCGCAGGACGGCGACGGCAGCGGCCTCAGCCAGCTGGACAGCCTGGTGGCGCGCGCGGGCGGCCGGGCTCCCCGTGACCGTGACGGTGACCGGCGCCGAGCGGCCGCTCCCGCCCGAGGTAGACCAGGCTGCGTACCGGATCGTGCAGGAAGCGCTCACCAACGTGAGCCGTCACGCCGGCCATGCCCGCGCGTCGGTGCACCTGTACTACACGCCGCGGGCCCTGTCGATCCAGGTCGCCGACGACGGCCAGGGCACGGCCGCCGGCACCGGCACGCGGCCGTCAGGCCCCGGGCTGGGGCTGGTTGGCATGCGGGAACGGGTGTCCGCGCTCGGCGGCCGGCTCCAGGCCGGGCCGCAGGACGGCGGCGGCTTCCACGTGCGCGCCGAACTCCCCGCGCGGGCACCCTCGTGATCAGGGTCCTGCTGGCCGACGACCAGGCGCTGATCCGCAGCGGCATCCGGTCGCTGCTCGAGGCCGAAGACGACATCGAGGTGGTCGGCGAGGCCGCCGACGGGCAGCAGGCGGTAACGCTGGCCGCTGAGCATCGCCCGGACATCGCGCTCATCGACATCCAGATGCCGGTGCTTGACGGCCTCGAGGCCACCAGGCAGATCGTCGCAGACGAGCGGCTGGAGAGCGTCCGGGTCGTGATCCTCACCAACTTCGGGCTCGACGAGTACATCTTCCGCGCGCTGCGCGCGGGCGCGAGCGGCTTCCTGCTGAAAGACACCCAGCCGGCCGAGCTGCTGCAGGCGCTGCGCGTGGCCATGCGCGGCGACGCGCTGCTATCCCCCGCGGTCACCCGCCGCCTGATCAGCGAGTTCGTCGCGCGGCCGCCGGACGCGGCCGCCGCGGCCGGGATGGAAACGCTCACCAACCGGGAACGAGAGGTGGTGGCCCTGGTGGCGTACGGCCTGTCCAACGACGAGATCGCCGACGCCCTGGTGCTCAGCCCCGCCACCGCCAAGACCCATGTCAGCCGGGCGATGATCAAACTCGGCGCCCGCGACCGGGCGCAGCTCGTCGTCTTCGCCTACCAGACCGGCCTGGTCACCCCGCGTGCCGCCGGGCAGGCCCCGGGTCATTGACCGCGCTGTCCCCGCGTTCAATGCCGCTGAGAGTCAGCGGGTCTCCGGGCGTGCCTGCGGTGGCCATCCGGCCGGGCCGAAAACGACTGGGGTCGGGCGGGCCGCGCGCCCTACGATCGGACGCGTGCCGAGCTATGAGCCAGTAGACCTGTCCGCTGCGTGCAACGCGGGCGTGGATGTTCTTGGCGATGAGCCGGGCGATGTTCCGCTCGGCAGGGTGGGACTGCGGGGCCTGCCGTTCCTGGTCGGGCCGGAGCCGCCGTCCGCGGAGCGGTGCTTCCTGCTGCCGGGGGGCCCGACATCGGTCGGGATCGGCCGGCTGGCGCGGCGGGTGATCATCGCGCACCGGCTGCTCGAGCCGGGCGGGCCAGCCGGTCACGCCGTCGGGCAGGCCGTCGCGGAGTACGCGTTTCACCTGGCCGGCGGCGAGGTCGTGGGGGCGCCCATCCGGGAGCGGTTCGAGATCCAGGTGGTGCCGCCGGGGTGGGGCCGTCTGCCGTTCCTGGCCGTCACCGACACCAGCGACCACAACATGCCGCGCTTCGAGGGTAAGTGGGGCGACGCCGGTGCTCGCCTGGCGGAGCACGACATGGGATGGCCCGCCGGGTACTTCCTGTGGTGCTGGGAGAATCCTCATCCGCAGCGACCGGTGGAACGGGTCGAGTTCATCCCGCGCGGCCCGCGGTTCATCGTGGCCGGCATCACGACCAGCGACGTTGATGAGCACCCGTTCGTCCGCGCGCCCGCGCGCCCGGTGCGGCTCGTGGCGAAGGACGGGCGGGACGGCGTCCTCGACATCGACGTGGACCGGGGCGTCGCGACCTATCCGCAGCCGCTGCCCGGCGCGGACGACCGGGCCGGCTGGGGAGCGGCCGAGGGAACGTCCGCGTACACGTCGATCGCCGCCCTGCCGTCGGCCACCGTGGCGGTCCGGCGGGGCGACGACGAGCTAGGCCGGGTGCGCTGGGGAGACATGGAACGCGACGGGCGGGCAGACGCCGGCCGGGTCTCGCTCGAGCTGGTGGAAGGCGGCCGTAACTGGGTGCATGTCAGCGTCGTCGACGACGCGACCGGGCGGCCGGTGCCGTGCCGGGTCCATTTCCGTTCAGCCGAGGGAATTCCCTACCAGCCGCACGGCCACCACAATCACGTCACGCAGAACCTCGGCAGCTGGCATTACGACGTCGGCGGTGACATCCGTCTTGGCCAGCGCAGCTACGCGTACATCGACGGCACCTGCCAGGGATGGCTGCCACGAGGCGACGTCGTCGTGGATGTTGCGCGCGGGTTCGAGTACGAGCCGCTCCGGCAGACCGTGCGGATCGGGCCGGGTCAGCGGGACCTGATGCTGCGGATAAGGCGCGTGGCTGACATGGCCTCGGAAGGATGGTGGTCCGGCGACTCGCACGTGCATTTCCTGTCCACCCCGGGCGCTCAGCTCGAGCAACGGGGCGAGGATCTGCGCGTCGTCAATGTGCTGCAGACGCAGTGGGGCGCGCTGTTCACCAACACCGAGGATTTCTCCGGGCGGCCCGGTGTCGCCGAAGGCGGCGGCTACATAACGTATGTCGGGCAGGAAAACCGGCAGCACATGCTCGGCCACATGGTCCTGTGGGGCCTGACGGAACCGGTCATGCCGTGGTGCAGCGACGGCCCGGACGAGGCCGAGCTCGGCGGTGCGCTGGACGCGACGCTGAGCGACTGGGCCGACCGGACGCACGCCCAGGGCGGCACCGTCGTCGCCGCGCACTTCCCGGTTCCGAACGGCGAGCCGGCCGTTCTCGTCGCGACCGGCCGGGCCGACGCCGTCGAGATGCTGGCCCATTCCGACGACGCGGTGCTCGAGTACTACCGGTACCTGAACAGCGGCTACCGGCTGCCGCTCGTCGGCGGCACGGACAAGATGTCCAGCGCCGTGCCGGTCGGTCTCTACCGCACGTACGCGCGGCTGTACGAGGAGTTCAGCTATGCGGCCTGGTGCCGGGCGGTGCGGTCGGGGCGCACGTTCCTTTCCGGCGGGCCGCTCGTGACGCTGTCGGCCGACGGGCGCGAGCCGGGCGACACCGTGCAGCTGACCGGGCCCGGAACCGTCAGCGTCCATGCCGCGGTCCGCAGCATTTTCCCGCTCCGTTCCCTCGAAGTGGTGCGTAACGGCGAGGTCGTTGCGAGGGCAGAAGCGGGCGGCGGACGGCAGGCCGAGATCAGCGAGGAACTGCGGATCGACGGGAACTCGTGGATTGCCTGCCGGGCGTTCGGTGCCGATTACCACCTCGACGAATGGGGCCGCCGGGTTTTCGCGCACACCTCGCCGGTCTACATCGCCTGCGGCGGCGACTGGACGATGACCGACCCCGAAGGCATCCGCTATATCCGGACCCTCGTCGAGGGCGCCCGCGAGTACGTACGCCACACGGCGGTCCGCAGGTCCGATCAGTTCACGACCCACCACCACGGCGAGGCCAACCACCTCGCCTGGCTGGAGCGGCCGTTCGCCGAGGCCCTGCGCGCGCTGGACGAGCGCGGCCGCGGGGGAGCGAATCACATCCGGTAACCGGGGCCGTTATTGACCGCCTCCGCGAATAGATTTTGGTGCACGTTCAGATGAACGAGCGCCGCAACAGGCCGATTCGCGTCGAGGTGGCGGAGCCCCAGGACGCCGTCGGCTAAGCCCCGGTCTGCTCCCTCAACGATGTGGTTCGGGCATTGTGCCGCTGGCGGGTGCGGTCGTCGACCCTGGAAACAGTTCGACGGCTTCGCGGAGCCCTGGCACAGTGGCGCACTATGGATGACTTCGCTCTCGTGACCGCTGCGGACGTGCAGCTCATGCAGGGCCTGGCGCAGCGGGTTACGGCCGTCCGTCCCGACCTGGTGAACAGCGACGCGTCGTTCGGAGAGCTGGCCTGGATCTGGGGCAAAGGGCACGCATCCGACGGCGGGAGCTGGCTGCGTCGGCTGTGGTTCTCCGGCGACGACTTGGTCGCGTGGGGCTGGGCCTACCTGCCACACCAGGTGCGGCGGAGCGATGGGTCGGTGAAGGACGTCACCATCGCCTACCTGGGATATCAGGTCCATCCCGACCACCGCGAGCTGGTAGACGAGGTGATCGGCTGGTACGACGGTGTGACGGTCGGCGTCGAGCGCACGGTGATGCCGCAAGCCGCCGATGAGTTCGCCCTGAAGCGATGGGCGGCGCACGGCTATGAGACCGATCCGGCCTCTCTCGGTGACACCGGCTCCTGGACCCAGCTCAATGAGCGGGACCTCAATGACCTGGAACAGCCGGTGCTGCCGGACGGATTCCGATACCGCACCGCCGACGAGGCCGGGCCGCAGGCGGCAGTCCAGGCCCATGTGGACGCCTGGGCTCCGTCCGCGTATACAGCCGAGGGCTACGAGGGCGTCCGGCAGACACCGGCGTATCGCGGCGACCTGCACGTGCTGGTGGAGGCGCCGGACGGAACGATGGCCGCATCAACGATCATGTGGCTCGACGAGGCGAACAAGACCGCCGAATTCGAGCCGGTCGGAACGCATCCGGGCTACCGGCGGCTCGGGCTGGGCAGGGCGATGCTGCTGCACGGGATGCATCTGGCGCGGGAGGCCGGGGCCAGTCACATGACGGTCGCCTGTCTGGGCGCGCCGGGGCATCCCCGGGCGCGCGGGCTGTACTACAGCGTCGGATTCCGGCAGTTCTCACGAGACGCGCCGCTCATCAAGACCGGCGGTTAGGGCCACCGTCGCGATCCCGGCCGCATCCATGTCCTGAACCGGCAGCAGCACCCGCCGCGTTGGCGTGCCGCCATGGCCCGTCCCGCCGTTCTGCGCGGCCCTGGGCCGCCGTCAGGGGCAGGCATTACATTCCCCCATCTGGCCAGGGCTGGCCATCTGCCGCAAGCCGGGCATCGTCCAGTTCATCAGCTCCCCTTCACCTTCACCGGAACCACGGCAACTGGACCTTCCCGCCTTACCGTGTGAAGCTCCGTGTGACCCGCGGACCATCACCGCGCGCGACGCCGGCGGCCGCACGCAAACACCGATCAGGGCAGCTCGGCCAGTGCCGGGGCTAGATGTTCCAGGTGGTCCACGCCGGCGGTGAAGTCGGTGCCGATCGGCAGGCCCGCGATCACGTGGTCCGCGCCGGCGGCGAGGTGCTCGCGCACCTTGGCCGTGATCGCCGATGCGTCGCCCTGCTCGGCGTTCGCGTGCATAAAGATGGCCAGGAGCCTGTCCGGGCCAAGCACCTGCCTGGCCTGGGCGGTGAACTCCGGTGGCTGGCTGGCGGGCAGCGCGCCGTCGCTGATCTCGCCGGCCAGCGCGAGCATCTTCGGGCCGTTCGCGCCGATGATCCGCGGGTAGGCCACGTCGGGTGCGGGCAGCTGGGTCGGGGCACCCATCCGGTCCAGGTAGTCGCGCATCGCGGCCAGCGGACGGCCGAACTCCCGGCCCACGCTGGCCGCCTGCTGGGGGTAGCCGACCCCCAGGCCGAGCACGAACCGGCCCGGGTAGGCCTCAGCCAGCAGCGCCGCCGCCCCGTGCATGGTCTGTGCTGGCCTGGCCCAGATGTTGGCGATACCGGTGCCGAACACCATCGCTTCCGTGGCCGCCAGGAGCACGGCCAGCTGCACCAGGGCATCCTTGCCGCCGACGGTCTCGTTGGTCCACGCGGCGCGGTAACCGGCGCGTTCCAGCCGGCGGACCGCGCTGCGCTGCAGGTCGATGGGTGGCGCGCTCGTGGTCGGGACCGGCAGGAACGCGCCGACCGGCCCCAGCGCGCGGCGGGTTGCCTCGACCATGGTGCTGCTCCCCATCCAGAGCCTCTCCAGCTAGCCGTTGAAGCAATGGCCCTATTCTTTCGAGGTGCTCCTTCGGTGACGCAAGCCGGATAGCCCCGGCTTTGGTGTGGCGGGGCGGCTGTCATGTCGCGGGGAGGATCTCGACGTAGCCGTTGGTTCCGTTCACCCGGATCCGCTGCCCGTCCTGGATCCGCCGCGTGGCGTGTTCTACTCCGACGACGGCTGGCAGGCCGTATTCCCGTGCGATCACTGCACCATGGGTCATCAGGCCCCCGACCTCCGTCACCAGGCCCGTGATCACGACGAACAGGGGGGACCAGCTAGGGTCCGTGTGAGCCGTGACCAGGATGTCGCCCGGTTCGAGGTCGGCCTCCGCCATGTCCAGGATGACCCGGGCTCGCCCTTCGATGGTCCCGGCAGAAACCGGCAGGCCGGCAAGCGCGCCGGCCGGCAGGTCGTCGCGTCGGTACGATCCGGCGATGGCCTCGCCGTCCGAGGTGAGAACCCGGGGTGGCGTGAGCGCTTGATATGACCTGAACGCGTCCTTGCGCCGACGGATGAGCTCGTCATCAACCTGGTTCGTGCGCACGACGTCGTGGAGTTCCTGGAAGGTCAGGAAAAAGATGTCCTCCTTCTCACGAAGCACGTCGGCTTGCCCGAGGCATTCGGCCTCGTCCAGCAAGGCCTGCTTGTACAGGAAATAGCGGCTGACCATGCCGTACTTCGGATACTCCCGGTAGCCGATGAAGGTCCGCACCCGGTCGATCATCCGCTTCGTCTCTTCGGCCTTGCGCTCCCCGTCCGGCAGGGCCCGCAAGCGCTCCAGCAGCTCCTGCTCCTTCTTCCAGGCGCGAGCCGCGCCACCTGCGCATCCGTCAGCGCCGGCTGTCCCTGCCGCTCCGGGCCGATCGCCTGTTCCTGCGTCCCGCCCGCGGGCGACGCGTAGATGGCCAGCTGCTTGGCGCCGACCGCCTTGGCGACGACCTCGCCGTCGCGCACCTTGTAGACGTCCGCGTTCACCAGGCCGGAGACCAGGGCCTCGCCGAGGCCGAAGCTGGCCTCTACGGAGGCGATTTTCCGGTTGCCCGTGACGGGGTCGGCCGTGAACAGGATGCCGGCTGCCTGCGGGAAGACCATCCGCTGCACGACCACGGCCATGAGGACCCTCCGGTGGTCGAAGCCATTTCGCAGGCGGTAAGTCACGGCCCGCTCGGTGAAAAGCGATGCCCAGCACCGGCTGACGTGCTGGAGGATCGCCGTCGGGCCCACGAGGTTCAGGTACGTGTCGTGCTGGCCTGCGAAGGAGGCCGTCGGCAAGTCCTCTGCCGTCGCGCTCGATCGGACGGCGTAGGCGGCCTGCTCACCGAGCCGGGCGAGTGCGCGGGTGATGGCCGCCGCCAGATTCTCCGGGATGGCGATCCCTTCGAGGGTCCGGCGGATTTCCGCGCTGAGCGTGCGGATCGCCTCCCGGTCGCCCGGGTTCAGGCACGACAGCCGATCGAGCCGTTCGTCGATCGACGGCGCTTGCGCCATGATCCGCCGGAAGGCGTCCGTCGTCACGCAGAAGCCAGCCGGCACGCGGACGCCTTCGATCCGCGAAAGCTCTCCTAGCTGCGCGCCCTTGCCGCCGACGACTGAGACATGCGTCTGGTCAGTCTCCTGGAAACCGAGCAGGTAGCTGCCCATCGATTCACCTTCCCTTCAGCTCACTCGGGCCGCTCTCGCTTCTCGTTGTGCCGCTGATCGTTGGCGCAGCGGCCGGCCCCGCCTGGCAGACCAGTACCCAGGCGAGCCGCAATCGCGGGACCGGGGGGGTTTCAGGGGCGCGATCAGACCGGCGGGCGGCGGCGTTCTGGCTGGTGGCCGGGATTTTGTTCCTGTCTTTGGTCGCGGCAAGGCGCCGCGTTTAGCTCTGCGGAGCCTCCGCGGCCTTCACCAGGCCGGCCACGATGACCGGGTACAGGTTACGCAGCGGCCGGTACACCAGGCGGCCCAGGATGGTCCGGTCCCACGATGCGCCCCAGCGGATGAGGGTGCCGTCGGGTGACGGGGTCAGCGTGACCTCGGCCCGGTAATTGCGCACCGGGATGCCGCGCAGGACGGTGTAGGCCAGCCGCTTGCCCGGCTCGACGTCGAGGATTTCCTCAACCGAGACGGGGTACCGGAACCCGTACCGCTTTGACCCCTCCAGCCAGTAGACGGCGCCCTTGCCGTTCGCGGCCGCGTCGCCCTCGCTCCGGTAGCCGGCCTTGCGCCATGGTCCCCACTGCGGGTACGCCATGACGTCGCTGAGCAGGGACCAGACGACCTCGGGCGGCACATGGGCAGTCTGCTCTGCCGCAGCTTCCACCTTGCGCATACACAGGTTCTACCGTCCGCCGGTCAGACCGTACAAGAGCAAGCCCAGTTCCGGGCCCGCCACCGTCACCCGCCCGACCCGCGATCTCAGCGCCACAGATCGTCGACGCAGCATCCGCTCATGGCCGCATACAGCGGGCAACGTCGAACCGGTGCAGAGCGCGACAGGCAGGCCGCAGCTCAGGGCGCCTGGGTACCGGTGCCGCGCCGGCCCCGGACGGCGGCTACCGCCTCCCGCTGGCTGAGCCCGGAGCCGGCGTCGAACGCTTGATCGAACCGGTCCGCGCCCAGCGTCTGGCGGACCTGGGCCACAAGCTCGGCCTCCCCGCGCCGTAGCATCGGCCATGCCCGCAGGCCGACTCGCTGGCGCAGGCCCTGGGCCGCGCCTTCCAGCATCGCTGCCCGCTCGGGGTCGCCCTCCGCGAACGTCAGCCGCGCGTACGCGGTCAGGCTCAGGGTCACAAACGGGGTGCTGCGGGCCGCCAGGCTCAGGTTCAGCGCCTCATCCAGCAGCGCCCGGGCCTCCTCTAGCCGGCTCCCGGCGATATCCAGGATGGCCAGCTGCACTCGGGAGCCTGCGGTGAGCCAGGCGCTGTCGAACTCTTCCGCCAGGTCGCGCGCCTCGCGCAGGTGGCGCAGGGCATCGTCGTGGCGGCCCACGGCTGTCTCCACTCCGGCAGCGGTGCCAGGCGTTCGCGGTCCGCCAGCGCCGCCGGGTCATCCCCGATGTCGAGGGCAGTCCCTGCCGCCGCCCACAGCAGCTCGGCCCGTGCCTGAGGATCCAGCGAGCCGGCTGCGG
>Ga0335078_10003199_pt1 | contig 24429 bp, 20 predicted proteins | sample Lox_Sample_32_FD_206711 | JGI IMG/M metagenome (GOLD analysis project Ga0335078, IMG submission 206711) | Soil microbial communities from Loxahatchee National Wildlife Refuge, Florida, United States - Lox_Sample_3.2 | ecosystem: Environmental > Terrestrial > Soil > Wetlands | place: USA... | reverse complement strand
TTGAGCGGATCGATGGCGTGGTGCTCCGTCACCGCGAGGCGCGCAACCGCGGCTCGAGCGACCGGCCGCTCGCCGATGCGGAGATCGTCGCAAAATTCCTTGGGAACTGCCGCGGCACGCCCGGTGAGAGCGGCGCCAACGCTATCGCCGACCGGCTTCTGTCCCTATGCGAGGCCGCAGACATGCGAGAGGTCGCGGCGCAATTGGGAGCATCCGCATGAGCGAGATCAAGACCGCAGCACTTCCCAACAGCATCGAGGGCGAGGAATCGCTCATTCTCGACAGCGTCCGCCGCTTCCTCGAGCGCGAGGTGAAGCCGCACGTCCACGCGCTGGAGCACGACGATATCTACCCCGAGAAGATGGTGGAGCAGATGAAGGAGCTCGGGCTCTTCGGCGCCACCATCGCCGCGGAGCACGGCGGGCTCGGCCTATCCACGACCACCTACGCCAAGATCGTGGAGATCGTCTCCACGGTCTGGATGTCGCTGAGCGGCATCTTCAACTCGCATCTCATCATGTCCGCGGCCGTGCAGCGCTTCGGGACGCCCGAGCAAAAGCGCAAGTTCCTGCCACGCTTCGCCACCGGCGAGATCCGGGGCGGGCTCGCGCTCACCGAGCCCGATTGCGGCACCGATCTCCAGGCGATCCGCATGACGGCGCGGCGCGAGGGCGAGCACTACGTCATCAACGGCACCAAAACCTGGATCTCCAACGGCATCCACGGCCAGTGCTTCGCGCTTCTCGTGAAGACCGATCCCGCGGCCGAGCCGCGCCATCGCGGCATGAGCCTCTTCCTCGCGGAGAAGGGACCGGGCTTCACGGTGAGCCGCAAACTCGAGAAGCTCGGCTACAAGGGCATCGACAGCGCCGAGCTCGTCTTCGACAACTATCGCATTCCCGCGGACCGGCTCATCGGCGGCGTCGAGGGGCGCGGGCTCCAGCATGCGCTCGGCGGCCTCGAGCTCGGGCGCATCAACGTCGCCGCGCGGGGTGTCGGCGTGGCGCAAGCGGCACTCGACGAGGCCGTGCGCTACAGCCAGCAGCGCAAGACCTTCGGCAAGCCCATCTGCGAGCATCAGGCGATCCAGCTCAAGCTCGGGGAGATGGCGACGCAGGTGCGGGCGGCGCGGCTCCTCGTCGAGGATGCCGCACGAATCTACGACCGCGGCGAGCGCTGCGACATGGAGGCGGGAATGGCGAAGCTCTTCGCCACCGAAGCCGCGATCGAGTGCAGCCTCGAATCCATGCGCATCCACGGGGGCTACGGCTATTCCAAGGAATTCACGGTGGAGCGGCTCTACCGCGATGCGCCGCTCCTGGTGATCGGCGAAGGCACAAACGAGCTCCAGCGCATCATCATCGCGCGCCAGCTCATCGCTCGGAATCCGATATGAGCGCGCCCCTCGCGGGGCTCCGCATCATCGCGGTCGAGCAGTACGGCGCCGGCCCCTACGGCTCGATGCAGCTCGCCGATCTCGGCGCGGAGGTGATCAAGATCGAGAACCCCGCGGACGGCGGCGACATGGCGCGGCGTGTGGGTCCGCATTTCATCTCGCACGACGACAGCTATTTCTACGAGAGCTTCAACCGCAACAAGCGCAGCCTGACGCTCGATCTCAAGAAACCGGCTGCGCGCGAGATTTTACATGCGGTGGCCGCGCGCTCCGATGGCCTCTTCGACAATCTCCGGGGCGACCTCCCGCAAAAGCTCGGCCTCACCTATGACGCCTTGCGCGCGGCGAACCCGAGAATCGTCTGCGCTCACCTCTCGGCCTATGGGCGCGAGGGGCCGCGCGCAGCCTGGCCTGGCTACGACTACCTGATGCAGGCAGAGACGGGCTATCTCGCCCTCACGGGCGAGCCCGACGGACCGCCTTCGCGCATGGGCCTCTCGATTGTCGATCTCATGAGCGGGCTCTTCGCGGCCTTCGCGCTCGTTTCTGGCGTCCTCGAGGCGCGCGCAACCGGCAAAGGCCGCGACCTCGACGTCAATCTCTTCGATGCGGCGCTACAGAACCTCAGCTACCTCGCAACCTGGTATCTGAATACCGGACACGTGCAGGGCCGCGAGCCGCGCTCGGCGCATCCCTCGCTGGTGCCGAGTCAGCTCTACCGCACCCAAGACGGTTACATCTTCATCATGTGCAACAAGGAGAAGTTCTGGCCGATCCTCTGCCGGAAGCTCCGCCACCCCGAATGGGCCGCAGACCCGCGCTTTGCGACGTTCCGCGACCGCTTGGCCAACCGCGATTTCCTCAACGAGCAACTCGACGCCGCGCTCTCGACCCGAAACACCGCGGAATGGCTGGAGATTTTCGCCGGCTCCGTTCCCGCCGCACCCGTGAACGATCTCAAGGCGGCGTTGGAGAACCCCTATCTTCGCGAACGCGGACAAATCCGCGCATACGCCCATCCGACCGCGCAGGCCATCCGAATGGTGTCGACTCCGGTCTCCTGGACGGGAGATGCGCCAAGCCGCGCCGCACCGGGGCTCGGCGCTGACACCCTGGGGATTCTCGGGGAATGCGGCTTCTCCGAGCGCGACATCAGCGCGTTCCGGAGCGCCGACGTTATTTGAGACAAGCGATCAGCCCGCAAGCTTCTTCTTCAGGAGCTCGTTGACGAGCGCGGGATTGGCCTTGCCCTGGGTCGCCTTCATCACCTGGCCCACGAAGAAGCCGAAGAGCTTGTCCTTGCCGGACCGGTACTCCGTGACCTTTTCGGCCTGGGCCTTCATGACGGCGTCGATCGCGCCCTCGATGGCGCCGGTGTCGGTTACCTGCTTGAGCCCACGCTCCTCGACCATCGCGGCGGCGCTCTTGCCGGTCTCGACCATCGCCGCAAACACGTCCTTCGCGAGGCGGCCGGAGACGGTGTTGTCCGTGATGAGGTCGATAAGCTCGCCCAGCGCCTTCGCACTTACGGGCGACTTCTCGACGTCGACGTTGAGACGGTTGAGCGCGGCGAAGAGATCGCCCATCACCCAATTGGCCGCGAGCTTGGGATCGCGGCCTTTGGCGACGGCCTCGTAAAATTCCGCGCTCTCCTTCTCGCCCACGAGCACGCCGGCATCGTAAGGCGAAAGCTTGTAGTCGCGGATGAAGCGCGCCTTCTTCGCGTCCGGCAGCTCCGGCAGCTCCTGGCGGATGCGCTCGACCGCCTTCGCGTCCAGCACCAGCGGGAGCAGGTCCGGGTCGGGGAAATAGCGGTAGTCGTGCGCATGCTCCTTAGAGCGCATCGGGCGCGTGATGCCGCGGCCGGAATCGAAGAGCCGCGTCTCCTGAGCGATCTTGCCGCCGTCCTCTATGACTTCGATCTGCCGGCGGGCCTCGTGCTCGATCGCCTGCATGACGTAGCGGATAGAGTTCACGTTCTTTATCTCGCAGCGCGTGCCGAGCTCGCCGCCGGGCTTACGCACGGAGACGTTGCAGTCGCAGCGGAGCGAGCCTTCCTCCATGTTGCCGTCGCAGGTCCCGAGATACCGCATGATCGAGCGCAGCTTCTTGAGGTAGGCCCCGGCCTCTTCCGATGTCCGCAGATCGGGCTCGGAGACGATCTCCATGAGCGCGATGCCGGAGCGATTGAGGTCGACGTAAGTGTATTCCGGATGCTGGTCGTGCAGGCTCTTGCCGGCGTCCTGCTCCAGATGGAGGCGCGTGATGCCGATCTCGCGCGTCGTCCCGTCGGGCATGTCGAGGACGATCTTGCCTTTGCCCACGATAGGGCGCTTGTACTGCGAGATCTGATAGCCCGCGGGCAGATCCGCATAGAAGTAATTCTTGCGGTCAAAGACCGAGACGAGATTGATCTCCGCGTCGAGCCCGAGGCCGGTGCGCACGGCCTGCTCGACGCAAAAGCGGTTGATGACCGGCAGCATCCCGGGAAAAGCTGCGTCCACCGTCGAGACCTGCGTGTTGGGCTCGGCGCCGAAAGCCGTGGCGGCGCCGGAGAAGAGCTTCGCCTCGGAGACAATCTGCGCATGCACCTCGAGGCCGATCACGACCTCCCAGGAGCCCGTGCGTCCTTCGATGAGGCTCATCCCGCGCCTCCCGCGATGAATGCAGGTTTGTGGGTGAAACCCGCCGCACGCTCGATCACGTCGCCAGCACGCAACACCATCGCCTCGTCGAAGGCGCGGCCGATCACCTGCAGCCCCAGCGGCAATCCGTCCGAGGAGAGGCCAGCAGGCACCGAAATGCCCGGCAATCCCGCGAGGTTCACGGGCACTGTGAAGACGTCGTTCAGATACATCGCCACGGGATCGTCGGCCTTCTCGCCAATTGCGAAAGCGGCTGAAGGTGCGGTCGGCGCCAAAATAAAGTCGCAGCTCTTGAAGGCGTTGCTGAAATCCCGCGCGATGAGCGTACGAAGCTGCTGTGCCTTCAGGTAATAGGCGTCGTAGTAGCCCGCGGAGAGCACGTAGGTCCCGATGAGAATGCGCCGTCTCACTTCGGTGCCGAAACCCGCCGCGCGCGTCGCCTCGTACATCTCGTCGAGGCTCTCGCCGGGAACGCGCAGGCCGAAGCGCACGCCGTCGTAGCGCGCGAGGTTCGAGGAGGCCTCCGCCGGCGCGATAATGTAGTAGGCGGGGAGCGCATATTTCGTCATGGGCAGGCTGATCTCGACGGGCGAAGCACCCGCAGCCTTGACCCACGCAACCCCCTGCTGCCAGAGCTGCTCGATCTCCGCGGCCATCCCGTCGACGCGGTACTCGCGGGGGATTCCCACTTTGAGTCCCTTGAGCTCGCCCGTGAGCGCGGCCTCGTAATCCGGCACCGCCAGAGGTGCCGAGGTCGAATCCTTGGGGTCGTGCCCGGCCATCGCTCCCAGCATGATCGCGGCATCGCGCACGGTGCGCGTCATCGGTCCCGCCTGATCGAGCGAGGAGGCGAAAGCGACGATGCCCCAGCGCGAGCAGCGCCCATAAGTCGGCTTCAAGCCGACGATCCCCGAGAAACCCGCGGGCTGGCGGATCGAGCCGCCGGTGTCGGTGCCGGTCGCGCCCATCGCCGCCCGCGCCGCGACCGCTGCCGAGGATCCGCCGGAGGAGCCGCCGGGCACCAGCGGCCGGTTGTCGCCGCGCCTGCGCCAGGGGTTCTCCGAGGGGCCGAAGCCGCTCGTCGTCGTCGAGGAGCCCATCGCGAATTCGTCTAGGTTGGTCTTCCCCAGCATCACCGCGCCCGCCGCCCAGAGATTTGCGGTGACGGTCGATTCATAAGGCGGCTTGAAGCCCTCGAGGATGCGCGAGGCAGCAGTAGTCTCGACGCCCTCGGTGCAGAAGAGATCCTTTATCGCGAGCGGCACGCCCTCGAGCGAGCGTCCCTCGCCGCGCGCGAGGCGCGCATCCGCGCCTGCCGCCATGTCGCGCGCGCGCTCCGGCGTCTCCTTGAGGTAGAGGTTGAGCGGGCGCGCGCGCTCGACCGCGGCGATGTGCGCCTCCGTGAGCTCGCCCGCGGAGAACTCCTTACTGCGAAGGCCGTCGCGCGCCTCGACGATGGTGAGATCGGTGAGTGCCGTCATCACTCCACGACCTTCGGCACCAGGAAAAAGCCGTGCGCCTGCTGCGGCGCGTTCGAGAGGATCTTGTCGCGGCAATTCCCGTCGGTGACGCGGTCCTCGCGCATCGGCAGCGTCATTTCCGCAACGCTCGCCATCGGCTCGACGCCCGCGGTGTCGACCTCGCGGAGCTGCTCGATCCAGGTGAGGATGCCCGAGAGCTCCTTCGCGAGAGGCTCGAGATCGCTCTCGGGCACTTTGATCCGCGCCAGGGTGGCGATCCGCGCCACGGTGGCCTTGTCCAATGCCATGATGTAGATGTCTCCCAACGCGACGCTGCGACCCGCGCGCCGCCGATGGCGCGAACCTCTAGCACCCGAAATGCCGATCTGCAACCCCGGCGACCTCAAGCAAATTCTGCCGAAAGGCGCACGGCTCCTGGGCCTCGACGTCGGCACCAAGACCGTGGGATTGGCGCTCTCCGACACGCTCCTCATGGTGGCGACGCCGCTCCGCACCATCCGCCGCAAGCGCTTCAAGGCAGATGCGGCCGAGCTTTTCGCCGCGGTCGACGCGCACGGCGTCGGCGGTCTCGTCCTTGGCCTCCCCATCGGTCTCGACGGCCGCGAGACCCCGCGCTCGCAGTCCGTGCGCGACTTCGCGCGGAATCTGCTCGCGATGCGCGACCTCCCGATCGCCTTCTGGGACGAGCGCCTCTCCACTGCCGCGGTCGAGCGGACGATGATCGAGGCCGACATCACCCGCCAGCGCCGCAGCGAGATTATCGACCGCACGGCAGCCGCCTACATTCTCCAGGGCCTGCTCGACCGCCTCGCGAGGCTCCCCGCGGCGAGCTGATCCGAGCATGGCGCACTGCACGACCTACGGCATCCTCGCCCGCGATGGCCGCTCCGTGGCTGTCTTACGCCGCGGCCCTACTCGATCGGTGCTGCTGCTGCGCTGGTGGCTCGGCAGCGACGAGATCGAGCAGGGACAATGGCTCCGCGCACAGGTCGCGGGCGAGCGTGCGGACCTGTCGCCCGACGGCACCCACCTCATCTACCTCGCCGGCGACTGGCGCCCGAGCCGGGAATATCGAACCTACACCGTCATTTCCCGCGTGCCCTTTTTCACGGCCCTCGCGCTATGGCCGATGGGAGATACTTGGTACGGTGGCGGTCTCTTTGCGACGCGGCGGCACGTATTGCTCCACCATCGCCACGACAAAATGAAGATGGCGCCAGGCTTTGCGCTGCCGAAGGGCTGGCGCATCGAGCAGGCAGCCCTGCATTGCTCCGCACGACGACCCCTGTCCTGTTATGGCTGCGTCATCGAGCGCGCGAGACTCATTCGCGATGGGTGGCTCGCCGCCGACGGTATTACCGAGCGCGATGTTCATGGCTCGCTCGTGGCGATCGACCCGCCCCTGACCTACAGCCGACTGCAACCCGGCGGCACGACCTGGCTCCACTGGCTCACCCACGGCCTCAGCGCCGCCAACACGCCGTCGCACCTACACAGCTTGCGCCTCGCGAACTCGAACGGCCGACCGCTGCGGCAAATCGACGGCGCCGATTGGGGGGATTTCGCGCCCGGCGGCGATCTGCTCTTCGGTCATGGCGGATGCCTTTATCGCCTTCCGGAGACGCGCGTGCAGACCTTCGCGCGCGAGCCGCTGGAGGATGCGCGGTTCATTGCCGACTTGCGCCCGCTCTCCTTCCGCCGCCGAGAGCCCACGCGCGAGGCGATGCGCTGGTGACGCTTGCCACCTGGACCGGCTCTGTGGCAGGGAACGCGGCGCACTCTCGGGAGTTTCCACATGCCTGGTCCTCTCACCGGCCTTCGCGTCTTCGACATGAGTCGCGTTCTCGCGGGGCCGAGCTGCGCTCAGATCCTCGGGGATCTCGGCGCGGACGTGATCAAGGTCGAGCGGCCCGGCGAGGGCGACGACACGCGGAAATGGGGACCGCCTTATCTCAAGGACCCTGAAGGCCACGACACCGATGAGAGCGCTTATTATCTCTCGACGAACCGCTCCAAGCGCTCGATCTCCCTCGACTTCACGAAGCCGGAGGGCCGCGATCTCGCGCGGAGGCTCATCGCGCGCTCCGACGTTCTGATCGAGAACTACAAGGTCGGGACGCTCGCGCGCCATGGGCTCGGCTACCCCGAGCTGCACAAGGAACTTCCGCGCCTCATCTATTGCTCCATCACCGGCTTTGGCCAGACCGGGCCATATGCCCCGCGCGCGGGGTACGATTACCTGATCCAGGCGATGGGCGGGATCATGAGCATGACGGGCGAGCCCGAGCGCGAGCCCATGAAGGCCGCCGTCGCAATCGCCGATCTCATGACCGGAATGTACAGCGCGATCGCGATCCTCGCGGCGCTCCGCCACCGTGACGCCAGCGGTCACGGTCAGCACGTCGACATGGCGCTCCTCGACACGCAAGTGGCCGCGCTCGCCAATCTCGGCCAGAGCTACCTCACCTCTGGAGAAGTGCCATCGCGGCTCGGCAACGCCCACGCTGCGGTCGTGCCCTATCAGGTCTTCAAGACCTCCGACGGCCATATCGTATTGGCGATTGGGAACGACGGGCAGTATCGGAAATTTTGTGAGTTCGCCGGCGTTCCCGCCCTCGCCGACGACCCACGGTTTGCGACGAATTCCGCGCGGATCGTCAACCGAGCGGTGCTAGTGCCGGAAGTGGCTGCGATCATCGCGCGCCGACCCTCGGCCCATTGGATGAGCAAGCTCGAGCCGTTGGGCGTACCGTGCGGCCCGATTAATACGCTCGATCAGGTCTTCGCCGATCCGCAGATCAAGGCGCGCGGCATGACCGTCGATCTCCCCCATCCCGCCGCAGGCGGCAAGCCCACGCGCCTCATCGCGAGCCCGATCAAGCTCTCGGAGACGCCGGTTGAGTATCGTCGCGCGCCGCCGACGCTCGGTGAGCACACGGAGGAGGTTCTGCGGGAGCTGCTCGACCTCGGTGAGAACGAGGTCCGCGCGTTGCGGGAGCGCGGCGTCGTCTAGAAAACGCGGGCTGCGACTCGTCGTTTGCCTTGCGGGCGAGGGAGGCTCTCCCTATAGTCCCGACTTTAATGACCATCGCCGCCGATCACGACTTCGCCCACCGGCACCTCTTGGGGATCGAAGGGCTTTCCCCTGACGACATCACGCTGCTCCTCGACAAGTCCGAGGGCTACGTCGATCAAAATCGTCAAGCCGACAAGAAGCGCTCGCTCCTGCGCGGGCGCACGATCATGAACGTCTTTTTCGAGAATTCCACGCGCACGCGCACCTCCTTCGAGGTCGCGGGCAAGCGGCTCGGCGGCGACGTCATCAACATGCAGGTGGCCGCGAGCTCGATCAAGAAGGGCGAGACCCTGATCGACACCGCGATGACGCTCAACGCGATGCATCCGGACGTGCTGATCGTGCGGCATCCGGAATCGGGAGCGGTGCATCTCCTGGCGCAGAAAGTCAATTGCGCCGTCATCAATGCCGGCGACGGCAGCCACGAGCATCCGACCCAGGCCCTCCTCGACGCGCTCACGATCCGCCGCCGCAGGGGCAAGCTGCAGGGCCTCGTCGTCGCGATCTGCGGCGACATCAGCCACAGCCGCGTTGCGCGCTCGAACATCCACCTCCTCACGACCATGGGCGCGCGCGTCCGCGTGGTGGCGCCGCGTACCCTGGTGCCGGCGGAGGTTGAACGGCTCGGCGTCGAGGTCTTCCACGACATGGCGACGGGGCTCGCGGGCGCCGACATCGTGATGATGCTGCGCCTCCAGACCGAGCGCATGCACGGAAGTTTCGTCCCCTCGATCCGCGAATACTTCCACTTTTTCGGCCTCGACCAGCGGAAGCTCGCGGCGGCGAAGCCCGACGCGCTCATCATGCATCCCGGGCCCATGAACCGCGGCGTCGAGATCGACAGCGCGGTCGCGGACGATCTCGACCGGAGTCTGATCCGGCACCAGGTGGAGATGGGGGTTGCCGTCCGCATGGCCTGCCTCGAAGTGCTTGCGCGCGACCTCGGCAACGGCCCGCCGATCCCATGACCGCGCGTACCCTCTTCCGAAACGCACGCCTCCTCGATCCCGCGACGGGGCGCGACGGCAAAGGCAGCCTGCTGGTCTCGGAAGGGCGCATCGCCGAGCTCGGATCGGATACGATCGCCTCGGGCAAGGACGTGCGGGTCATCGACTGCCACGGCCATTGCCTGGCACCCGGCCTCGTGGACATGCGGGTGGAGCTGCGCGAGCCCGGGCGCGAGCACGAGGAGACCATGGAGACCGGGAGCGCCGCCGCAGCCGCGGGCGGCGTCACCACCATGGTGGCGCTTCCGAACACGGAGCCCGCGATCGACGACGTGGCGCTGGTGGAGTTCGTCGCGCGGCGCTCGCGCGAGATCAACGGCGTCAACATCCGCACCTACGCGGCCGCGACGCGCGGCTTCAAGGGCAAGGAGATCACGGAGATCGGCCTGCTATCGTCGGCGGGTGCCCTCGCTTTCACCGACGCGACCGCGGCGATAGCGGACGCGCTGGTGATGCGACGCGCGCTTGCTTACGCCCGCACCTTCGACGCGCTCCTGATCCAGCACCCGGAGGAGCCGAGCCTCGCTTCCGATGGCGACATGACCGAAGGCGAGACGGCGACGCGCCTCGGGCTTTCGGGGATTACGCCCGCGGCCGAGGTCATGATGATCGAGCGCGACCTCCGGCTCGTGGAGATCACCGGCGCGCGCTATCACGTCGCGCACGTCTCGACCTCGGAGGCGATCGAGGCGATCCGGCGGGCGAAGGCGCGCGGGCTCGCCGTCACCTGCGACACCGCCCCCGCCTATTTCGCGCTCAACGAGACCTCCGTCGGCGAGTACCGCACCTTCGCGAAGCTCTCGCCGCCGCTTCGCAGCGAATTCGATCGGCGCGAAGTGGTCGCGGGCCTCAAGGACGGCACGATCGACGCGATCGCAAGCGACCACTCCCCGCATCCTCAGGATTCGAAGCGTCTCCCCTTCCACTCCGCCGAGGCTGGCATCATCGGGCTGGAGACGCTGCTGCCGCTCGCCCTCGAGCTCGTGCACAACCGACACCTGACCTTGCTCCAGGCGCTCCGCGCGCTCTCGCTGCGTCCAGCGGAGATTCTCCGGCTGCCCTCGGGACGGCTCGTGGAGGGGGCGCCGGCCGATCTCGTGCTTTTCGATCTCGACCGCCCCAGCAAGATCGCGGTCGACACTTTCCGCTCGAAATCCAAGAACTCGCCTTTTGACGGCCGCCCCGTGCAGGGCCGCGTGCTCAAAACCATGGTCGAGGGCCGCATGGTCTTCGAGGCCGAAGGCTGAGACCGCGATGACGAAGGTCGCATTGATCGGCGCGGCCTCCGGATGGGGAGCAGGATTTCGGGAGACCGAAGAGGGCCCACGGGGCTTGCGGGAATTCGGCCTGGTAGAGCGCCTCTCCGAGCGCGGGATCGGCGCTCGCTGGGCCGCGATGGTAGAGACGGAGAAGCGCTGGCGCGAGCATCCCAACCTCGGGGCGGCGGAGCGCTTCGCGCTCGTCGCGGGGCACAATGCGGCGCTTGCCGATGCGGTCGCTGTTTCCGCCGGTGCGGCAGAGCTGCCGGTGGTGCTCGGCGGCGATCACGCCATCGCCATCGGCACCTGGGGCGGCGTCGCGCGTCGCATGGGCGGCGCGCCCTTCGGTCTCATCTGGATGGATGCGCACCTCGACGCCCACACCGTCGCGACCACACCATCGCAGAACGCGCACGGCATGAGCGCGGCGGTCCTGCTGGGTAAGGGCATGCCGGAATTCCTCGCGATTGCCGGCGGCGTCATCCGTCCGGAGCATCTCTGCTACGTCGGCGTCCGCTCCTACGAGGTCGGCGAATGGGCGCTGCTGCGCCGCCTCGGCGTCAAGATCTTCTATATGGAGGAGGTGCGAGAGCGCGGGCTCGCCGCGGTGATGACGGACGCGATGAAGATCGCCGGCACGAACACCGCGGGCTTCGGCGTCACCATCGATCTCGATGGCTTCGATCCGGAGGACGTTCCCGGCGTCGGGCTCAAGGTGCCCGGCGGCATCCGCGGCGCCGAGACCGCGCGCGTGCTGCGAGGGATCGGGCACCACCCGCGCCTCCGCGCGCTCGAGATCGTCGAATACAGTCCCGCACTCGATCGCGAGCAGCGCACGGCAACGCTCGTCCTCGATCTCCTTGCGTCCATGCTGACGCCGGGCTCTGAAATTGGGGCGGTGCCCCTCAGCGCAGCCTGAGCCGCCATGCCTCAGCTCCTCGGCAGCCTCTCCTTTCAGGCGCCCTATTACATCGGCGGACTGCTCGCCTATCTCCTGGGCTCGATCCCCTTCGGCTTGATCCTGACGCGGCTTGCGGGGCTCGGCGACATTCGCGCCATCGGCTCCGGCAACATCGGCGCGACCAACGTCTTGCGAACCGGGCACAAGGGGCTCGCTGCCTTGACACTGCTCCTCGATTTTGGGAAGGGGCTCGGCGCCGTCCTCCTTGCCGCGAGTTTCGGTCCGGATATGGCGATCTTCGCGGGTTTCGGCGTCGTGCTCGGCCACATGTTTCCGATCTGGCTCGGCTTCAAGGGCGGGAAGGGTGTCGCCACCGCGGGCGGCGTGCTCTTGGGGCTCTCCTGGCCGATCGGCCTCGCGGCGGCAGGGGTCTGGTTCCTGGTCGCGATCGTCACGCGCTATTCCTCGCTTGCGGCGATCGCGGCCTGCATTGCCGCCCCCTCGGCCGCACTCCTTATTCTTCACCGCTACGACATGGCGAGGGTCGTGGGCTATCTGGTGCTGCTGGTCCTGCTCCGCCATCACGCCAACATCCGCCGCCTCATCCGGGGCGAGGAAAGCAAGATAAAATTGAGCAGCAAACCATAGCAATCGCCGCATCGGTGTTGACGCGCACCCATGCGCTCGCGCAATCTCGCGCGCCATGTCGCAACAGCATCGCCACCTCAATCCGGAAGAACGGCTGGATTGGCTTCGCCTCCTGCGCAGCGAGAACGTCGGTCCCCTCACCTTCCATCAGCTCCTCCAGCGCTTCGGCTCTGCGGCGGCGGCGCTCGAAGAGCTGCCGCGCGCGGCACTCCGTGGCGGAAGGCAGCGGCCGATCGCGGTCTCGACGCGGATCGCGGCCGAGCGAGAGCTTGCCGCACTCGCCAAGGTCGGCGCGCGGCTCATCGCCTGGGGCGAGCCCGAATATCCGGCGCCGCTCGCCGCGCTCGAGGACGCGCCGCCGCTCCTCTCGGTCAAAGGCGACCTCGCGCTCCTGCAGCGTCGCGCCATCGCCGTCGTGGGCGCGCGAAACGCCTCCGCCAACGGCCGGCGCTTTGCCCGCGAGATCGCGGCGGATCTCGGGCGCGAGGGGTTGCTCATCGTCTCGGGCCTCGCGCGGGGCATCGATGCCGCCGCGCATCAGGGCTCGATCGCGACCGGTACCATGGCGGTGGTCGCCGGCGGGATCGACGTCGTCTATCCCGAGGAGAACCGAAGCCTCTACGAGGCCATCACTGAACGCGGCATCCTCGTGGCGGAGCTCGCGGTCGGCATCGAGCCCAAGGCGAAGCACTTCCCGCGCCGAAACCGGATCATCTCCGGCAGCTCCCTCGGCGTGGTCGTGATCGAGGCCGCGCTTCGCTCGGGCTCGCTCATTACCGCTCGCTTTGCGCTTGAGCAGGGGCGCGAGGTGCTCGCCGTACCGGGGTCCCCGCTCGATCCCCGCTGCCGGGGGACGAACGACCTCATCCGGCGCGGCGCGACCCTCATCGAATCGGCCGAGGACGTGCTTGGTGCACTTGCAGGGCAGCTTTCTCTGCCGCGGGAGCAATTTCGTCGCGCATCCTCGGGAGGCCCCGCAAGCTACGGATTTTCCGAGGAAAAAGACGCCGACGGGGGCCGTGAAAGGCTGCTGGAAGCGCTGGGGCCGAGTCCCGTCCCCGTTGACGAACTCGTTCGGCAGTGCCAATTGTCTGCCGCCGCCGTCGCCACCCTCCTGCTCGATCTCGAGCTAGCCGGGCGGCTCGAACGGCACCCCGGGCACTTGGTGTCCCTGCTCTAAGATCCTGAGCCAACGCCGCAACTTGCATAGGTAATTTGCCAGCACCCATGAACGTCGTCGTCGTCGAATCACCGGCCAAGGCGAAGACCATCAACAAGTACCTTGGACGAGATTTCACGGTGCTTGCGAGCTATGGGCACGTCCGGGACCTCCCGGCGAAGGACGGCTCGGTGCGCCCGGACGAGGACTTCGCGATGTCCTGGGAAGTCGCGGGCCGGGCGGAGCAGCGCCTCAAGGAAATCGCCAAGGCTGTTAAGGGCGCCGACCACCTCTATCTCGCGACCGACCCCGACCGCGAAGGCGAGGCGATCTCCTGGCACGTCCGTGAGATCCTCCGCCAGCGGAAGGCACTCGAGGGCGTCGACGTGAAGCGCGTGGTCTTCAACGAGGTCACGAAATCCGCGGTCCAGGAAGCATTCAAGCACCCGCGTGAGATCAACAAGGAACTCGTCGACGCCTATCTCGCCCGGCGCGCTCTCGACTATCTCGTGGGCTTCACGCTCTCGCCGGTGCTCTGGCGGAAGCTTCCGGGGAGCCGTTCGGCCGGCCGCGTGCAGTCTGTGGCGCTCCGCCTCATTTGCGAGCGCGAGGCCGAGATCGAGGCTTTCAAGCCGCGCGAATATTGGAGCGTCGAGGTCGATTTCAAGACCGCGGACGGCCAGACCTTTACCGCACGCCTCACGCATCTCGACGGCAAACGCCTCGACAAGTTCGACCTCGACAGCGAGGCGAAGGCGAAGGCCGCCGTGGCGGCGATCCTCGCGGAGCCCGGCTTCACCGTCTCCTCGATCGAGAAAAAGCAGGTCCGCCGGCATCCGCCGCCGCCCTTCACGACCTCGACCTTGCAGCAGGAATGCTCTCGCAAGCTCGGCCTCGGCGCCCAGCGCACCATGCGGATCGCCCAGCGCCTTTACGAGGGCGTCGATATCGGCGGCGAGACCGTGGGCCTCATCACCTACATGCGCACCGACGGTGTGACACTCTCCGGCGAGGCAATCGACGCCGCCCGCAAGATGATCGAAGAGCGTTACGGTCGGGAATACGTCCCGCCTCAGCCGCGCGTCTACAAGACTGCCGCCAAGAACGCGCAGGAGGCGCACGAGGCGATCCGCCCGACCGATCTCTTCCGCCGACCCGAGCAGGTCCAAGGACATCTCGATCCCGACGAGCGCCGGCTCTATGAGTTGGTCTGGAAGCGCGCGGTCGCGAGCCAGATGGAATCGGCCCTGCTCGACCAGGTCGCCGTCGACATCGCGGGACCCGGCAATCGCACGGTTCTCCGCGCGACGGGCTCCACCATCGTCTTCGACGGCTTCCTCACGCTCTATCACGAGGACCGCGACGACGAGGAGGAGAGCGAGGAGAACCGCCGCCTGCCGCCAGTGACGGAGCATGCGGCTCTCGAGCGCGGCGAGGTAAAGCCGGAACAGCATTTCACGCAGCCGCCGCCGCGCTACAGCGAGGCGAGCCTCGTCAAGAAGCTAGAGGAGCTGGGCATCGGCCGGCCCTCGACCTATGCCTCGATCATCCAGGTCCTGCAGGACCGGAAATACGTGCGCCTGGAGAAGCGCCGCTTCATCCCGGAGGACCGCGGCCGCATCGTGACCGCCTTCCTCTCGAGCTTCTTCGACCGCTACGTCCAATACGGCTTCACCGCCGATCTCGAGAACCAGCTCGACGAGATCTCCGACGGCCGCACCGACTGGAAGAAGGTGCTCGCGGATTTCTGGCGCGATTTCTCGCCCGCGATCGACGGCACCAAGAATCTTCGTGGACAAGAGGTGATCACGGCGCTCGATGAGGCGTTAGGCCCGCATTTCTTCCCCGTGGGACCCGACGGCAAGGACCCGCGCCAGTGCCCCGCCTGCGGCAATGGCAGGCTCGGCATCAAGCTTGGCCGCTACGGTGCCTTCATCGGCTGCTCGAATTATCCCGACTGCAAGATGACGCGCCGCCTCAGCCTCGAGCTCGCCAACGGCAACGGCGAACCGGGCGCTGATTTCGTGGGTCCGCGCGAGCTCGGTGCCGATCCCGCGACGAACCTCCCCGTGAGCGTGCGCAAAGGGCCCTATGGCGTCTATGTCCAGCTCGGCGTCGCCGAGAACGGCGAGAAGCCGAAGCGGGTCTCGCTGCCGAAGGGGATGAACCCGCAGGAGATCGTGCTCGACGCCGCCTTGAAGCTGCTGTCGCTGCCGCGCGAGATCGGGAAGCATCCCGAGGATGGCGAACCCATCACTGCCGGGCTCGGCCGCTTCGGACCCTACATCAAGCACGGCAAGATCTACCGCTCGCTGCCGGCCGAGGACGATGTCATCACCATCGGCCTCAACCGCGCGGTGGCGCTGCTGGCCGAGCCCTCGAAGGGCCGCCGGCGCGGGCCCGATCCGATCCGCGTCGTCGGCAAGCATCCCGCGGACGGCGCCGACATCACCCTTTTCAAGGGCCGTTACGGTCCCTATGTGAGCCACGACGGCATCTACGCGACCTTGCCGCGCGACATCGAGCCGGAGGCGCTCACGCTCGAGGAGGCCGTGCGCCTCCTCGCGGAGCGCGCCGAGAAGAACGGCGCCAACGGAAAGCGTCGCCGCAAAGCCGCGACGGGGAAGCCCGCCGCATCCAAACCCAAAGCCGAAAACAAGACTGAAAAGACAAAGAAACGTGCGAAGTCAGAAAAGCCGCGAGCGAAGCCCGCGGCAGAAGAGAACGAGCCGCCGGCCCGCCGCGCAAAGCGCGCAGCAGCCGGCTGAGCCCCAGGTGGCCAAAGGCAAGCGTCCCCCGCGTCGCTTGCCAAGCCGCGCAGAGATCATCGATTACATCTCTAGGAGCCCGACGCCGCTCGCGCGGCGCGACCTCTTGCGCGCCTTCAAGGTCGAGCCCGGCGACCGCCTCGCCCTCAAGGCGCTGATCCGCGAAATCGAGCGCGCAGGCCCCGTCGAGCGCACGGGAAGGCGCCGCTTCAAGGCAACGGGCACCCTCCCCCGCGTCACCGTCATCGAGGTGACAGGCCTCGATCTCGACGGCGAGGTCGTGGCGAAGCCCGTCGAATGGAAGGAGGAGATGCCGCCGCCGCCGATCCTGGTGTTCTCCGAGAACGTAGCGGCTGCGCTCGGCGTCGGCGAGCGCGCGCTCGCGGAGCTGAAGCGATTGGAGGATGGCAGCTACGAGGCCCGTGTCATCCGCACGCTCGCCGCGGCGCCGGATCGCGTCCTCGGCATCTACCGCAAGGGGCCGGAAGGCGGCCGTGTCGAACCGACCGACCGCCGGGTGCGGACTGAGTTCCGCGTCTCCCTCGCCAATGCCAAAGGCGCGGAGGACGGCGAGATCGTGCTCTGCGAAGCACTCCCCCACAGCCGCTTGGGAATGCCGGAAGCTCGGGTCATCGAGCGCATCGGCGACAGCGCGCACCCCCGCGCGGTGAGCCTCATTGCGATCACCGATCACGACATCCCCGTGGAATTCCCGCAGGCCGCCGTCGCCGAAGCCGAGGCGGCGCTTCCCGTCGGCCCCGAGGGCCGCACCGACCTCCGCAGTATTCCGCTCGTCACCATCGATGGCGCCGACGCCCGCGACTTCGACGATGCCGTTTTCGCCGAGCCCGATCCGAAGCGCCCTGGCCACTGGCACGCAATCGTCGCGATCGCGGATGTCGGCTGGTACGTGCGCCCCGGGAGCGCACTCGATCGGGCGGCGCAGCGCCGCGGTAATTCCGCCTACTTCCCCGACCGTGTCGTGCCGATGCTGCCCGAGGCGCTCTCGAACGAGCTCTGCTCACTGAAGCCGAAAGTGGATCGCGCCTGCATGGCCGTGCACCTCGTCATCGACGGCGAGGGACGGCTCGTCGAGCACCGCTTCGTGCGCGGCCTCATGCGCTCGGCCGCGCGCCTCACCTACGAGCAGGTCCAGGCAGCTCAGGACGGGCGGCCGGACGAGGTGGCGGGACCTCTTCTCGATCGCGTAATTCGGCCGCTCTACGGCGTCTTTCGCTTGCTCGACCGTTCCCGGCAGAAGCGCGGCGCCCTCGAGCTCGACCTCCCGGAGCGGAAGGTGGTGCTGGGAGAGGATTTCCGCGTGCTCCGGATCGAGCCCAGGCGGCGGCTCGACAGCCACAAGCTCATCGAGGAGCTGATGATCCTCGCGAACGTCGCCGCTGCAGAGACGCTCGAGCGGCTGCATCAGCCCTGCATGTACCGGGTGCACGACGCGCCAGACCCCGCGAAGCTCCTGGCCCTCCGGGAGTTCCTGCGGAGCCTCGACATACCAGGCCTCGCGCTCTCCAAGGGGCAGGTCGTGCGGCCGCATCATTTCAACGCGGTGCTCCGGAACGCCAAGGGCACTCCTTACGAAACGATGATCCATCAGCTCGTCCTGCGCTCGCAGTCGCAGGCAGTCTATGCGCCGGAGAATCTCGGCCATTTCGGCCTGGCGCTGCGCCGCTACGCGCATTTCACCTCACCGATCCGGCGCTATGCCGACGTGCTCGTGCATCGCGCCTTGATCCGGGGCCTCAGCCTGGGCGAGGGCGCCCTGCCGCCGACGGAGACGGAGAAATTCGCGGAGCTCGGGACGCACATCTCCGACACCGAGCGGCGCGCAGCCGCGGCGGAGCGGGACGCGCTCGAGCGCTACGCCTCGCTCTTCCTCTCGGACCGCGTGGGCGGAATGTTCGAAGGACGGATCAACGGCGTGACGCGCGCGGGGCTCTTCATCACGTTGACGGAGACCGGGGCCGATGGGCTTCTCCCGATGCGGAGCCTCGGCGGGGATTTCTACGTCCACGACGAGGCGCGGCACCGGCTCGTCGGCCGCCGCTTCGGGCGGACCTTCACGCTCGGCGACCCGCTTCGAGTGCGCCTCGCCGAGGCGAACGCAGTCACCGGCAGTCTGCTCTTTGCGCTCGGGGAGGAAGAGGAGAATACGTCGGCAGCCGAGAACTCGCGCCGGGGTCGAAATAGCCGCAGGCCAGCCCCCCGTTCTGCGGGGTACACAAAGCGCGGCTGAACGGCTATCTCAACGCAGTCTTAACCTTTGCGATACCATGCTCAGCGCCGGCCAGGACCCGCAGCCCCCCATGAGCGAGCCGATCCCTTCAAGCCCAGTCAAGGAAGCGGGAGCACCCGCACCATGGCGCTTGGGCTTGCTGCGGGGTTTTGCCGGACGCTGCCCCGTCTGCGGTGTCGGCCCCCTCCTCAAGGGGTACGTGAAGCCCAATCCGCGGTGTACGAGCTGTGGAACGGACCTGCTGCAATTTCGGGCAGACGACGCTCCCGCCTACTTCACCATTCTGATCGTAGGGCACATCGTGATCCCCGCCATGCTCATGGTGGAAATGGCGTATCATCCGGCTGTCGTCGTGCACTGGCTGCTGTGGATACCGCTCACGCTGGTACTTAGCTTCCTGCTGCTGCCGCGCATCAAGGGCGCGCTGATCGGGTTGCAATGGGCGCTCAAGGTCAGAAGCTGAGTCGATACCTGCGGAGCGCCGCGGCTGCGCTTGCCTTCCTGGCATTGGCGGGATGCAGCAACGACACGCCGGCGACCCTCAATCACGTCGACACCCACGAGCTTTTCAACGAGGCCTACCGGCAGATCTCGGACTACTACATCGAGCCGACGACGCCGGAACGCCTCGGCCTCGCGGGTCTCGCGAAGCTCACGACCCTCGACTCCTCGGTCGCCGTCGAGCGGCAGGGCGACCAGATCGTGGTGCAGAAGAGCGGGACAATCGTCGCGCGCTTCGACGCGCCCACTGCAACCGACAGCTGGGACTGGGGCGGCGTCACAGCCTCGGCGCTCGACGCCGCGCGCCATGCCTCGCCACGGATCGCCTCGACCTCCGAGGACGATCTCGACAAGCTTGTCATGGACGGCGCGATCTCGACCCTCGACCGCTTCTCGCGCTACGCGACGCCGTCGGCGGCACGCGAGCAGCGCGCGGAGCGCAACGGCTTCGACGGGATCGGCGTCACACTCGAGCCTGACGAGACCCAGGTGCGCATCCTGTCGGTGCTGCCGGACGGTCCAGCCGAGCATGCGGGCATCAAGCCTGACGACCGCATCATCACGATCGACGGGGCCGTTGCCTCAACCCTCACCCGCGACCAGGTGGTGATGCGCCTGCGCGGCGCTGCAGGGACGCGGGTCGTGATCGGGATCGAGCGTCCCGGCGTTCCGCAACCCATCACCCTCTCCGTGAATCGCGCCCATATCGTACTCCCGACCGTCATCTTGAAGCTCGAGGGACATGTCGCGATCATTCGGATCACGAGCTTCAACCAGGAGACCTACGAGCAGCTCATCGAGGCGCTGGCGAAGGCACGGCGCGAATTCGGAGCGCCGCCCGCGGGCATCGTCCTCGACCTCCGCGACAATCCCGGCGGACTCCTCGACCAGTCCGTCAAGGTCGCGAGCATCTTCCTGCACGGCGGGATCGTCGTCTCGACGGTCGGGCGCCGACGCGAGAGCCGCAGGGAATACTCCGCGGAATCGACCCGCGCGATCGACGGAATCCCGCTGGTGGTGCTGATAAACGGAGGCTCGGCCTCGGCATCCGAGATCGTGGCATCCTCGCTCCAGGATCGCGGCCGCGCGGTGGTGATCGGCACCTCGAGCTTCGGCAAGGGAACCGTACAGACCGTGCTCGAGCTTCTCAACGACGGCGAGCTCACGGTGACTTGGGCAAAGCTCGTGACGCCCGAAGGCTACATCCTGCACGAGCACGGCGTCGTGCCCACGCTCTGCACCGCCGATCTCGGCGATGACGACGGCAGCGTCACGAAAGCGATCCAGCAGGGTTCCACCACCGGGACCGGCCTCTCGGGCCGTCCCCGCATCGCGCTCGACGACAAGGGCTGGACGGAATTGCGGGGAAGCTGCCCCGCTCAGCGGGTCGACCGCTCGGTCGATCTGAAGATCGCGGAGCGACTGCTGCAGGACCCCGTGCTCTATACGAGGGTCCTCAACGCGATGCCGATCGAAGCCGCGAGGACCGCCGCCGCGCAACCCTAGTGGGAGCCGAGGCGGGCGCTGCGCCTTGGTTTCGCCGAATTCGCCGCGATACTCGCCGCGCATGACGATCCGTATCTTGCTGCTCATCGCAGCCATCCTGGCGCTCTCGCCCTCACCCGCTCGCGCAGAGGAGGCCGACGTGGCGCTCGTCCTCGCGCTCGATGTGTCCCTCAGTGTCGATGAGGCCGAATATCGGCTACAGCGCGACGGGATCGCCGAGGCCTTCGAGAGCCCTGCGCTGGCCGCGGCTGTTGCAGCCCTGCCGCATCACGCGGTAGAGGTGCTGGTCCTCGAATGGTCGGAGCCCGATCAGCAGACCGTTACGGTCGAATGGACCCGGGTCGGCGATGCGTCCTCGGCTCGTGCCTTCGCTGAGAAAGTCCGCGCGGTCGCGCGAAGCGGCAGCGGGCGCACGGCGATCGGCAGCGCTCTTCTCGCCGCCGCCGCCGCCTTCGAGCGGCTCCCCGACAGGGCCGCTCGGCTCGTCATCGACGTCTCCGGGGACGGCATGGCCAATGTCGGCCCGCAGCCTGCCGAGGTCCGCGACGCCCTCGTCGCCAAGGGCATCACCATCAACGGCCTCGTCATGCTCAACGAGGAGCCGTGGGTGGACCAGTACTACGACATGAACGTGGTAGGAGGGCCCGGCGCCTTTCTTATGCGGGTAGAGGACTACCGGGGCTTCGCCGGGGCGATCCGGCAGAAGCTGATTTCCGAGCTCGTCGCCCTCCCGTTCCGCCCAGGCGCGCCTCCGACTTGATGCAGTAGGTCTTCAAGGGCTCGAAGCCGTTGAATCCGACCGACGAGTACATGGAGGTGTAGGCGCCGGTCGAGAGGATCTCCACCTTGTCGCCGACCTTGAGGTCGAGCGGGAGCTGGTACTCGGTCCGCTCGTAGAGGATGTCGGCACTGTCGCAGGTGGGACCCGCGAGCACAGTCGGCCCCGTTGGGCCGCCATCGGCTTGCGTGCGGATGCGGTACTTGATGCTCTCGTCCATCGTCTCGGCGAGCCCGTTGAACTTGCCGATGTCGAGGTAGACCCAGCGCTTGTCCTCCCCATAGGACTTACGGGAGATCAGCACGACCTCGCTCTGGATCATGCCGGCGTCGCCCACGATGGAGCGGCCGGGCTCGACGATGATCTCCGGGAGATCGTTGCCGAAATGCCGGGTGATCGCGCCCATGACGGCGGCCGCGTACTGCTCGATCTCCGGCACGTCGCCGCGGTAATGCGCGGGGAAGCCGCCGCCGATGTTAACCATGCGGAGATTGATGTCGCACTGGGCGAGCGCGGAGAACATGCGTGCGGCACGTCCGATCGCGGAATCCCACTGCTTCAGGTCGGTCTGCTGCGAGCCCACATGGAAGGAGATCCCGTAGGGGTCGAGGCCGCGCTCGCGCGCGATCCGCAGGAGGTCGACGGCCATCTCGGGGGCGCAGCCGAACTTGCGCGAAAGGGGCCACTCCGCGCCCTCGCACTCCACGAGGATGCGGCAGAAGACGCGGGCGCCGGGGGCGACGCGCGCGAGCTTATCGAGCTCGGCCTCGCTGTCGAAGGCGAAGAGGCGCACGCCCTTCTCGTAGGCGTAGGCGATGTCCCGCTCTTTCTTAATGGTGTTGCCGAAGGAGATGCGCTCGGCGCCGACGCCCCGGCCGAGCACGAGGTCGACTTCGCCCTTGCTCGCGACGTCGAAGGAGGAGCCCATCTCGTGGAGCATCCCCACGAGCTCCTCGGCGGGGTTCGCCTTCACGGCGTAGAAGATCTTCGCGAGCGGCAAGTACCGCCGCAGCAAGTCATAGGCCTCGGCGACCACGTTCAGGTCGACGATGAGGCAGGGCGTCGGAGGCTTTTGCTCGGTGATGAAACGTGCAATGCGGTCGTTCATTTCGAAGAGGTCCTTCTACGCGGAGCGGAGGGGCGTGCAATCGGGCTTCCGCGGGGCGGCGCGGCCAGGCGTCCTCTCGGAACGCCAGGAAATCCGCGGCTTTGCGGGCTTCGCGAAGGACGCACCCTCCGGTGCCCCGGCGCTGCGGCGCGGGGCGATGGAGAGATGATGATGGCCGTGCACGGAGCTTTGCGCCGCGCCTTGGGCCGCGCCTAACTCAGACAACTCGGTTCGATGGAAGCGCGGCGACTGTTGCCGCTCGCTACCTGGATCAGCCGCTGATCGACTTCACTCCAGGGCGCGGCGGCCCTGCGTCGGATTGCAACCATATCGACCTCCCTCTCGGGACCCGGTCCACGATGACCGGTTCTGCCAAAAAGGACGCGTTACGTCGTTGCATAACCACGATGGGCCATAGGCACGTGCGAATTGCGTCGCGACGTGCATAGATACGCGCAAATTCTTTCTATGCAAGTAATTCTTTGGCCTCGGCGCAAAAATTTTTGCGCCTGTGCCATCGAGACATCGCTCGGAGCGCCTCCTCGCGGCCGCGCGCGGGGCGCTCGAGCGCGTGTCGGAGCCGCGATGATCGGCGCAGGAAACACCGATTCCACGGGCGTTTCTTGCATCGCCGCGCCGCGCGCGAGCGGTGCTCGCACGGCTCCATTTCGGAATTAAGGAAAATTAAACGCGATACTGCCGGCGGACGCCGCTCACCCGACAAAACCTGCTCCTCGACCGCTGAACCGCCAGCGAGTCGTAGCGCCGGCCGCGCGGCGCCTCAGGCGCCTGCGCCGCCCGCGAGGCGCCGCGCGGCCGCCAGGAGGCCTTCCACCGCTCCGGCCTCGGTGTTGAAGGCGGTGACGAGGCGCACGCAGGCGCTAGCTTCGCCGCCCCAGCGATAGAACTCGAAGCCGCCGTCGAGGAGACCGCGGATGATGGCCTCCGGAAGCTCAACGAAGATCTCGTTCGCCTCGGTCGGATGGCGGAGCCGAGCGCCCGGGAGCCGCTCGAGCCCATCGGAGAGCCGCGCCGCCATTGCGTTGGCGTGCCGGGCGTTCCTGAGCCAGAGGCCGCCCGCGAGATAGGCTTCGAGCTGCGCCGAGAGGAAGCGCATCTTCGAGAAAAGGTGTCCGCCGCGCTTCCGCCGGAAGGCGAAGTCCGCGGCCTTGGCGGGGTCGAAGAACACCACCGCCTCTGCCGCGAGCGCACCGTTCTTGGTGGCGCCGAACGAGAGAGCGTCGACGCCAGCCTTCCAGGTAAGTTCCGCAGGCGAGCGGTTGAGCGCCGCCACCGCATTAGCGAAGCGCGAGCCGTCCATATGAAGCCCGAGCCCGTAGCGGCGGCAGACCGCGGCGATCTCCCCGATATCCTCGACCCGATAGATCGTGCCGGCCTCGGTCGCCTGCGTGAGGCTCACCGCGGCGGGCTGGGCGTGGTGCACCCCGCCCTTCCCGCCGACGGCGACCACCGCCTCGAGGTCGCCCGCGGAGATTTTCCCGTCGGTCCCCTCGAGCATCAGGAGCTTCGCGCCGCCGCTGAAGAATTCCGGTGCGCCGCACTCGTCCACCTGGATGTGCGCGTCTTTGTGGCCGTAGATCACGCCATAAGGCGGCACCATGGTCGCGAGCGCCAAGGAGTTGGCGGCCGTGCCCGTCGCCACGGGGAACACCGAGACCTCCCGCTCGAAGAGTTCGGAGAAGCGGCGGGCGAGGCGCTCGGTGATGGGATCGTCGCCGTAGGAGGTGACGGCGCCGGCATTGGCTGCGGCAAGCGCGGCCATGATCTCCGGTGCCACGCCCGTCACATTGTCGCTCCGAAAGTTCATCGCGGCCTCCGCTCGGTGTGCTGTCTTAGGGCTTGGGCTCGAGGTCGATCGTGCCGATCTCGGCCCCGGTCGTGAGATCGATAATCAGGAGCGTCTGACTGCCATTGCTGCGGTCCA
>Ga0335078_10003198_pt1 | contig 24430 bp, 23 predicted proteins | sample Lox_Sample_32_FD_206711 | JGI IMG/M metagenome (GOLD analysis project Ga0335078, IMG submission 206711) | Soil microbial communities from Loxahatchee National Wildlife Refuge, Florida, United States - Lox_Sample_3.2 | ecosystem: Environmental > Terrestrial > Soil > Wetlands | place: USA... | reverse complement strand
GGCCGGCGAGTCGAGCGACGCCTCGATCGAGACCTGCTCCTTGGAGACCATCCCCGCGAGCACGCTCTCCACGGCCTGCTGGACCTTGTCGGGCGCGCAGGTGATCTCTATCTCCCACGTGCCGCGCTTGAGCTTGACTGTCACGGGAGGAGGTGGTGCCTCAGCCGACACCGGCTCCCACCCCGAAGTTCATGTTGCACTCGTTGGCCATGTTGCAGGTATTTGAACAGTGGCAAAATTAGGGATAGTGTCCCTAGACGCGTTAGGGTCAGTGCCACTAGTCAAGTCCCGACGTTGCGAATCCCCTCGGCCAAACTGATTGAAGAGACCGCTTTTACAAAGCCATCGATTGGAGCTTCCAAGAGAACTCACGGGACACCGCAAATGTGCATTAGGTTCTAACTGAATAGCTCTTTTTCTACATACTTCATGTACTTGTTCACATAGAACATGTCCGGGTCGTGTTTTGTGGCTCTCACCCTGATCTCGAGTCCAGGTGCCTTTGGATTAGTGTTGTCGAAGAGAATCAAGCCGATTCCGAAGATGTTGCATAATGCATCAAGCTTGTCGACATCGTCTTTGCGTGACTGTTTCGGCACGGCAAGATACGACTTGTGCGAGAAAGATTTGTACGCACATGCTTGGCCAAATGCCGTAACCAAGTCAGAGGTGTTAATCTTAACCTCCGCCGTGACTATTTCAGTAGGTGGTTTGAAAATCGCACTTCTCGGAGGTTCGAGAATCCCGATTACGTCCGGAGTTCCCCATTTGTCTTGGAACCTGTTTCCTCCAAGCGTGATGACTTTGCTGCATTCCTCGAGGTCGCCTCGAAGATAGTCTGCGACCGGTTGATAAAAATCGTCTTCCACGATTTTGTTGCCAGCTTGAGAGGTCATTATCCTATGGGATTCGGTGAGAGGGATTTCTTTGAAGGAGGCATGACGCCAATGCCCGCGCGCGGGCTTGTAGACTTCGTTCGGGAATCTCTGGTCTAAGTCCCACGTACTTCCTTGTATCGTATTCAGTGGAACCTGCGGGAACGCTTCCTGAAGCTTCCTCAGTAGATCCGTCCAACGTAGCCCGTTAGGATTTTCCTTCAGAATCTGTATTGCCTTTGCATTGACCTGTTCCCGCCTCGTGCTCACGACTTCGTCTCGTCCGCAAACCTCAGTTTAGCTCTATAAAAGAGGGACCCAAGAACCTGGGGAACGTTTTCGTGAGGAGTCCTATGGGCTTGGAAGAATCGGAAGTGGACTCTCCGCTGAGCAATCAACCTTAAGACGGCAATCCCGTTGAGGGAAAGCGGAGCTCCTGTCCATGCTCGAGGTCAAGTAGGGCCTCAATACAAATAGTAACGTTGGGAGAACCTACAGGATGCTGAGGTCCTGCTACCCCGAAGAAATGCGACGCAGGGCGGCCATTAGTTGAGATAATCATGGTGAGGAGAGGAGCAGACAAGGCGCTCGCGGATCTCATAAAATGGTCCCAGGGGAACGAGCCTGATTCATATCCATACTTCAAAGACTTCTTTTGCACGGTTCTTGACTATCCGAAAGACAAGGTCAGAATCAACGAATCGGGCTTTAGAGGCTTTCCTGACGTCACCCTATTCTCCAAAGATGGCGATAGGATTGCTTGGGTCGTTTGTGAGGTCAAGCCAGAACCAGGATTCTTCCGCACGGACGCTAATCAACAGACGGTTTGGACACGTCAGCTTAAGCGGTACGTAACGGCCGACACTGTGCATTGCCTCTTGCTTGACCCTACCGCGCTCGTTGTCATGACGCCTAACGGGCATCGAATCCTTCAAGTTGACCTGGATGCAAAAAGCGTTCGGGAGCTTACAGATCCATCGGGCGAATCGAGCTTATCCTTCCTGTCTTTTGACAACTCAACCGGTTCTGTTGCCCTAGGAGAATTTGTCTCTGGAAATTCGGCAATGCATTACCTGGATGTATCCGTATCTGAAAGCCGCGAATCCTTCTATAATGCGCTGCGATTATCTGCAAGCGAACTGCGGAATTACGCCCTTGCGAGGGTTCACAGCCACATGCAGGCGTACGAAGATTACAAGAAGAAGAAGACGGCCTTGGAGCAAGTCGGCGTCGGCCAGACCCCGCGCATGAAAGAGCAAATGAGAGACCTCAAGAGGGAATATCGCAGCGCAATCCAACTTCGAGAGGAGGTGATTGAACACTTCGCTGACCAGATGGGTCGCGAAGTTCCCTCCGATCCCGACGAGCAAGAGAATTTCATCCAGAAGGTCTACGCCGCCGAGGCAGCCAACTTGGTTCTGGCTCGTATCCTGTTTGTGCGCTTTTTCGAGGATTACGATTTAACAACAAGAAAAATCTCCAATGGAGGAGTTGCTCAGTTCCGCACCTTTCATCGGTACATCAAGAATGACTACCGGTATCTCTTGGATAATGCGTTCAGAGACATGAAGTCTGTGTACGCGAGACTGTTTGAAGAGAGCGTCTTTGATTGGGCGCACAACAGCAATGGAGAACTCTCCCAAGTTCTTCTTAGAATCTTCTACCGACTTAATGCCTTCGATTTCAAACTCATAACAGGCGACGTACTAGGAAACCTCTACGAACGCTTCCTGGACCCCAAATCGCGGAAAGAAATGGGCGAATTCTATACCCCGCAATTTGTCGCCGATTACATACTCCAGGGGATAGGATTCAGAGATAGGCCCGGTCCAATTCTGGACCCGGCTTGCGGATCCGGAACATTTCTCTTCAGAGCAATTGAACTATCCATAGATCACTTTCGACGGAAAGGAATCTCTCACAAGGACGCTATAGAGCAAGCAGTCAGGATTGTTCACGGCCTTGACATCAATATCTTTGCCGCGTTTATTGCGCAACTTCAGGTGATTTGGCACCTATTACCTCATTTCAGGGCGGCGGGAATTTCACGTATTCCGGATCTCAACATATATGGCGGGCTAGACAGCCTCGAAAGCGGCTCCCGGGGCAGTCTTGACGAGCATCTAATCACTTCTCGCGAGGATGCGGCTAGCCGCATCAGAGACAACCACTATCAATACGTGGTCGGAAATCCACCCTACATTCGCGCGGAGAGGATGAAGGGCACAACTCGCTGGAGCGAATATTACTCTGACGTTGCAACGGGAAAGAAAGATGCGGCATTCTTTTTTCTTTATCGGGCAATAGAAGGTGGAAAAATCGTACCTCCTTGGCTCGAGGAGAACGGATCGATGGGATTCATCGTCTCGTTTGGAGTAGCAGACTCGAAAGCGGCGGAAGCTTTGCGTGGGGTTCTACTTCGTCATACCTTACTTGAATTGGTTGACTTGGAAGCTTTGAGCAACGAAGTATTTACTTCCGGGATCGCCACTAGTCGAAGCACGGTAGCACCAATAATCATCATGGCTTCCCGGACTGGCGTCGAAGTGCTGGATTATGGTGTCAGAGTTACCTCGGCGACAAGGACAGCTTGTCTAACAGGTGATGAGGTCGACCTGGGGAAGAGTTTGACTTCGGTGATTCCGAAGAGCGTTTTCTTGGACACGACGATAAATCCGTTTAGACAGTTCACAACAAAATTGCAATCTGGTGACCTTTCCATTCTGCGTAAACTTCTTTCGAATAAAAAACTAGCAGACTTTGCGCAGCCATTGGAGGGCAAGAAGATAGCAATTCAGGTTGGGATACGTCACATGGGGGGTGGCAAGATTTCTTCAGAGCCAGGAGAAGGTCGGCTTCCCATGGCAAAGGGGACGCACGTTCACTCGTTTGCCCTAAATTCAAGCCAGGTATCCGAATATGTTGAACTGAAGAAAGTTGACAATCTCATGCTTTGGAAAAGACCAAGCCTGATAGGTAAGCCTGCATATCTACTGTCCGAACTAGGATTCGCCCCGCAAGCTTGCTCGTTTGACAGCAGCAAGTTTATCGCTCAAAAAAGCTGTATTATATTCGTTCCACGAAACGAATATAGCCAATTTCCTTGGGACGTATATCTCAACTCCCGCATCCCGCGATTCGTATTTGCCCTGGTCCTCAGGAGCGCCTTATTAGAAGGAACCGAGGACATTTGGAGGGCTCACATAAACGTAGAAGCCGTAAAACTCTTCCCCTTCTCTGAGGAGATACTGACTTGCCAGAACGAGTTGATTAGCAAGGCGGATACCCTTCGTGAACTCGCAACATCAATCTTGAGTCGTTGGCAGAGCATTGACGAAAACATCAAGAAATCTCACAAGACAACCCTCGCACTTGTTCCGAACATCCGATACGAGGGTGGTTCAGATTTCAAGATTTTCAAGTCGCTGAAAGTTGAATATTCTGAAGCGGGCGGCATCGCTAGGCTTCAACCTTTTTGGAGGAATCAGCCAACCTTTGACTACATAGAGGGAGACTCTGATGCCCTGCAAGTCACCAAGTACATGATGGACCATCCTGAGTTCAACCTGACTCCAGAACCGGGCGCCGAAATTCCACGTGAATATGCCCCAATTGCCGAGGCAATACGAAATGCAGTAGCGCCAGATAGTCCCGATGTCAGCCGGTTCAAGGATATTCTTGAAGATTGTGACGAGATAATTGCTGACGCGCTGTCTCTCACTGGAAAGGAGAAGACCTACATCAAGACTCGGCTACAATCTGCTCCGTTCCAAGACATGCAGCCTCGGTGGCCATGGACTCCTGCCGATGTTAGGGAAACGAGGATTTACGACGAAGATCGATACGCTTAGCTCTAAGCTCGTCCAGTGCTTCATCGATTAGTGTCCCGATTTCTGGCTTCGCACTCTTTGCTAGGTCTCTCAAAATGCGACGGTGCGCTTTGCTTATGTATTGAGCGGGAATTTACTTCGGTGAAATGGACGAAGAAGCCGTGGTTGCGAGGGTTACCGCTTGGACGAAGCATCGGTATCCAACCTGCAGTGTTGCGCGAGAGAAAGTTCAGTTCATTGACCTCTCCGCGATTTCCATCAGTGGTAAACTTCTCACAATGGAAGACAAATCACTAACCGAACATGTACAAATCGAATGCAAGGGTACCCAGAAAGCCAAATCTACAACAATGCAACTGATGTACTCTGCACTCGGCCAAACTCTCACTTACTACATTACGAGTGACAAAATACCGACATTCCTCGCAGTTCCGACTGATTATAAGAAACTCGAGACTCTGAAAAGGGTCATCGAAGAATTGGACCTTCCAATCGGCTTGTTGCTTGTTCCAGAAGATGGCGAGTTGTTAGTAATGCGCGAGGCTAGAGGAACGCCGTGGACTAGAACATTAAGCGAACTCGCCACCAAGGCGTCCAAATGATTTGATGATCTGGATTGGGAATACTCCAGAACCAGCCAATCCTAGGACCTGACCAAAGCTAGCTGACGGAGCACCTCAACCGCCACGGCCTCCGTGTCGTCGACCAGGATTACCTTCACTCCCTCCTTTCGTGCTCGTTTGCCAAACTTCTTGTCCTTGGTGACTAGCGTCAGTTCCTGGTGAGAAACAACAAACTCTTGGATCTTCTTGTCCTGAACGCTCTTGCTTGTGTCCTTGCTGCCCAGGATTTCGGTAACGTCCCTGACAGTGATCCCTGCTCTCTCTAAGTAAGGTCTCAACCCGAGAGATTGGGCGTCCAAAAAGAGCTGAACCATGCGCTAGCGGCACTAGCACTATGGCGAGACTAAATACTAAAAGTCTCCCTCGCGACAGCTAATAGGTTGGTCAGGGCTTCGCGACAAGGAATTGGAAAGATAGTGGTAGTCGTGCTTGTCGTCGTGGTGCTCTTGGTGGCTGTCGCCGCTGGAATTGCCCTCAGCTCCAAACGTCCGAGCACGATAACGTCTGCCCAGACCACCACTACGCTAATCCAAGCTTCATCTGTGGGGACTCAGACCGACCGCTCAACTTCTGCCTCATCGACCTCTGTGTCATCGTCGTCCTCATCGTCGTCGGCGAGCGGCCTATCCGTGAGGGTGGGCGACTACGCTCAATACAATGGCACAATCTCAACCGGCCTTCTGACGGTGAACGAAACGGATCGGCTACAGGTCGTCCTCATTAACGCCAGCGGCGTTGAATGGGTGCAAGATACTGTCGCAATCGGTCAGAGTTCGCAGTCGGCTTACATGGCTCAGCCCGGAGCTTCGCCGTTTCACGATAACAACAGCGTTGTAAACGGCACCTTCACCTTCATTCGGAGTTACGACATCGTCAGGCTGATAGGAAGCACGGCGTATAATACGACAGCACTTGTATACATCAACAACGCCGACGGTTCGAACACAACGGAGACATACTACTATCTCAAAGGAACAACGTTTATGCCGATTGAGGTTACCTCACAAACGAGTAGCAACGACGTGACTTCTGTCGCAGACGACCTCTATCTCACGGCCACAAATATTCCCGGTATCAGTGTTGTGCAACCCTGAATAATCGAGTCTGTTGAACCCTAACAGAGACTGAGTCTTGTCGGGCCACCGAATCAAGTCAGAGACTACATCATATGCCTCATGATTCTCGGAGTGGGTCTTTGGGGCCTCTATTGTAAAACGCGCGGCCAGTCTCGCGCGTCTACGGTTGATAACTACATGCAGAGCGTCCGCGAAAAGGTAGCCGATAACCACCAATAAAGGCCCGAGGAAGATTGCATCCCAGGGCCCGCCACCCCCCATTATCAGGGGCGACACGTTGAGTGCACCCGTGAACGTCCGGAGCAGGTCACTGAGCGTCAGACCTAGAGCCCCGACGATGTAGGCGGGAGAGATGGGAGGTCGAGAGCCCGATTTCCTGTCGAGCAGCCAGAAATGGAGAAAGCCGATTGGGAGAATCACGGTGTAGAGCAGCACGCCTGTGTTGATTGAGATTCCGCCGAATAGTGCGTCCCAGATGGTATACTCGGCGGCAGTGGCGGCGGCAAGGACGACGACCAGGGATGCGCCGAAGCCTATTCGTCGGGGAGAGATGCGGCCCCCTGAATGAATCCCTAGCCTGATGAGGAAAAACAAGCTCAGTGCGAGAGGGATGCCAGCCCCAACGATGTCGATGGCTACGACGTTGCCGCGGTAGCTGAAGAGATAGCACCCAAAGAGGTCTTGGGGAATGCCTTGGCAAAGTAGCGACATTTCCTCGCCTCTATTTCTGCTAACTTCTTCTGCGACGTGGCAGATTTCGGAGTTGGCGAATCACTCTTGGCTGGGCATTCGCCAGGAACACACTGAAGAGCCAACTGCACTTCGAGAGTAGATCAAGCCGGTTCCAGCCCTCAATGATTTCTTCAGGGTATCTTGCCGCTCGCTCTTGGCCGTCGAGAATGTAGATTCTTCTCTTCCGAAGCTGATAGGATCTCGACTTGTATTCCGACACAAACTCTCGGAAGCCGTGTCCGATTTCAGATACCGACCCCAGGAGGAATGTCAGTGCCCTCACCTCATCCCTCAGTTCCGATTTTTGGAAGGTATCTGCGTTGGTGATAAGGCGTCCGTCAGTCTTGAGGGCCGAGGCGCACCTCCGAAGTATTAGAGACCGTCTTCCTGCTTCGACGTAGATTGCCGCGAAACTGCAGATGACGATATCGGCCTGAACCTTGCTCCCAATATCCATTTCCATGACATCTCCCAAGATGAACTCGTCGAGATTTGTTTTGGCGGCTTCCGCAACGTTCGAGTTGACGTCTATGCCGATCACCCTCACGGACAAGCCACGGGCGACTAGCTTCGACTTCAAGTCAGCCGTGGCCTCGCCGGTCGCGCAGCCGACGTCTAGCACGACGATGGATGATTTCCCGGTCTTCTCGGCGTATTCGAGCGAGAACTCGGTTATTCCCCAATAGGAGTATCTCAGAGGGTTGGTATAGCTAATGGGCCAGTTTACGTCAACCAGGTGCTGAGTCTTTGCTGCCCCGGAGTGATCCGCTTCCAATATCCTCTCAAGCTCTCTCTGTTCGTGTCCGCTTGTTCCCCTAACCATCACGGTCCCCGAGACCAAGCCTAACGCCAACGCGACCAAGAAACGCTCCGTCGCGGGCGGAAAGACGTTGTAGACGACAATCTCCATTAAACCCAAGGCCGAGAGGAGAACCCCTGTTACGACCCAGCTCAAGGGTCCGGTCAAGTTGAGTGAGAGCTTGTTCGAAGAGCGCTCCAGAGACGACGCGGACCACTCGCGGTTCTGGACCGCTAGGAGCTTCTCGATCTGCGAAAGGGATGCGTTCCGCGGATGCGTGGCGTTGAAGGTTAGGAACTGCAGGGCGAAGATGATACTGAGCGCAGATACCATCGTGTACGGCATGCCGAGGGTCTGTATCAACCGGATCGCGAAGGGATAACGGTAAGCCAGCACCACGAGGGTTGCGCCCGCGGGCGCAACCGCCCCCAGGAACTGCAGTGGCGAAAGGAGCCATTTCGCCCTCCTATGGCTGTTTAACCATCCCAGAATCGCGAGCAGTTTTGATTCGTCGTTGATGCTGTCGTAAAGTTTCGGCGGGGTCATGAACTGCTTCAGCCCAAACCTCTTCATCACTAGCAGGGTGCCGTATTCGAGCACACATGCCGCTACGGAGAGGTTGAGCCGGTTGGCTGGACTCAGCTGCCCAGTGACGACGAACGAAAGGAGCCAGACCACGGGATAGAGAGCGATGAAGACCACAAGGGCCCTCCCGATGCCCCACTTGACGCATTCGGCTGCCGAGGTCATCGTCCTACCTCCAACGTGTACGTGATTCTGCCCTCGTCGTCGATGCTCGCGTACCCGCTGCTTACGAGTGGCTGTAGAATCTGGCCGATTTCCAAGGCGTTCAGCCCCAACGCCTTCATGAGCTCGTCCCTGGTGATGCCCTTCTTCTCCGCGACCAACCGCATGGCTTCGCGTCTCTTTTCAACGACCTCGGTGGACGACAATGCTGCGAACTGGGTGCCGTCGAAAGACAGGACCACCGCGAACTTCGTCCCTACAAGTTTGGCCAGAGACTCTTTTCGAAGCCTTGCGGGATCCGATGCGCCCTCGAGCGTAGGATCGACCTGACGCAAGATCGAATCGCGGACGGGCTCCAGCGCCTTCAGGACTGGTTCCCAGTCGACGTTCTCCAGGCGATCGTTTCCATAGGCTGTGACGCGATATCCCTTCTGTGTCTTGGACCGTGCCGGCTTTAATGTCGATATCCTGACAACATCTTCGGCAAGGCTCGTGCTCGACTTGCTTGCCAAGAGCACGTACTTTTCGCCTTCGCGGGAGATGAGCCCATCGTCAACCATCTTCTGAAGGTGGCGGTGAAGAGTTGGCTTAGAGATTCCGAGGGTCTTGAGTTTTTCGTAGACCTCGGTCAGACCGATGGGCTCCCGGTTTGAAGCTAAAGCCCCCTGTATCAGCCCGTTGAGAGACAGGTCCATTTTGGTTCCGTTGTCCAGTAAGACAGCCCCCTATTTATGTATTCTAAATTGGAACCAAAGTCCATTGTGGAACTTGGGTTGATTTCCTTCATGAAATCGTCAAATGGAAAGTCCATCTAAACGCCCTCGCAGCATGGAACGCCTGTTTCCGAGGAGGGTAGAAGGTGCAGGATCTCGCCCGAAGAGGCGGATTAGCGTCTTCACTAAGGATCGGCTGTTGATTCACCAATTCCTCTACGGATAAATAGAATTTCAGTATGGTAGCCCTCGGGAAGACAGGATGCCCGACGCCTGGCAGGGGCCCTACCAGATACTAACCTCCCGGAGGACCATTGGAGGTCATACCGACTGAGGAGAGGCGGAGGGTTGGGCCTACGCACCGCCACCAGCGTGGCGCTCCTCTTCCTTCTCATGCCGCAGGTCCCCATCCAGAGCCTGCTCCAATCGAGCCAGTCCCCTCAGCAGCAAGCGGGCACCCCTGCAGGCGCGGCGCCCCAGCTTCAATCCGGGCGAGCCCTCCCGCCCGGGACAGTCTATTACGACAATACCTGGAACCAGACTCTCCGCGAGCAGTGCACCCTCCCCGAGTCGGCGCCTTCCTCCCTCTCGACCAGGACGAACAGTTGGTCCATTAGCCTGCAGATACCGCTCCAGCTCTTCGACGGGTCGCCCGAGGGCGGCTACGTCGAGCACACCTACACCGTCTTGGCGAACGGCACCTTCCTCGCCGCCGACGGCGCGGGGAACAGCTACAGGCTGCACAAGCTGTCGGGTCTGCCGCAAGGCACCACCACGACGAGCCTGCGGGGGAACTCCACGACGGCCCTCCTCGACTATCTCGTGGTGAGCGGCAAAGGCAAGGTCCTCGCCAACGTCACCGTCTCCTATTCGGAGCGGTACCAGTTCTGCGAGCCCGCAGGCCTCACGATCGACATCAAGGGGACTGCCAACTGGGGGAGCGCGAAGACCGGCACGCTCTCCTTCGCGTTCCGCGACGCCCCGACCCGGGTCGAGGGCAGCCGCGCGGACTATGGCAACAGGTCCGGGGTCTCCATCGGCTTCGACTGGGCGGACAGCCAGGCCGCTAGCCCCTCGTTCGACTCCAGCTCCCGTTCGGTCTCGTGGAGGGTCGGGAGGACCTTCGACATAGACCCGACGACCGTCGCCGAGTCGGCCTACTGGTATCCCACCACCTGGGACCAGCAGAGGAAGACCTGCTTCTCGGATGGGCTCTACTGGCTCTTCTACTCCGACGGGAAGGACCTCGTCTACGTCTCCAGCACCGACGGCGTGACATGGTCGGCCCCGAGCGTGGTCAGGCCATCGGTCGCCGGGCTTCAGGAATCCATTTGGTGCGACTCGAGCGACCACGTCTACTACGCGTACGCGGACGCCTCGAGCTACAGCTTCCTCTACAGGTACGGGACCCTCAACGCTGACGGGACGGTCACGTGGCTCATACCCGAGGGCTCCGTGACCGCCGGCGGCTACTCCAGGTGGCCCTACATATCGGCGACCAGCCCCAGCGACGTCTGGGTCTCCGTCAACGTCGACCCCGGCCAGGTCCAGCTATGGAGCTACAACGGGACGGCGTGGACCGAGAGGCGGGACGTCACCGAGTCCGTGAGCTACCCCCCCGCGGGGATCGTAATCCCGCTCTCGAGCCCCCTCAAGAAGGCCTTGGTCTACACCGGGAACGCCGCGACGACCTACGCGAAGGTATACGTCACGACGACGAGCGACGGCGGGAAGACCTGGAGCGCCCCCGTCTCGCCGCCCAGCGAGTACGCGATGGTCTACAGCTCGGCGGTGGCCATCGGCGACACCGTGGAGTTCGCGGGCCTCACTCCCGCGGGCGGGGTCAGCTACTGGAGCTACGCCCTAGGGGCCGCGGACACGAGCGCGGAGACCGCCCTGCAGGCCCCCAACGGGATCGGCTGGTCCGTCTCCCTCTCAACGGACGGATCCGCGAACCTCGTCGCGGTCTACGGGGCAGAGGCCGACGTCTACTATCAGACGAGCACGGACGCCGGGGCAGTGTGGTCGGGCGCGAACCTCCTGACCCAGTACGAGGGTGAGGTCCAGCCTTCCACGCTCACCTCGATGTACTACACCTACGGCGAGACGGCCGGGGTCGTCTGGACGGCCGGCTTCGGGGCGCCCTACTACGTGAGGTACGCCGCCTTCCCCATCGTGTACCCGGACGCCGCGACCTCGAAGGACTCGTGGGCCAAGCCGGGCCTCTCGCCCTACGAGGGGTACTTCTCGGACCTCGACGAGTACGTCTCGCCGGGGAACGGCCTCCTCGGGATCAGCCAGACGGACCTCGACCTCCCGGGGAGGGGAGGGCTCGATCTAAGCGTCGCGCGGGTCTTCGCGACGCCGTACGCGTTCAAGGGCGCCTCGCCCTACGAGTTCGACAACTACACGATGACCAACCTGGGGTACGGGTGGTCGCTCGACTTTCCGTGGCTGGGGACCAACTACCTCCACCTCGCCGATGGGCAGGCCTACCCCTACCAGTGGAACGGCGACACCTTCGCCTACCACCAGGCCGTCGACTTTACGCTCGTGAACGACAACGGGAGCGGCTACACGCTCACGCTCCCCTCCGGCACCGTCTACCAGTTCGCTTCGAACAAGCAGCTGACCTCGATCACCGACCCGACGGGGAAGAACGTCATCTCCTTGGCGTACGGCTCCAACGGCTACCTCTCCCAGATCACGGACACGATAGGGAGGGTCGTCGCGTTAACCTACAACGGCCAGAACCAGCTGGCTTCAATCAGCTCAGGCGGGAGGACGTGGACCTACCGATACTCGGGGAACGACCTGGTCTCGACCACCGACCCCGCGGGGAGGGTCACCTCGTACCAGTACTCCACGGGCATCAATCCGTGGCTCGTGAGCGCGGTTCTGTATCCGACGGGAGGCAAGTCCACCTACACCTACGGGAGCGCCCCGATCACCTCCTCGGTGAGAACCTACTATGTTAGCTCCAGGAACGTCTACTCCTCCGCGACCGCCCTCAGCCAGTCCTCGAGCATCTCCTACGACATCGTCAACGGGAACGTCGTGTGGTCGAACGCGACCATCTCGGACGGGACGAACGTCCAGGCCATCGAGGACGACAACTTCCAGCCTGCGGACAACCGGACGGTGACCTACGACAAGTCGGCCTCCGGCGCGCTGATGAGGGTCACCGAGCAGGACTATGACACCTCCGGTCAGATCACCCAGACCAAGCTCTACGGCCCGACGGACGCCTTGCTCTCGATGACCTCGAGCCAGTATGACAACTGGGGGAACGTGGTGGAGACCACGGACGCCCTCGGCCACAGCGTCTACTACTCGTACGCCAACACGAACTCGCAGAACACCTTCGGCGCGTCGGGCTTCAGCAACAGCTTCTTCACTACGAACGCAGTCATCGGGACGAACATCCACGACGGGCTGGTGGGAGAGGCCCAGTTCCAGAACGGCCCCGGCTCGGCCCCGCAGGAGACCTACTTCCAGTACGACTCTGCAGGAGAGGTCGTCCAGCAGAAGCAGCTCCACAACGGCGGGTGGCTCACCACGAGCAGCACCTACGACGCCTACGGGAACGAGTTCACCTCGACCGACGCGCTAGGAAGGACGACCTACTATCGCTACGGGTCCGCCTACTCCTCGGCGTACCTCACCTCGCAGTCCGTCATAGTGGGTGGCCAGAACGTCACCACGAGCTACACCTACGACCTCCCTACAGGCGACCGGCTCACGGTGACGGACCCGGACGGCCACACGACCAGCTACCGGTACGACGCATTGGGGCGCGAGACGCTGGTGACCTACCCAGGCGTCTCCGGGGTCTCTGCGACCATCGAGTACAGCTACGACGACGCGAACAACGTCGTGACGACGACCAACCCCGACGGCGGCGTGACCAAGCAGTTCTACGACGGGCTGGGGAGGCTCGTCGAGGCGGCGAGGTACAGCGGGGGCGCCCTCTACTCGGCGGTCTACTACACCGACAACTGGGACAACCAGGTGGCCAGCGAGACCACCGCGACCGGAGGCGTCTACACAAACTCCTACGACTCGTTGGGGCGGCTCGTCAAGACCGTCAACCCCGACGGGAGCTTCACGACGAGCTCCTACGACGACGTGGACAACGTCGTCACGGCGACCGACCAGGACGGACACCAGACCCAGTACGCCTACGACCTGGACGGCAGGCTGACCTCGGTTCGGGAGTACTACGGCCCGAGCGCCTACTACCTCACGAGCTACACCTACGACCAGTCGGGGAACCTCCTCACCCAGACCGACCCGAACCGCCAGGTCACCTCCTACCAGTACGACGACCTCAACCGCGTGGTGAAGACTACCTACCCCGACGGCACCTCGGAGAGCCTGTCGTACGACGCGGCGGGGAACCTCGTGAGCAGGACCGAGCCCGACGGGGCGGTGGTCGCATACGCCTACGACTCGCTCAACCGGCTCACCACGGTCACGTACCCGGGCTCGTCGACGGTCGCGTACACCTACGACAGGGACGGGAACACGCTCTCGAAGGTCGACTCGGGATCCGCGGACTACTACACCTACGACGCGATGGGCAGGGTGACCAGTGAAACCGACGTCATCGCGGGGTCGACCTACCAGGTGCTCTACGCCTACGACAAGGCCTCGAACGTGCTCTCGGTGACGTACCCCGACGGGAGCGCCTCGGCCTTCACCTACGACGCCCTCGGGAGGGTGGCCAGCGTCGACGGCGGCGCGGAGAGGTTCACCTACACCCTGGACGACAAGATAAGCACCATCGCCTACGCGAACGGCGCGGTCACGAGCTACAGCTACGACTCGATGGACAGGCCCACGAGCATCGCGGCGACCCAGGCAGGGGAGAAGGTCCTCGACCTCAACTACACGTACGACCCGGCGGGCAACGTGCTCTCCGTCAACAACGAGAGCTACACCTACGACGCGCTCAACAGAGTCGCCTCCGCGAAAGGCCCCTGGGGGCTGATGACCTACGCCTACGACGGGGCGGGCAACCTCGTCAGCTTGACCACTAACGATGCCACCACCGCGTACGGCTACGGGAGCTACAACAGGCTCACCTCGGTGGGGAGCGCGAGCCTCAGCTACGACGCGAACGGGAACCTCGTCAGGCTGGTCAACGGGACGACCGCGTGGGCCTACTCCTACGACTATGAGAACCGGCTCACCGGAGTGGCGAGGAACGGCTCAACCATCGAGACGAACGTCTACGACAGCGACGGCAAGCGGGTGGAGTCAATCCAGGGCTCGGCGGCGGCCGTGTACGTCTACGAGGGCTCTGACCTGATCTACCAGAAGGACCTCAACAACGGGACGGTCGACAAGTTCTACTACGCGAACGGGCTGATGCTCGACGGAGCGACCGGGAAGGGCGCGCTCTACTACCACCTCGACGACGCTCTCGGGAGCACGAGGGTCGTCCTCCAGGGGACCTCGAACACCGTCTTCAGCTCCGACTACAAGCCGTTCGGGCAGAGCTACGGGCAGAAGGGCAGCTCCCAGTTCCAATACGGCGGGAAGCAGCTCGACCTCTCGACCGGGCTATACTACTTCGGGGCGAGGTTCTACGACCCCGCCATCCAGAGGTTCGTTACGGAGGACTCGGACGCGGGCTCGCCTACAGACCCGCAGAGCCTCGACAGGTACGTCTACGCGAGGGACAACCCGCTGGCCATCACCGACCCGACGGGGCACAGCTGGTTCGGCTCGATCGCGAGCGCGCTCTCCAACGCGGCGGGGAAGGTCGAGGCGGGGGCCTCGGGGCTCGCCTCGGCGGCCACCAACGCTTGGAACAGTCTGCCGCCCTCAGTGCAGGCTGGCCTTGTTATTGGCGGTCTAATCGGTGTTGGGATAGCTACAGGAGGATTGGGAGATGTGGCTGCTTTAGCGGCGTCGGGCGATTACCTCGCCACGGCCGGGGCAGCCTTGAGCTTGGCTGCAGGGGGGACTGCGGCCGTCACGGATGCAGAACCAGAACTGGAGGGCGCTGCTGCTTCGACAGGGGTTCGGTTGACCAACGCGGTCACGGGGGAAGAGACAGATCTGGATGGGTACCCCCGGCTCGGGGCAAATGCAGCAACCACTACAATGGGCAGGTGGGGTGAAGGCATAGTCCAGATTCTTCGTCCTGCTGCTCAGGCCTTTCCAAGGATTGTCACGTCGCTCGACCAGTCCTTCACAGGGGACTTCCTGGACGGCACCACAGGAATTGATTCTAAAGTGGGGGCATCCTTCACGCCATCCCAGGCGCAGGACTATGCAGACGCCGCTGCACTCGGACAAAGGCTAATGGCCACGCCTGGCGTTACAAGAGTCGGGGGCGGAATCATCACCGACGCGGAATACTATTTCTTCCAGAACCCAGAGACCGGCGTGATGCCGAATCCGTCGAGTCTCGCAACCCTAACCAGTCTTGGCATCAAGTATTCAGTTTATTTCACCGACTACTATTAGAGTTGAAATCATGGTCTTGCGTCTGGGCATCATGGTTGGCGATGTGGAGGTCGATCGTATAGAAACGAAATACGTGGACAGTCAGGGGGCTCTCTTGGAGAAAATCTTTCCCAAGTCACACTGGACTGGTGAAAACCCTGAAGCGATCGACAACCCTCCCGAGTTTGACTTCCTCGGGAATGCGGATAGAGCAGGATTGGCCATCCAGGACTATCTAAGGCAGGCGGAGGGCAACCCTGAGGACGAGTTCTGGGGCGAGCTGTTCATGAAGACCTACCATGTGGGGAAGGCACTCCAGAGGTTGGGCCTTCGGCCACGGGTTAGCCTAGGCTGAGGTATCCAAAACGACAGCTCGAAAGAAAACTTGGATTCAGCAAAGCTTTCCCGCTTCACGAAACGTTAGACTTTGGAGACCATGACCGAGTTCGAAAGCAGAGAGCATACCGGAGCAGTTCCGGCGGCACAAGTGTGCGTTCCTTCCCATTTTCTTCACTCGCAATTTTGAAGTGGCCCATTCACAATACTTCCACAAACCAAAGAGAAATTGTGGATGGCCGAAGAAAACCGCGAGAGCATTATTGTAGCTGAATCCCGCCAGCAAGAAAAGCAGCCCAAAGGGTGTAAACAACGCAGCATTAGACAGGGCTATCTTTCCTATGCCGGTCTACAAATTCTTCAAAATTCACTTCACCTTCACGTTAATTTCAAATTCGTCGACTATCTTTGTAGCCGCGTCTGCCTTGTTGTTCAGGTCGAAGATGCCCATCACGACCTTGACCCTCCTGTTCTGCTGTCCGTTGAGCTCTATTTGGAGCCCGGTGGTTTTCTCGTCAGACATTGTCACAACCTATCATAGCTTGTGATATTCATGACAGCGAAGAACTAAAAAGGCTCGCTCGAGGAAACGATACCCAGTTATACAATTTGTCGACGGACGAGAACACATACCTGAGATGGGGGAGGAGGTATGTCGATGTTAGTGTGAGCGTTGCTAACTCATCAAGCCCGAGTGGGTTTGTCGCCGTACAGAACGCGGCCTACGGTGTGGAAAATTCCTTGAAGGCAGTGCTGACTATGGGACACGTTTCTTGGGAATATGGCCAAAGAGGACACGACTTCACCTATCTCGTTGGATTAATTGAATCAAACAGCCTGGCACCCAAGGCGGATTGTGATTATCTGCTCGCTTCTGCCAACGCAGTCTGTTTGTCGGGAACGAATGCTCAGTCATTCAGGTATCCCCAAGATGACCCACTGTTCTTCGAGAACCTCTCGAAAGTGGATCTCCAAGGCAGAACGGGAAAGGCCGTGAACGTCTATGACAAATGCTACTCGATAGTCACAAGTGGCTATTCTTCCTGATTCTCTTCGGTCGTCCCTTGCAATCTCCTCGAAAGCTCGGAGACCTTCCTGCCTGATATCGGTAATGCCATCACCAGGATTCCTACTATTGCCGCGGCTCCGCCAACATAGCTTAGTGGTAGAGCAAGATGCATCATGTGCTCGTAGGATAGACCCATCGCCACAGGAAGGGCTACCAGGGCGACGCTGAACAGAGACATGGCGTACCTCCGAACCTTCGGAGAGGGCTCGAACGTTGCATCCTTCTTGAGGAGCTCGATGTCGCTGTCCGTGAGCTTATCCAGCGCCTTTTCGTAGATCTCCGCGAATTCCTCATCCGACACGTACCCAACTGGACGTATGGTGCTTTGGACTAGCACCTGGCAGCTCGCCGCCACGAAGAGAGCCGGGAACAGGCCCGCGAGGCCCAGCCCAAAGAGGACGAAAACGGGGACATGGGCGGCCATGAGGGTGTAGAAAACCGCCTCCGAGATGGCGCCGAACGCCAAGACTCCGCCCAGCACGAGGGCGGGCTCTGACCACCGATGGGTGTTCGACCAGGAAATCACGTCGAGGATGACAGATCTCCAGGTCCTGGGGAGCTTCACCCTGATGTCCTGCAGACTCCGCAGTTTTTTCAGATGGGAGAGCGCATACACCTCCGCCAGAAATCCAAACGTGAAAACGAGGAAGAAGAGCACACCTCCGAAACCCGGATTCCCAGGGGTGAACGGGCCGAGGAGCGCCACCTCGAGTTCGTAGGTTACGGCAGCGGTCAAGAGCATTCCCGCGAACACGAAGTAAATTGGGAGAGTTGCCAGCACGAAGGGCTTAATGCTCATCATTTCTCGTCCACCACCTTGATCAGTAGCTTGATCCTCCCATCTCCCTCCCGATCGGCCAGGCCCGCCACAAGTAGCGGATAGACCGCCTGGTATGCCTCTACGCTGCTCAGCTTGAGTTCCTTGGCCATTTCCTCGATGCTCATGGGACCGTACCTAGAAAGTAGGTTCACGGCAACCTTGGTTAGGTCCTTGAGACCCTCATCCTCCTTACTGACGAATTGGGTGCCGTTGAAGTTGACGACTATGCTGAACTTTGTCCCGACAAGGTTCTCCACCTCAGTCGTCTTTGCGGCTGCCTCGATGGACTTGATTTGGGGGTATATCGCGTTGACAACCTTGTCCACGAACTCGACCGTTGCCTTCTGGAACGCGTCCGCCTGCACCTTCTCCTCCAGCTTGTCGCTGTAGAGCGTGGCACTGAGTCCCCTCGAGCTCGCGCTTGCCATCGCCTTGAGGGACGAGAGGTTGACAACGTCGCTTGAGGAGCTGTATCCTGCCTTATCGATGAGCGCGTATGTGCCGGTGTCCTTGATCCGCACTATCACGTCCTCCTCGACTAGGGACTGTAGCCATCTCAGGATGGCGGACTTGCTCACTCCACCGAGGGCTGAATGTAGATCGGCCAGTGATAAGGGGCTGGCGCTTTCCGCGAGCAGCGCCAGTATTGAGACCGGAAGGGGAATACGCGTTCTCATATTCGAACGCTAATGCAGCGAAGTGCACTTGATAAACCTTTGTGATTAGCCGTTCATCATGTGCTTTCTTTTGATATCCGCTCGAGCACGTCCTTGAGTATTATCTCGAATTGCGCCTCGGTCTTTACGTCCTTGCTTTTCTTGATGATCTCTCTTGCAACATGCCTGCTCAGCTTATCCAGCACCTTTCTCCCTTCCGGAGACTTCACGCCGCTGTACTCTCCATCCATCTCCTTCAGCAAGCGCTTCCGGATGACTCCCGCAAGAACCGCCTCCATCACTTGCGTCTTGCTGCTATCGTTTATGAAATCAAGAATGGGCGTGTCTGTCAAATCCATCTCAGCTCCTTTCTCCTACCCTCATTTCTTCTCCGCTCCTTTCTTCGTCGTGGCTCGCCTCGCCACTTCTCATTGTACACTCGGGATTCTGTCGGTCGGGATACACTACTGGACAGTGCCCGTTGAGATTGCAGTTTCAAAGTCTTCTTTGTACTTGGCCGTGTCCGTGCAGCGCTTCCGAGCGATTGGAATACGCTGCTTGCCGTGTCTGGCGGGACTCCGTGCATTTCTAGGATCTTGTCCAGGACGGCCTCCTCGGTCATATCCTCAGCCTTCGCCTTGATGTCTGCCTTTGCCCGTGAATTCCAGTCGTCGCACTCCCCTGACCTGACGCAAGTGATTCCGGCGCCTATCGTATCCTTGTTGTCGTAGATGACCTTGCCGCATCTGAATGCTATGTATGCTTCCCTCAGGGCTGGGGTTGAGGAGAAAGCTAGTGGCAGCGCCTTTCTTGCGCCGGAGAGTGTCCTTTGCTTCCAAAGATTCTTTGGGCTGCCTGTTCCTTTCGGGACTCGAACCGGTCCACTCTTTGGGTGGCCCCCAACTACTTTCGTACCCATTCGCCATGAACTTGGGGAGCCCACTATTGCTGGCATATCGATAGGTGGGATGAGAGATTCTTCGTGGCTTATTAACGTCGTTTCTGGCTACCCGGACCGCCTCTCATCTCAGGAACCTGGTGGTCCATACAACTCCAGCTTCTCATTGAAGACCACCTCTCCTGTCTTCCACTTTTCAAGAAGCTGCGCGAAGCTCACGTCGTGAGTTACCTTCCCATCCCCGGGCGGCTCATGAAGCATTGCAGTGATGAGCACCCTCATGCTCAGGATCTTGAGGCGGCTCAGGTCCGAGAGGAATTCTGCCTTCTGCTGAAGTGTAAAATCAAACTGGCCAAGGAATCCTACTCTTGAAAGCGCCAATAACTGGTTTAGCTCGGCTAGGAGGCGCTCACGGTCCTTACCCTGGAACCCCGCTGGGAGCTGTCCAAGCTCAAACTCGATCCCCTGAGTATCTTTCTCTTCCAGCACGCTCTGCAGCATATTGAGGTAGACCAGTTCTATCTGGTGCACCGCCTTCCTCCCCGTCTGATCGTTCCACTCAAAGCCCGGGAGTTCCCCCTTTGCCTTGGCCTGAAGCAGGGCAGTCTCGATGTCGAGCTTTTCGATGGTATTCGCGTCCTTGGATAGCCTGACGGCTGCCTCCTCATCCTCTGTAAACTGCCAGGCGAACTCCACCAAGGCCCAGCGGTGCAGCTCCTCCACGAAGAGCTTGTATTCAGCTTCTCCCTCCCATTTTGGCTTGCGCGAGAGGAAGGGCACGGCGTGAATCAGGAGGATCAGTTATTTACATCTTCTTGGGCTGATGGCTGCTCCAGCGCCTCTTGGTGGGCCTCCTCACTTTGGGTTCCTCCAAGTGCCTTAATCATCTTGAATTGCTTGAAGAGCAGCGCCAAAATGAAGCTCTGGTAGGGGTCGGGGAAGATTGCGAGGGATATCGCCCTTTCGTTTAGGGGCTTTGGTAACTTGGCGTCATTTAGGCCCGAGGAATCGGGCTGTTAACTGTCGTCAGTTGAGCCTAGTCGTTCCATTCGTATAGAATGCTCTCTACAAAAGCCTCCTCGAACTCTGCGTAGGTTGGTATATCAGAGACGGGACTGACGGAATTTATGAGAATCGAACTTTCACCTACGGCGACTTTGGGTCGAAGCTGTGGGCAGACCATCAGGAAATCCACAATTCTTCTCTTCCCCTTGAACCTGAATCGATAATCTGGGAAGCTGAAGATTGCTCCAAAAACCTTCGGACTGAAGCTGTTATGCACTATTCTCACATTCACGTTCAGCGAATGCGATATGCGCCCTTTTGGGGTCACGACCGAAAGCAGAGTTGTTCCATCGCTCTTGCCTGCTTTGTCCAAGCTCAATGCAAATTCCGTTAATATCCTTCGTAGTGTTTTGGTATCAGGCAATCATTCTCGCTTTTCGGATGCGCGGCATTGCCGGAGTCGTGTATTTTAATGACATCATTCTGTGAAACGATTTTTCTTTGCCTTTTTATAGGCCCCTAGTCTTTTATAATACTGGAGTGAATGCGGGCGGGAAACATGGGCGAGCACGAATTGGCTAATTTGGCCAACAAGTTGAGCACGGAGAAGTTGCATCACGTGCTCGAAGAGACCAGGCTTTTCGACCAAATGGGGGTCGTCCTTCTTCAGGAACTAGCAAGCCTTCATTCGCCAATTCTCGTGTCCGACCTGCCGACCGGCGGTCAGCGTGATTTGCAATTGCTCCGGCTGTATCAGTTTGAGCAACACGGGTTCGTGGAATCCGGCATGATAAGGAAGGGCGATTCCTTCATTCGGAAGTTCCACATTACGAACTCGGGCAGAAAGGTAGCGGCGGCCCTGAAGTAGCTTATTCCTCCTTCGCTGTCGTTATCTCGACTCTTTTGCCTTTAATGGTAAAGGTGATTGGGTTGGGGCTTCTAGTCTCGTCGGTGTGGATCTTCAACGCCTCGACGACCGGTCTCGGGATGTAGACCTGATATCCTCGGTCCGTGTGATAACCTACCTTCACCGTGAACTCGGTCGCGTCTTTCTTCCACTTTGGCATTTCCAAAGGCTCCATTATCTACGTGGTATAACGCTTACTTCTCCCGGCTCGCGTTCTGGATGAGGGTCAGCCACTTGTTCTCTCCCTCGACCTTGATTCCGGCTCTGTCGGCTGGCGTCTCACCGTTAAGGCCCGTGTGAGGCCTTACGAAGTTGTGATGAATCTGCATCCCCGTCAGGATGGGCGAGTCCTCGCGCTTGAGCGACCGCATGACCTTCTGGCGGTCGCGTAGCTCTCCGTTGAACCTCTTCATCTTGTTGTTGTGGTATCGTCCGTTGAACGCTATGTCCTTGATGTGGGTCGTAGTCTTGGCGCTGTATCTTGAGTAGTATTCCTTCTTGTTGGCGATGCCGAAGTTCCTCGCCCCGTCTGTAATGAGGGTCTTGGGTTGCTTGCCCGCGACCTCCCTCGACTCCCTCCACAGGGGCCTTACGTCCTCAGTCCACTTCTTGTCGCCGACCTGCATCGCGATCCAGAAGCGGGTCTCGTCGTCAATCATCGCGTAGAGCCACTTTGGGTTGCCCTTGACCTTGAGATACATCTCGAGTGTAGTCCGGGCAAGAGCATATCCAACCGAACTCCCCGGAGACGACATCATACTCGAAGTCGCGGCTCTGAGAGTGAACCTTGTAAGCGGTCTCATCGAGCCTTCTGACCCAACCGAACTGTCGCGCAATCTTCTCGGCGTTCTCTTCCCGGCTTACCGATTGCATGACATACGGTATATCCACGTGGATATATTAGGGTATCCGTATCCACGTGGATGTGGTGATTTCTAAGGTTCGTCTTGAGGTTGAGCTTCGGGGATTGGAGTGTAGACGATATTCCTGCCGTCCACGTGAGCGGCGAACCGAGTAGTGCCGCTTATGTTCAAGAGTCGCTTGAAGGCCATCGGCACCGTCAGCGCGACAGGGCCGTCCTTTCTTATCTCATGCGCCTTTACGAAAGCTATTTCCGTCATGTTACGACGGCATACGGGGAGTCGTGCGGACTACTTAAATAGTGGCGTGACGACTGTAGAATTCCAAGTGTAACGACTTGGATAGGGTAGCGAAGGTCGCAATCGGTGTCGGATTGGGGCTGGCCGCATTCTCCTTCCTCCTGATTATCACAGGTAGCGCAATAAGTTGGGGCGCGGCGCAGTTCAACAATCCCGGCGGCGAGTCATTCGGTTCGTCGCTCGCTGGAACCGGTTGGCTCATAATCGCGCTGATGTTCGTCACGCTCTTCGTCATCGTCGCCGTGTGGCTATACGCCAAGACCCGTAACTCTGGTGGAATCTGATGGCGCGAAGAAACATCTGGACATTCATGGCCCTCTCAACGACCGTATACGCCTTTTTCATGATGCTATGGAATGTCGCTAACGTCACGAATGAACCAATGGTCTTCGTTCCGTTGATGACTTTTGTTTCATACTGTGCCTACATGGGCAACAGAAGCGGAAAAGGAAAGGGGTTTCTAGGATGACTTGGCGAGCGCGTGTCGGCGTCAAGGGCCTAATTCCATACGCCGAAGTCGAATACGAGAAGGACAAGAAGGTGTCTCGACGGTTCAAGGGTCTGAAGTCAAAGTCAGAGCATCAGCAATCGGTCGGAAGCAAAAATGACTGGGTTTTGAAGCGGCTTCAGGAGAAGCCCCGACCGAAAGGTAGACCTTGGGCATGAGAAAGCGAAGAACTGCAACCTCGCCAAGGGACGCCCTGCTCGGCGTCTATGCGACTCTGGTTGCGGCGACATACTTCTACACACGGCCCTTCTTTGGCTTGGACTACTGGATGGACTTAGCAATCATAATGGGGTTAGTCAGCTTCGCGGCGTTCCGAAAGTGGAAGAACTGGAAGCTCGCCAGCCCCAACTGACGACAGTTAACAGCCCGATTCCTCGGGCCTAAATGACGCCAAGTTACCAAAGCCCGTTTAGGTGGCCGGTGACCATGAATTCGTCCCAGAGCCGCTTGTCGCGAGTGTCGAGCCCCTCCCGGATCTTCCTCAAAAGGTCGGAGATAAGCAGCGAATTCTCTTGGTTAATGGTCGGGACGGTTCTGCCGATGGGGTAGCTGTTTGGATTGGGTATTGGAGCATCCGTCAGCCTTCGGGCGGCACTTATCCTTGATTCACAACTCTTAAGAGAGCAAACGCCTCTTTTTGCCACGGTGATAGAATGGGACACCAAGATGGGGATCCGGACAAGACACAAGAGGAATACGACAACGATAACCACTCTGACCAGGAAAACCCTAACAACGATGAGTACGACAAGGACGACTAGGGCTCCTCTCCCCTAGTTTTCCATCTTTTAGAACTAAGAAGCTTTGCGTGAAGGGTGTTGTTCAGGGAGATTTGCAGGGAGACTCCGTCGTCTTGCGGGAACAGAATCCCCCACGAAACGCTTAATTACTTTTATTGCGCAGGGGCATCATGCGCAACATGAATCAGCAGCAACAACTCAACGTTTCAAGCGTCATGAACATGGACACCCTCCAGTCTCTCGCGAGGGAGTTCAAGCAGCGCTTCGAGCTCTCCTCGGGGCTGATTCACGAGAAACTCGCGGGGAAGGAGTTCATCTTCAACCACGACGGCAAGGACACCTACCCGTTTGCGGGCTGGAGCGAGGCGTGCGACGGCGAGCTTCGCCCGATCCTCCCCGTGGAGGAGCAGGTCACCATCGCATCGACAGACTCCTCGTGCATACTGCTCGGCGAGTCCTTCGAGGGGGCGGTCTACG
>Ga0335078_10003197_pt1 | contig 24434 bp, 26 predicted proteins | sample Lox_Sample_32_FD_206711 | JGI IMG/M metagenome (GOLD analysis project Ga0335078, IMG submission 206711) | Soil microbial communities from Loxahatchee National Wildlife Refuge, Florida, United States - Lox_Sample_3.2 | ecosystem: Environmental > Terrestrial > Soil > Wetlands | place: USA... | reverse complement strand
TTCCTTGTCCTTATCCTTGCCGCCTGCCGCCTCCTTTGCAGCCCCTTCGCCCTCTTTGCCCTCCTCCTTCGCCTTTTCCTCATCACTTTCCGGCGCCAGCAGAGAAGGCAAATCCTTTTTGAGGACGACCCCATAGACGCTACGCGTCACCGGCCGGTCCACCTTTGACATGCCCGCTTCATAGGCGAGGCCGACATCCGTGCTGGCGGTGAAGTACAGATACTTGCCGTTCTTGTCGAAGTCGGGGGAAAGCGCATCGCTCATCCCGTCGGTGAGCCGATTGGTCTTGCCTTTTTCGAGCGAATAGACAAACACGGCGTGTTGGTAATTGGGGAGCTGCTTTTGATACGCGAGCCAGCGGCTGTCCGGGGACCAGGCAGGGTTGAAGGGCGAATTTCCCTCGTCGGTGTAGTCCGTGTCAACGTGAACCGGGGCTCCCTTCTCCAAATCCACATACCAGAGGTTCAGCCGTTTGTCGCTGTAGGCGATCTTCTTCGAATCCGGCGACCAGGTGGGGGAGTAGTAGAACGAGGGCGGATCGCCCAAGTTGATCTTCTTCACCACTCCCAGGCCATTTTGATCGCGGATGTGCAGCGCGTACTCGCCGGACTCGTCCGAGAAGTAAGCAATCGATTTGCCGTCAGGCGACCACGAGGGATCGCGATCCGCAACCGTGGGGCTGGCGGTAAGGTTCCGGATGTCTCCCTTTTCTGCGGGCACGGTCAGAATCTCGCCGTGCGCTTCGAACACCGCCCGAGCCCCGGTGGGGGAGATGCCGGCGTTATGAATCCTCTTGGCGTCGAGCTTTTGGAAATGGGGGCGAACCTCCGGCAGGTCGCCCGCTACTCGCACGTTGACGCGGCTCGTCTTGCCGCTCGCGAGGTCGAGCAGGCGCAGCGAGCCGAACTGCTCGATGACGATCGCGCCCGGGCCTGCCGACGCGCTTTTGAAATCGAGGCCGTCATTTTTGACCACCTCCGTTACCTTCCTGGTGCTGGTGTCGTAGGCGAACAGGCTGACCGTGCCACTGCGGTCGGAGAGGAAATAGACCTTGTTGCCAATCCACATGGGGTTGAAATCGTTGGAATTGTTCTCCTGCGGAATCTTCTGCTCGATGCTCGAATCGGAAAGGTTCGCAATCCAGATGTGTTTCGTCTGCCCGCCGCGGTAGTGTTTCCACGCTTCCTGCCACTGGAAGTTCGGAACGTACGCCAACTTCGCGCCGTCCGGCGAGAACACGCCTTCATCGGCCATCGGTAAGGGGACTTCCGTGGGAAAGCCGCCAGCAGCGGGAATGGTGAAGAATTTGGGAGGGTCGTTACTGCTGGTGCGATTGGAGACGAAAAGAATCTGCTGGCCGTCCGGTGTCCAGGCGACTGCCGCGTCAGGAGCGGGATGGTAGGTCAGCCGTCGGGGCTCGCCGCCAACCGCGGGCACCACGAAGACGTCCACATTGCCGTCGTACTGACCGGTGAATGCGATCTGGCTGCCGTCGGGAGAAAACACCGGTGCCGATTCGTGACCTCCGGTGGTGAGCCGCCGCGCGTCACCCCCGTCGCGGCCGACGATCCAGATCTCGCTGGCGTAAACGAAGGCAATCTGGGTCCGGCTGACGGCAGGCTCACGCAAAAGAAACAGGTCCGAGCCCTCTTGAGCGGCAGGGGTTGGCGCGGCCAAGGCGAGAAGCGCGAAGCAGGCCGACCCCACATAGAGGCAGCTTCGAACCGCGAGTGTCGAGACAAAACGAGTTCCGGGCATGGTCAATTCCTCCGAGTAGGGATCGAATTCATTGGGGCCGGGTCGGCGCTGAAACGTATGCTTCGGGACCCTTCGCTGCCCTTGGAGCCGTCAGCCAGTCTAACAGGAGTTTACTCGGCGCCAATCTCCGCGATCGCGAGGTTGGAGGCCTCCTGGTTGGCCTGAGAACGGCGGTGGTACCCCCTGATCTTGCACACAAACTGCAGGTCGCATTGTGGGGGTACGGCAAGCCGTACCCCTACGATCCATACCGGGTGAGCCGCTCTATTTCTTGCTTTTGCCCGCCTTGGGCGGTGCGTACCCCGACGCGCCGGCTTTCTTCATGGCTTCCAGGCCTTCCTCGGTGGACAGGAGCGGCGTCGTCTTGACGGACTTGCAGGCACCGCCGGCGGCAATCGCCATGGCAAAGGCGGCGGCGCTGATATGATCCGGCATCTCGCTGATCAAAACCGTGTCGTAGTCTCCGAAACTGAGCCAACCTCCTACCACACGTCCTCCCAAGTTCTCCAGCGCTTTGGACACCACGCCAATCCGGTCCTGCGGATTCTTCGCCAGGGTTGCCCATGCTTCGGACGTATACGCAACTTGCGTCAGATACAGAGCCATCGGACCCTCCTTTTCAACTGTGCCAGCGGGATTGCCGCAATGGAACTGCGGCTTTATCGAGCCAGGACATTGTAACTCAATTCGATCGAAAGTGAAGAAAGCGAATCATTATGAAGTAGCGAGCTGCGTTCTTGCCAATCTTAGGGATGTGAGGCAATATCGAAATGGAGAGTGAGAGTATGATTTTCCATGTTACGCTTGAGCAAGCTGAAGACGGATGGTTAGTTGCAGAGTGCCCCGCGTTGCCCGGCTGTGTCTCCCAGGGCAAAGACGAAGAAGAAGCACTAAGCAACATCAAGGAAGCGATCACTGCCTGGCTCTGGGCTGAGGATCAGAAGGCCATTTCCTCGCTCAAATCGGAGCCGGGGCGTCAACCTATTGTGGTGGCGGTCTAGCCGATGGGCAAGCTCGCCAACATTTCAGGCAAAGAGGCTGCCAAGGCTTTCCAACGAGTTGGCTGGCAGGCGATAGGCCAGGTTGGCAGTCATCTGGTCATGGTGAAACCTAGCGTTCGCGCCAACCTATCGATTCCGCAACACAAAGAGCTCTCCGTCGGAACGCTCCGCGTTCTTATTCGCAGCGCCGGCTTGACGGTCGACGAGTTCCTGAGTTTGCTCTGAAGCTGTTCCATCAAGCCCCCGTCCCCTACAACTCCCGCCGCCCTTCGATCGACTTCATCATGGTGACTTCGTCGGCGAATTCGAGCTCGGAGCCCACGGGCACGCCGGTGGCGATCCGCGTCACCTTCACCCCCAGCGGCTTGATGAGCTTGGACAGGTAGATGGCGGTGGCTTCGCCTTCCACGTTGGGATTGGTGGCGACGATGATCTCGCGCACCTTGCCGTCCTTCAGCCGCTCCAGCAGGCTTTTCAGCTTGAGTTGCTCGGGTCCGATTCCGTGCAAGGGCGAGAGGACGCCGTGCAGGACGTGGTAGAGGCCGCGAAACTCGCGCGTCTTCTCGATGGAGATGGCGTTGTAGGGATTCTCCACCACGCAAATGAGGGAAGGATCGCGGGTTGGGTCGGTGCAATACTGGCAGGGGTCCACGTCGGTGAGGTTGTTGCAGATGCGGCAGAACCCGATCTTATCCTTGACGTCGATGATGGCGGCGGCGAGCCGTTCGGCATCCTCGCGTGAGGTGCGCTGGAGGTGAAAGGCCAGCCGCTGGGCAGATTTCTGCCCGATGCCTGGGAGGTGCTTCAGTTCGTCGATGAGGCGAGCCAAGGGCTCGGCATAATCTTGCATTTCGAAACTCGAAACTGGAAACTGGAAACTCGAAATTCGAAATTCGCCGAAGAGCCGAGTTCGCCTCAAAGCCAACAGACGTTCTTGCTCTTCGGGACGCGGCGAAAGGGGGACTTCGCGCACGAAAGATCAGGCGAGTTTCGAATTTCGAGTTTCTAGTTTCGAAAATTAGGTCAGGCCGGGGACGTTGAACATGTTGGTGATATTGCCCACTTTGCTGGCCAGTTGCTCGTCCACCTTGCGGCCGGCTTCATTCACTGCCGCCAGGACCAGATCCTGGAGCATTTCCGTGTCCTTGGATGCGTAGACCTCGGGCTCGATGTGGACGGCGGTCAGGTGCTTCTGGCCGCTCATCTTGACCGTCACCATGCCCCCACCCGCCGACGCCTCCACCTCCAGTTCGTCCAGTTGCTTCTGGAGTTGCTCCTGCATCTGCTGGACCTGCTTGATCATTTGTTGCATCTGTTGCAGGTTTTTCATCGCTTACTCCTGGCTGAGGTCTTTAACGTCCACCAAGGTGCAATCGAAGCGCTTGCGAAAGCTATCCACCGTCGGATCATTGGCGGCGCGATCCTGAGCGCTGGCTCGAACATTTGAAGCCCTCTCCTCACTATCGTCAAGTGTAACATAAATCTTGACCGGCTGACCCAATACCTCCGAGCAGGCGTTGCGCAACTGATCCATCCGCTCGCGGCTCTTCAATAGGTCGGCGATGGACGATCGCTCCTTGGGGAAAAGGAACCGCACTTCACCATTTTCCACACGCCAACCGGAGGCTTGTTCGAGACAAGTGCTCACCATCTTCTGGGACCGGTTGAAGAGCAGCGCTTTTACGGCCGCCAAGCGCGAATCCTGGCCGGCCGTTCCTCCTGAGGGCCCTCCTTCAGGCCCTGCCGAGGGTGCCGCCGTTTTAGATGCAGCCCCGGCGCTAGGGGTGGCGAGCGCTGTCGTGGTGCTCCTTGCCGCCGGCGACCCCGGCGCCAGCGGTGGTGAAACCGCGGCTGGCGCCAGAGCCGGGCTCGGGGTCGCCAGTTTCTCCGGGGGCCGAGCAGAAAAGGCGGGCATGGCGCTCGCTGCCCGGGTCACCGCGGCGGGAGCGGGCGCAGCGCGCGGCGCCTCGTGTTTCGGACCTGATGTCAAAGGCGGTGGCCCGCTTGGCTTCTCCGTCGGCTTCTCCGTGCCGCGAAGGCCCTGAAGTTCGCCGAGCACGGTCTCGAGCGATGCCAACCGTCGAGCGTGAACCAGCTTCATCAGTCCCAGTTCAAGGTGAAAGCGCGGCTGGAGCGAGTACCGCATTTCGGATTGCAGGCGCAGGACGATCTGGAAGAAGCGTGTCAGGTCTTCTTCACTCCAGAGCTTCGCCAGGTCGGCGAGGGTGGCGCGCTCGGTCTTCGGAACTTGCAGCAAGGGACTCTCAGCGCCGCAACTGCGGGCTACCATCAGGTTGCGGATGGTGTCGCTCAACTGGGCCGAGAAATGACCCAGTTCGTAGCCCTCCGCCGTGAGTTGGCCCACCAGATCGAGAACGCGTCGCGCTTCTCCGGCATGTACGGCCTCCACGACTTCGCGCATGAAGCGCGTGGGGACCACGCCCAGCATTTGGCGCACCCGCTTCTCGTCGAGCGTGTCGCCGCAGGCGGCGATCACCTGGTCGAGGAGGGAGAGCGCGTCGCGCAGGCTTCCCTCGGCCGCTTGAGCGATGGGAGCCAGGGCGGATTCGTCGGCCCGAACCCCCTCCGCCGTCACGATTCGCTCCAGTTGCGAGTGAATCTCCGCATAGTCGAGGAGGCGAAAGGAGAAGTGCTGGCAACGCGACTGGATGGTGGGAGGCAGCTTGTGCGCCTCCGTAGTGGCCAGGATGAAAAGGGAGCGCGGGGGAGGCTCTTCCAGCGTCTTGAGCAGTGCGTTGAAAGCCTCCGTGGTGAGCATGTGCACTTCGTCGATGATGAAGACCTTGTAGCGGTCGCGCGACGGCAGGTAGCGGACGGTTTCCCGTAGCTCGCGGATTTCATCAATGCCGCGGTTGGAAGCGGCGTCGATCTCGAGCACGTCCACTGAGTTTCCGGCCGCGATCTCGCGGCAGGAGTCGCAGGTGCCGTCGGGCGTGACGGTGGGCCCCTGGGCGCAGTTCAGCGCCTTGGCCAGGATCCGCGCCGTGGTGGTCTTGCCCACGCCGCGTGCGCCCGAAAAAATGTAGCCGTGCGCCACGCGCTGCTGGAGGATGGCATTCTTCAGCGTATCGGTGACCAGGGGTTGGCCCACCACCTCGTCGAACGTCTGGGGCCGGTACTTGCGGGCAATCACCTGGTAGGACATGGCCGGAATGATGAATTCAGACTGATGAACGATGAATGAAAAAGAGCCGTCAGTCTGCAATTCTCGATCAACGACGACGCGTTTCGAATTTCGAGTTTCCAGTTTCGAAACTGGGTCAGACTTCGGGTGACCTGCGGCACACGGAGAGGCTCGCTACCGTTGCTTCCTTCCGGACCTGGCGGGGTTCACGAGCATCCGTCGCACAGGGCCCGAAGTCTGATATTCACTGCCTTGGCGAAGGGGTTCTCCACCCAAGCTATGTTAGCATGACGGCCCCAACGCCGTCGATGAATATCCCTGCCGGAGCTTACCGGACGGTGGGCGTCATTCCGTGCCGGACTTCCGCCCCAGCCTCGACTTCAAGTCTTCCAGGTCTTTCTTCAATTGACCCTGGCGGCTGGCAATGCTCCAGGCGTAAAGAAGGAAAATCACCCACATCAGGCTGTACGCCGCCATCAAGTAACCGAGATTATTGGGCACGTCCGTCTCCGTTCTTTGGAGTGCGTCAGCCCTAAATCAGAAACTAGAAAGTAGAAATCAGAACGAAGACCGTCTTCCCATTCTGATTTCCACCTTCTGATTTCTGATTTAGGGCTGCCCCACCCTCCGAATATCTACTGTCTACGCTTCGCGGGTCACCAGATCCCGGCGAAGCAAGCTGATCTCGCGTCGCGTCTGGGCCAGCCAGATCCGCTGCCGCAGCAGAAAGGTGAAAACACACAAAAAAGCTCCCCAGCTCACCAGCAGAGTGTAAAGCATGTGGGGCGCGAGGCCGGAGTCCGGGCCTCCCATAATCACCGGTTGCGGGTGCTGAGTCCGCCACCAGCGAATGGCCATGTAATCGATGGGGACGTCGACGAACCCGATGATGCCGACCACGGCGGCCAGTAGCGCCGAGCGGTTGGGGCTGACGTAGCTGCGCAGCATCAGGTACGACACATAGAGCAACCAGAGGATGAAGGTCAAGAGGAGCCGCCAGTCTCCCCAGGCCCACCAGATCCCCCAGATCGGCTTCGCCCACAACGGGCCGGTGACGATGACGCAGGTGCAGAAGATGAATCCCACCTCGGCCGAGGCGTGCGCAAACTCATCGGCGGAGGGCGAGCGGGTCCAGAGATAACGCAAGCTGCCCAGGAACACCAGGAAATAGGCCAGCATCGCGGTCCAGGCGGACGGCACGTGGATGTAAATGATGCGATACACCTGGCCCTGGTTGACCTCGTTGGGCGCGAACAGGAAGATCATGTAAAACGCCACCAGGATCCAGACCAGGGTCACGCCCAGATGGATGGTGGCGGAGGCTTTGGTTTTCATTTATGTCCTTCGTCCTTGGTCCTTTGTCCCTTGTGCTTCGACCTCAATCCTTTGTCCTTTTTGCTTGGTTTTTTCTCCTTTGTAAGCCGGGTGGTCAGCTTTCCATGCACGCCTTTAACCTACGGTCAAAGGGCTACGGACAAGGGACCAAGGACTATTCCTCGATCACATACTCGAACAACAGATAGCATAGCACCAGGAAGATGATGCTGAACCCTGCCAGCAGCTTCAGCCAGCTCGCAAAAGCCGCCGGACTCTCGCCGCGCAGGACCGCCGTAGTGGACTCGATGGCGCCGATGAAGACCGGCAGCACCACCGGGAACTGGAGCACGGGCAGCATCACTTCGCGCATCCGCGTGTTCGAGGCCACAGCGCCGAAGATGGTTCCCACGGCCACGTAACTGATGGTGCCCAGAAGCACAATCAGCGAGAACCACTTGAGCGTGGGAATGAAAGAAAAGTTATAAAAGATGACCACGGCGATGATCACTACCACGTCGGCGATGCCCAGGAAGAAGAGGTTGGCGAGCATCTTGCCGACGTAGATGGCGCCGGGATCGGCCGGCGTCAGTCCCATACCTTCCAGGCACTGGTTTTCGCGCTCGGCGGCGAAGGAGCGGTTGAAACCGAGGATGCCGGCGAAAGCAAATGCGATCCAGAGCAGCCCCGGGAGCAGTCGCAGACTCTCTTCGTGCCCTGGCTCGTAAGCGAAGCTGAACAGGAACACTACCAGCAAGCCAAAGACGCACATGGCCGAGAGCGTCTCGCGATGCCGCCACTCGACACGCAAATCCTTGGCGAAAATTGCCCAGATGACTCGCAGGCTTTGCATCTTCAGGGGTCCGTCCGAAGGAAAAAGTCAATCCACAGATTGCGCAGATTATACCGATTCTAAGCACCACCGACGATTATTCGCCCAATCTGTGCAATCTGCATAATCTGGATTGACTTTTTTCAGTCGAATAGCTCCGCGACGCGGCATCGGAAGCCCGGTACCACATCCTCGCCCTTCAAAATTTCGTCTTCAGTCAACGTGACGGGGGCGATCCCCGGCCGGTGTACCAGGACACTTCGCTTGCGTGGGATCAGGGTCCAGACCATGAGCGTGCCGGCAGCCAGCCACTTCTCCGCCTTTTCCTTTGCTTCTTTCAAGGTGTCACCGGGAGAAAGGATCTCGACGGCGAGGTCGGGGGGGCCGGGCCAATACCCTCTGGGCACTCCTTCTGCAGGAATGCGGCTCTGGCGCACCAAAGCAACATCCGGAGCCAACACAGTGTCGGGATTGGAGGTCAGTTGGAAGCCGGTGTCACCGCCGAAAACGACACCCAGCCGCCTGGTCTTGACATGCTGCCTGAGCAAGACGGCCGCATTGACGGTGACGACTCCGTGCTCGCTGCCGGGTGGGGCCATTTTGATTAACTCTCCGTTGATGAGTTCGTAGCAATACCCATCCTGAGGCATGTAAAGCAGCTCGTCAGCGGTGACAGATTTGATGGCGACGCTCATGGTTATTCCCCTTGTGGGCTTATTATACCATCCACGTTCGTTCGAATCGCGCTTGCACTTCGCAGCGAGTGGAACGGACGACGACAGGAGAGACGGAATGGCGGCGGCCACCCCAGGGCTTGCGCCCTGGGCTACTCTCTGTCGCCGCTCCGCGGGCTTCCCGATGGGTTCCTCCCGCCGCCTACTGCCTACTGCTTACCGCCTTCCGCCTACTGCTTTCCGCTCTCCGCCGCCCGCAGCGATTCCATCGGCGCCATGGCGACCGTCCCATCGTAGCGCAGCCGGCCGGCTTCCATCGCCACCAGGCGCCGCGCCAGCGCCGCACCTTGTTCGAAGCTATGGTTTGAAAAGATCAGCGTCTTACCCCGTCCCGGCAAGCCCGCCAGCAGAAGCTCCAGCTTGCGTGTCGAGTGGGCATCCAGGCCGGTGAAGGGCTCATCGAGGAAGAGGAAGTCGGGATCATTCAGGAAAGCTCGTGCCAGGGTGGCGCGCTGCAAGAGGCCGCGCGAGAGCCCGCGTACCGGCTCATCCGCGCGCCGTCGCAGATCGAAGAGTTCGAGCGCGGCGTTAACCCTTTGGCCAAGGTCGCGCAGCCCGCAAAGGGTGCCGATGAACTTCAGATTTTCGCGAGCGGTGAGCTCGCCGTAGAGAAAGCTGGCGTGGGAGACGAAGCCCAGTTTGGCTTTCAACTCGGCCGAGTCCTGGCGTAGGTCGCGGCCATTGAAGAGCGCCCGGCCTTCGCTGGGGCGCGAGAGTCCGGCGAGCGTGCGCAGCAGGGTGGTCTTGCCGGCGCCGTTCGGACCATAGAGCAGAACGGACTCGCCGGGCTCGATACGCAGCGAGACCCCCCGCAACGCGGCGAGGTCGCCAAAATATTTCGAGACGTCCCGGAGCTCAAGAATGCCCTCAAGAACGCGCCGGGCCTGAGGAGCTTCGAGTGGCATAAGTTTCGGGGGTAGCTGGGGGACCTTTCTTGAGCTGCGCGACAACCCTGGCTTTGAGCTCCAGCCGCTCCTTCCAGTATTCCTTCTCCTGGATCTTTCCGGCTTCAAAAAGCTCGTCGAGGTCGACCAATGAATCGATCAGCTTGTCAACCTTGGCGGTACGCTGCTTCTGGGTGGGGCTCGCGCCGGTGCGGTCCTTCCAGGCAGGCCAATCCTTGGTGACACGCACGCCGAGCGCCCACAGCGTGATCAGCAGGAAGCAAGCGAGGAGCGGCCAGCCCACCTTCGTCACCGAGTTGGGAAGCGCTTTGACGTCGCCTTCGCCTTGCTCGCCGGTTTGCCCACCACCTTGAGCGCGCGGCGTGGTGATGGCCTCACCGGAGAGCTTGGCATCGATCACCGCCCCTACGGCAAGGTTCTGCGCGTCGAACTTTTCGATGCTGTCCTGCTGGTCGACGCCGGCGGGCTTGAGCGCGCTCGAGTTAACCGCCAGGCTGGACGGCGTCACATAAAGCTCTGCCGTCGCCACGGGAAAGGGCACTTTGTCGCTCAGGTCGAGCTGCATCGACAGGTAGTCAACCTCGTAGTCCACGGTGATCACGTTGTCGCCGGGCTTGATCGGAATGCGGAGCAGGAACTCGTCCGGCGATTTGGTGTTCTCGGGTGCTTCCGGCAACTGCATTCCCATCAGACCGGTCACCGACGCTGTGGGCTGCCCGGCGCCCGGCGGCACATGGAAATGAAAAGCCCCGTCGGAACTCACGTAGGCGCGAGGCGGCTGCCCGGAGTTAACGATGGTGTATTCCTTGCGCACATTGGCCTTGGCGCCCTCCGCGCGGCACATCATGCGCAGCAACTGGATGTGGAGCGCCGCGGGCGAGGACGTGGCGTCGTAAACGGTCACGTCCGCGCTCGCTGTGCCCTGGGGGCTGGGCTTCACCGGACCGTGATACTTGGCGCCCTCGTAGTTCGCCTCCACCAGATAGAAGCCGGCTGCCGCCTCGTCAGACTTGATCAGGTACTCGCCTTGGGCGTCGGTGACGGCTTTGGCCACCGCCTGCATGCCCTCACGCGGCGTCAGCAGCAGGACCGTCTGGTTCGCGACGGGACGATTGGTGGTGCCGTCGATCACCTTGCCGCGGATTTCGACTGCAGCGTTCGACAAGGCGGGAGCGAGCAGGGCCATTCCGAGAGCACAGAGGGGCGCACTCTCGATCTGAAGCTTAAGTTTTCGGTACAGGATGGTCATAAAGCAGAAATCAAAAAGTAAGAAGAAAAGCCGCGGTTCGCTGCGGCAGGTGCCAAGGCAGCCTGCACTTCACTTCTCATTCTTGCCTTTTGCCCTTTGATTCTTGAATTGTCCTTGTTGCTGCGCGCGAGGTGCGATCGGCGCTCCGCATTCGCCGCAGAACTTCACCGGAAGCGGATTCTCGAACCCGCATTTGGCGCAGACGTACTCTTCCACCGCCGGTTGCACCTGGCGGCGGGCGCGCCGCGCGGCGACTTCGCGCTCGATAAACGCTTCGTCGGCCGTCATGCTCTCCAGTTCCTGGGAAGCCAGCATCAGTTGGGCCGCTTCTCCGGTGTAGCCGGTGCGGAGCCGTTCGTAATCCTCGGGCGCGATCTTGCCGGCTTTGTACTCGAACTCCAGGTCCTGGATGTTTTCGTAAAGCACCAGCCGGCGGCGCTTGAGATCAGCCCGCGGGGTCACGTCGATGGGAACGATAGCCGATCCCTCCGCCGCGAGCAGCGGGCTGACCACAAAAACTGCGAGCCCGGCGGTGATGAGTAGAACGATGACGAGTGACATGTGCGAGCAAGGGGTTAGGACCAGTCCGGAAAACCTGAAAATGAACTCAGCGGCCCGGCCCCGAAGGGGCCGAGCTATCGCAGCCCAAGCCAACGACCCCTTCCGGGCCAAGCGGGACGGGCGGGTCTCCGCATACTCTTGTCTCCTGACCCCTTTTCTCCTTTCTTCTCGGTCACGATCAATCCGATTTCGTGCTGGTGAGAAAACTGCGAGTGAGTTTTTCCGGGCAACCACCAGCTATCTCTAACATAACAAAAGGCGAATTGCTGAATATTTCGTTCGCCGCAAAATGGCTCATCTTATAGAAAACACACTAGATATCGATTGCATTTCGTTTAAATTAAACCTAATCAATAGCTTATGTCTTGGTTGTATCATTTCCGCACACCTTTGCGCCCGACTCCCTAGGTCCGAGTCCCAAGTCCCGATGTCTTCATTTCTTCTTCCACCGCCGCCAGCACCTTCGGATCAATCGCAGTCGCGGGCGTTTCCGCAGCCCCCGGGGAAGGCTTCCTCATGCGGCGCACGATGACGATGACCGCTACCAGCCCGACAATCAGTCCCACGCCGGGCAGGATCCAGGCCGTGAGGTCGAATCCCTTGGCGGGCGGCGCGGCCAGCACACCGACGCCGTAGCGGTCCACGAAGTCCTTCAGGATCGCTTGCTCGTCCTTGCCCGCGTCGATATCCTTCAGCACCAGCGCTTCCATCTGGGCGCGCATGGCGCACTCCGAGGGGGGATGGGGGCAATGCTCAAGCGTGGTGACGCAGCCGCACAGGCAGTAGACCTTCTGACCCACCGACTTTAGGGTCGGTTTGGGCGCAGCGCCGAAGGCCGATGAAGTGACCAGAACAGTGATCGCAAATAGGGCCAGGGCGCTGGCGGCCGTGCTTAGCCCCGAAAGGGTGGCGTCGAGTAGCCCAGGGTGTGACCCCTGGGACAGACGTCCGTAAAGAAAAGAAACGTAAACATGTTGGGAGGCTCTTCTCCCAGGGCTCACGCCCTGGGCTACTCTATGCCGCCCCTTCGGGGCTAAGTCAGCCACTTTGTTAGTAAACACGCTTTTCCTCAACCAACTCCTCCTTCGTCTTACGGATCACGGCCATTTCCTTCTCCACCCGGCTCGGCACCATGGCCAGAAGGCTGCCGAACAGAAGCACGGTCATTCCGATCCACACCCAGTCTACCAGCGGATTCACGAAAACTTCGATGATCGCCTTGTTGCTATCGGGATCCACGCCGTCCAACACCACGTAGAGGTCCTCGGCCAGCGAGGGCTTGATGGCGACATGGCTCGTCGGCTGCTGGCTGGCCTTGTAGAGCCGGCGTTCGGGATGAACACTGCCAATCGAGTGGCCGTTCTTGGTGATGGAGAAAACGGCGCGCTCGTAAGTGTAGTTGGGATCGTCGCCGCCGGTAAGACTCTCGGCGCGGAGCATGTAGTCCTTGATGTGGATCACGTCGCCTTCGTTCACCAGCGCTTTGGTCTCCGACTTGAAGGCCAGGCCGGCAAAGCCGATAAAGAGGAACACGATGGCGAGGTGGATCACGTACCCGCCGTATCGCCGCGTGTTCATCATGGTCAGGTTGTAAACGGCGAGAAACGGATTCTCACCCTTCATGCGCGCCCGGGTCCGTGCTCCCTTGTAAAACTCAACGACGATGCAGGTACCGGTGAAGGCGCAGAGGAAGAGCGTCATCCACGCATAGAGATCGCGCACGCCGAAAAAGAACAAGGCTGCCCCGGCGGCGACGGCCACCGCCAGAGGCAAGGTGAAGTTGCGCTTCAGGCTCTGGAACGAAGTCTTGCGCCAGGCGAGCAGGGGACCGGCGCCGGTCAGGAACAGGAGAATGAGGCCGATGGGGACCGCCACCTTGTTGAAGAACGGCGGGCCCACGGTCACCGTCACATTCTGCACCGCCTTGGAAATCACCGGGAAGATGGTCCCCCACAGCACGGCGAACACCAGGGCCAGCAGCACCCAATTGTTAAACAGGAATCCGCTCTCACGGGAGATCACCGAGTCCAGCTTGTTCTCGCTCTTCAGGTAGTCGAGACGCAGAAAGAGCAGGGTGATGGAAAACAGCAGGATGATGCCGAGGAACACGGCGAAAAACGGCCCGATGTTCGACTCGGCAAAGGCGTGCACGGACTGCACCACGCCGCTGCGGGTGAGGAACGTCCCGAAGATGCAAAGGAAGAAGGTGGTGATCACCAGCACCACGTTCCACACCTTCAGCATGCCCCGCTTTTCCTGGATCATTACCGAGTGCAGGAAGGCTGTGCCGGCGAGCCAGGGAAGGAACGACGCGTTCTCCACCGGGTCCCAGCCCCAGTAGCCGCCCCATCCGAGCACTGCGTAAGCCCACTGCCCGCCTAGCAGGATGCCGACGCCCAAAAACATCCAGGGCGTCATCGTCCAACGGCGGGTGGCGCGAATCCAATTGTCGCCCAGTTGCTTGGTGATGAGCGCGCTCATGGCAAAAGCGAACGGGACCACAAAACCGACATAACCGAGATAGAGCATCGGCGGATGGATCACCATGGAGTGGTACTGAAGCAGCGGATTCAGTCCGTTGCCGTCGGCGGCGCGGAACGGCGTGATGGCGCCGTTGGCCGCGACCATGGAAAGCTCGCCGAACGGGTTGGCGATGAAGAAAACCAGCGAAGAGAAGAAAACGCCCACGGCCATGGTGATGGAGACCACCCACGGCATCAGTTGGCGGTTCTTCTTGCGATTCAGCAGCACCGCAAAACCGCCGTACCCCGCCAGCAGAAACGTCCAGAAGAGCAGCGACCCTTCCTGCCCCGACCAGAGCACCGACACCTTGTACAAGCCCCAGAGATCGCGGTTGGAGTGGGCCGCGACGTAGGCGTTGTGGAAGTCGTCGGTGAAGATCATGTACTCGAGCGACGCCACCGCGACCGCGGTCATCACCCAGAAAGCCAGGGCGGCGCGTTCGGCGCTCTTCAGCACGCGCATGCTCCGCATCTTCCCGGCGACGGCGCCGGCGATGGTGCCGAAAATGGCAAACGCCAACGCGCCAATGAGTGCAACGCTGCCGACTTGATTCATGGTCTCCTCGGATAGAGTCGAAAGTCGAAGCGGTCAGTCTTGATTTTCGACCTTTCGACTCTTGATTGACTTTCGACTCTCTCAAGAATGTGTCTCTGGATCGCGGCCCATTCGGTACAGTCGAAGGTCGAACGGTCAAAAGTCGAAAGCAGATGCGGTCGGTCTTAACCTTTCGACTTTCAACTTTCGACTTTCAACTCTCTTTCTCACATCGACGACTTCTGCGTGACGCCCTGGCCGGGCGCAGCCTCGTACTTGGAAGCGCACTTGGCCTGAATGTGCTCGGCCTGGAATTGTCCGCCCGACTTGTAGGTGCCTTCAACGATAGCTTGGGCGCCGTCGCGGAATGTATCCGGCAGCGTGTCGCTTCCCACGTAGTTGACCGGGACGACGTCCTTATCCTGAGCCAGGCGGAAAGTGACGTTCCCGCCGCGGCGCTCGATCGACCCTTGCTCGACGATTCCCCCCACGCGAATGTGCTGGTGCGACACCTTGCCGCCCACCAGTTCGCTCACGGTGACATAGTAGGTTTTGCTCTCCTGAAAGCCGGAGACGGCCTCCCAGCCCACCACGGCAAGAATGATAGCGATGCCAATTCCGAATTTCACCTGTTTGCTCAAAGTCTCACCCCCAGCTTCGCTCGCCGCACCCCGCAACGCTCCATTCGGCCACTTGCTAGATTCTGCGCCCTCTAAAGGTCCGAGTCAATTACTCTTTCGCTAGCTGACTCGCAGAATCCGTAATGTAGCGGCGGCTTTACGCCGCCATTTGGCGAGGTAAACTCGCCGCTACGGGCGCCAAGCCAAGTACGTCAGTCAAGCCCGTGCTCAACAACTCACAAATGGTACGAGGCCGCCCAACAGACTGTAGCTTAAGGCGAGGGTCGCTGCCCTGTCTGTGATAATCGTCACAACCAGGCAAGGGTTCTCATTTTTCAATTCTCAGTCTTCAGTCTTCGGTCCTCGGGTCACTCCGCGACCATCCGTTTGCGAAAAACTGAAAACTAAGGACTGAAAACTGAGAACTCCTGAAAACTGTGAACTAACCTACTCCCGCACCGCCCAAGCCAGACCGTCGGGTTCGAGGCCCACGTCGATTCGCCCAACCTCTTCCAGCGTCTTCAGGTCGATCACCACCACGTAGTTGTCCGGGCTGCAGGCGACGTAGGCGCGGGAGCCGTCCGGCTGCATCAGGATGCCGGCAGCGCCGTGTCCTACGTTTATCCGTTTGGTCTCGGTGCGCATGGCCGCGTCGAAGACCACTAAATTCGCGCCGCCGCCAGCCAGGATCGAGACGAACACGTACTTTCCGTCCGGGGTAAACTTCAGGCGGTTTGCCCCATGGACGTTCGCCTGCAACGTCTGGACCACCGCCTTGGTAGCCAAGTCGATGATGGAGATAGTGCCGATTTGCGCTGCTGCTGCCCACAATTCCTTCCCATCCGGAGAAACGTCAAAGCCCTCGGTGCCCCGGCCCGTCTCCAGCACCGTTTCACTCCAATCCGGCATTGGCGGACCGGCGGGACCACCCGGCCCCGGGCCGCCAGCCTGGACGGGTCCAGGCGGCAGATTGCCCGTTTGCCGCATTTCGCGCCGAGCGCGCCTCGTGAGGGGCGGGAGTGGTCTGGGCATGGTCTTTTCAATGACACTGATCGTGCCGGAATTGACGTTCGAGGTGTAGATGTGGTCGAGGTGCGGCGCGACCACGATCATGTGGGTCCGGTTCTGGCCCGTGCCAAGTATCCAGTCAATCTGACTGGCAGCGGGATCGTAACGTCCAAAGACCTTGTTGATTTCAGCAGTGAAGTACACCTTCCCGCCGGCAAAGGCGAGCCCGTGCGGCCCGCGCAGCACGCCCAGGTCAATGGGCGGCAGCGCTTTCTGCGCCACCAGGTCGGCCACGGAAATCGTGTTGTACGCCCCCCCGCCGTAATTGGAGATATAGGCGGTCTTCCCGTCGGCCGACGCAATCACCTCGTGAGGGTCATTCCCGGCGGGTATTTTAGCCACCACTTTCAGCGTCGCCGGATCGACGATGGCGAGGGTCTTATCCCTTTTCGCCAAAGCCAGGAGCGCCGGCGAGGGCGTACTCTGCGCAAAAATCGTTGGCGCGCCCAAGCAGGCCATTAAGAGTATCGAGATCAGTCGCGACTTCATGGGTCCACCCACCCCCTTGCCAAAATGTGCGTCGCAATTAGTTTAACTCAAGGCTGGCCAAACCGATCCGACATCCCTGGCAGACTCTTCCAGCCCAAAACCGACGTTGGTTGTGGTATATTCGCGGCGAATGATCGACTCGCTGTGAAGCGCCAACGAGCATGCAATGAATCTGCGAGATGCACTCGAAAGGGCCGGAAGAATACTCGATGAAGAAAGAATGGACCCGACTGTTGGTTACGAGATGCCTTCAACCGTTTCGCGCACTGCCGCCACTCCGGCTCATCCTGTTTCCCTAATGTATCAGCGCGGCAGACAATCACGCGGAGTCCGCGAGGACCCCGAACAGTTTCAATTCAAGAGCACAAATTTCGATCTTCTGTGCGCACTGTTGGATCAGCTTTCGGAACAGGATAGGCCAGCACTGTGCGCATCCTTAAGTTCGAGAGTTTTGAATGCACGGTCATACCACCCCAAACCTGGACCGGTGTTGAACGCAGGGTCTTGGAGGCAATGCTCGTCCGAACTGCCGCTTCTGCCGGAATTCCTTGTTCGCCGGGGCGAGAAGCGGCTGTTTATCCGTGCTCTCGCTCAAGCGTCCCCCAGCCCCGGCCTAACGCTGTTGCTGTTGCAACTGGAAGAAATGATTACCCTCAACTTCACGTTGTTCAGCGATGAGGAATATGCGCAGCTTCCAAACGCAATCGCGAGCGTCACGCAAATTATCGCGGACCTTGAGAAGCGGCCAAGGCCCACCTCGACCATCGAGTCAAATACGATCCATCATGTACGCCGAGAGGTTCCGGAATTGTGCGACTCGGTGAATGAGAAGTGCCGCAAAGCGAGGTATTTGTATGTAAAGGGCTCCTTGTTGCCGGGGATGAACCGGGAGGTAAATCAAGACAAAAGCACGGTCCGCACGTTCTTGGAGAGGTTAGGTTTCACGCGGTTGCTCATTGAATCCCTCGATGAAGCAGAAAGGTTGTACCGAACGGCCGCTACTCCGTTTGATCAAAAGAGCAGCATGGGACATCTGCGCAGCTTTTTGGAGGAGTTGCATTTGCAGGCGTGCACGGCTGCGCACAAGAAGTTCGGCGGCCGTCTGCCCACGAAGTGGGGCGAGGCGCTGAGGTACCTTCGAGATCACAATGCCCTGACGAGCACTGAAGAACAGTTTGCCGCGAGCTTCTATACGCTTATCAGCGACACCGGCGTACATCCTCTTGTCGCAGAACGCGAGTATGCGCGGCTGATGCGAAATATGAGCATCGAATACGGTCTGTTATTTCTCACGAAGTTGGATAAGCTGGGGCTGAATTAGATGTGGCTGCTCTAGGCCCAGGGGTCTTCAGACTGCCGAGGTCGCCGATTATATGCCATCAAGTGCACTTGACTATATAACTGTTCGAGGCTTCAAGAGCATCGCTTCGCTGGAAAAGCTGCGACTGAATCCCATTAATGTTCTCATCGGTTCGAACGGGTCAGGAAAGTCGAATTTCATCGGTTTGTTTGCATTTCTCCACGCTGTTCGAGAAGGGCGGTTGAGAGACTATGTGACTCAGGCTGGGGGTGCGGAGAAATTGCTACACTTCGGGTCGAAAACCACGAAGGAAATCAACATTCATCTCTCCTTTGCCGGGGAAGTGAACCAATACAAACTTACTCTCTCTCCAACCAGCGACGACGGACTTTATCCGTCTTATGAGGCGGCCTTGTTCTGGGACAAAAGCGTCCACGAAAAGCCCTTCGACACGCGGCTTTCGCCCCGCGGCCAGGGACGAGAAGCTGGAATCAGTGATCCACGCCTCGAGAAGACCCCTGGGTGGGTGAGAAAGCGTCTGGGTGGCTGGCGGCTTTATCACGTGCACGACACGAGTTCGTCGTCACCCATGCGCAAGACGGCGAAAGTGGACGACAATAGACTTCTAAAACCTGACGGCTCCAATCTTGCCGCTTTCCTTTACTACCTCAGAGAAGAGCACGAAACGTCCTACCGCCTGATTCGGCGGACGGTGCAGCGGGTGACCCCCTTCTTCGACGACTTTAGGTTGGAGCCCCTTAGACTAAAACCCGACGATATCAAACTTGAGTGGAGGCACAAGAACTCGGATCAGTACTTCGACGCTTCGTCCCTATCGGACGGGACGCTTCGATTCATCACGTTGGCGACGCTCTTCCTCCAGCCCAAACACTACCTGCCTTCGGTCACCCTTGTGGATGAGCCCGAGTTGGGTCTGCACCCCTATGCTATCGGAATGCTCGCCTCCCTCATTCGACAGGCCTCGAAGAACACGCAGGTTATAGTGGCCACGCAGTCGTCTCTCCTGTTGGATCACTTTGATCCCGAGGACGTCCTGGTTGCGAACCGCGTTCGGGGTGGGACCGAGCTAACACCGCTTGAGCCGGCACGACTGGCAGAGTGGTTGAAGGAATACAGCCTCGGGCAGCTTTGGGAAAAGAACGAATTCGCGGGGCGACCCGCACCGGACTAAACGATGGCTCGACTGCTGGTTCACGTTGAAGGCCAGACCGAGGAGGATTTCGTAAATGAGGTCCTTCGTGACCACTTGTTGGCCGCCGGTTTCGAATCGGTGAGCGCTCGCATCATGGGCAACGCCCGGCTGCGCCGACGGCGTGGAGGAATCCGCCCTTGGCTCTCGGTGAGAAAAGACATCATCAATCACCTCCGGCAGGATCGGGACTGCATCGCGACAACCTTGGTGGACTTCTACGGCTTGCCTCAGCAAGGAGATCACGCGTGGCCGGGCCGGGCTGAAGCCACGGACTCGGAGGCCCACAACAAGGCGTCACGGGTAGAAAGGGCGCTAGGAAACGACTTGGCGCAGGAAATGGGAACAGGCTTTGATCTGAGGCGTTTCGTGCCTTTCGTCTTAGTGCACGAGTTCGAGGGTTTGCTATTCAGCGACTGCACCGCCTTCGCCGAGGGCATAGGACGACCAGAGTTGGAATTAAGCTTCAGACAGATCCGGGACGCTTTCGACACGCCGGAAGACATCGACGATTCTCCACTGACTGCGCCTTCGAAGCGCGTTGAGAATCTGGTACCAGGGTACGAAAAGCCGCTTCTTGGCACGCTTGCTGTGCTGGAGATTGGGTTGGCCCGAATTCGGGCAGAGTGCCCTCATTTTGATGGCTGGCTGCGCAAGCTCGAATCGCTCGTCGCGTGAAAGCCTCCACCCGACCAGCACGCGGGGGTAAATGGAAGGAAACCGAGATCTTTGCGGGGTATCGTCACCGCAATCCGCCGGGAAGCCAGAATCGGGGATAAGGCGAAAAGGGGCTGACCCAGGTGAACTTTAAACTCAAGGCACGCGTCAGCCGGTCAGATGCTCAGACCATCGAACACGCTCTCGAGCAACTGGCTGCGAAAGGGTCAGTCACCAAAGCCGCGGATGAGTTCATTATCGAAGCGGAGATGGAGGGGGCGAGCGCCAAGGAACTGAATCGCAGCCTGCTTTCCGCTTTGAGAAAGGTGCAGAAGCGGACGACGCTCCGCGCCGAATGGACTTCCAGCGACAACACTACCGAAAGGTTCTTCGACTATGTCTTGAAGAAGACAAGCCATATAGGGTGACAAGAGTTATAGCTCGGTATAATCAATTGGGTGGAGATGAGTCATCGGTGTGGCCGTCCTTCAGTTTGCCCAGTATGGCAGTGCTTCTGACGCTGATCCTCCTCCCTGCCTCTGTGCTTCCGAAAAGGGTTCAACCCAACGCCGCGGATCCCCCGGTTCCCTTGGGTCTCCCGCCCATTCCCTGGCCGGACGACAACCCTTACTCGCCCGCGCGCGCCGAGCTGGGCAAGCTTCTGTTTTTCGATGGCCGTCTGTCTGCCAATGGGGTAGTGTCTTGCGCCTTCTGTCATGAGCCGGCGCACGCCTTTTCGGCCAGCACGCCGCTTTCCCGGGGCGTGGATGGAAAGCCGGGAGTGCGGCACGCTCCCACGCTGGTCAATCGCGCCTGGGGCAAATCGCAATTCTGGGATGGCCGGGCGCCCACACTGGAGGCACAGGTGATTTTTCCGGTGAGCAATCCCGATGAGATGGGTATGAGCCCGGACAAGGTGGTCCAACGGCTACGCGGCATCGCCGGTTACGCTCCGCTTTTCGCCGCCGCCTTTGGCGATGGCGCCATTACCTTTGAGCGAATCGCCCAAGCCATTGCGACCTTCGAGCGCACGATCGTCTCGGGCGATTCCGCCTACGACCGCTACCTTGCCGGCGACAAGTCCGCGCTGACCAAACAGCAGAAGGATGGCCTGGACTTCTTCAATAAGAAAGGCGAATGCGCCGAATGCCACTCCGGCCCGAATTTCACCACGGAGAGATTTGCCAACCTGGGAATCGGCATGGATCGCGCGAACCCCGACCCGGGCCGCGAAGCGGTTACGAAAAAGCGCGGCGATTTCGGGAAATTCAAGGTGTCCACCCTGCGCGATCTTGACCATCGCGCGCCCTATATGCACGACGGCCGCTTCCAAACGCTGGGTGAGGTTCTGGACCTCTATGCGAAGGGAGGGTTGCCTAACCCCCATCTGGACACTCGCCTCACACCCTTTTATTTGGACGAGCAAACCAAGCAGGACCTGTTGGCCTTCCTGGCCGCACTCAACGGAGAAGGCTGGCAGAAGATTACCCCGCCTACGACGTTCCCTCAATAGGCATTGCGGAGGCTAATGCCCAAGCTCTTTGTGGTGGTGATGCGACACAGGGATGTGATATTTTGCCAGACGCTGTGACTTCGACATCGCCATTCTTCACCGGCTCGCGCGCCGCGACGTTTCTGGCCGTCGCCGGCCGCGTGGTTCCTCGCGAGGGCGACGGCACTCCGGGCGGCGGGTCGGAATCAACCTTGCAAGCAGCGGAGCAGTTTCTCGAGGGACAGGAGGAGACGGTTCGAGCGAAGCTACGGGTGCTCTTGAAAGTCTTCGAGTGGGGGGCGCTGTTCTTTTTCGGAAGACGTTTCACGCGCTTGCCGGCCGCGAAGCAGGACGTCTACCTGCGCGTGTGGGAGCAGTCCCAGGTTCAGACCTTTCGTTTCGGATTCTCCAGCCTGCGAAATCTGGTGTTGCTCGCGTTCTACACCCAGCCCGAGTCGTGGCCGATGATCGGATATCCGGGTCCGGTGCTGGAGTCAACCGCGGTGGAAAAGGGAGGAGAGTAGACCACCGCACCGCTCGGGTTCGCAAGCCAGGCATGGGCGGGACGGGGGACCATCAATTGCGTTTCGGTATGACCTCAGTTATACTGGCGGCTATGAAAACTGCGATCTCCATACCTGACCCTCTCTTCGAAGAGGCTGAGCGGCTCACGAAGCGGCTCCGGATCCCGCGCAGTCAGCTCTATGCCAGAGCATTGGAAGCCTACGTCCAGCGCCAAAGGTCAAAAGGCATTAAGGAAGCGCTGGATGAAGTCTATAGCACGGAGTCATCGGAACTTGACTCGGTGATGACCCAACTTCAGGCCATGACGCTCCGCGGGGTGGACTGGTGATCCGGCGCGGGGAGATCTGGTGGGCGTCACTACCGGAACCGCTGGGCTCCGAACCAGGTTATCGCCGGCCGGTCTTGGTGGTTCAAACCAATGAGTTCAACGAGAGCGCTCTCCGCACGGCGATCGTGCTGACCATCACCTCTAACCTGCGCTTGGCCGGCGCGCCTGGGAACGTCCTTTGTCACAGGCGGGACACCGGACTGGCCAAAGAATCCGTGATCAACGTGTCCCAGGCTGTCACGGTGAATAAAGCTCGTCTGACCCAGCGGATTGGGATCCTGCCCACGACGCTGATGCATGAAGTGGAGGCCGGGATGCGTCTGGTGCTGGGGTTGTGACTCGAAGCGAATCGCGGACGCGGAGCCATGAAAACCAACCTTCCCTGGGGCGAGCGGGAGATCGAAATCGAGCTGCCGGCCGACTGGCGGGTAATCGCCGAAGGTCAGCCGAAGAGGGTGCCGGCCTGCACGTCGGTTGAGGATGAGTTCGCGCGCGCCCTGTCAGATCCCATCGGGCCCCCCGGGGCCATCGCTGTCGGACCGCTCGCCGGCCGCGACCTTCGCGGCAAGAAGGTCGCGATCGTGGTGGACGACCTCACGCGACCCACACCCACGCACCTCTTTTTCCCTTACTTGCTGCGCCAACTGGAACTCGCGGGAGCGACGCGCGAAAACCTGTTGATCCTTTCTGCGCTCGGCGTTCATCGCCCGATGACGGCGACCGAGATGGAGCGTAAGGTGGGGCCAGCCGGCTTCGAGGACGTTCGCTGGGAAAACCACAATGCCTACGACGCGGCCAACCTCGTTTCTGTGGGAGTGACTCGCGCCGGTACCAAGGTCTATCTCAACCGAAGACTTGTAGAGGCGGACCTCGTTATTGCCATCGGCTCCATCGAGCCGCACGTCCTGGCGGGTTTTGGCGGCGGTTTGAAGCTGCTGGTGCCGGGTTGCGCCGGGGCCGAGACCATCGCCGACAACCACTTGTGCGGCGCCTCCGGCCATGAGACGGCGGTAGTGGGCGCCGACCCGGAAGCTAATCCGTTGCGCCGCGACCTCGAAGAAGCCGCCGGCCTCCTGGGCAAGGAGGTCTTCCTGGTGAATACGGTGCTCAACGCCAGCCAGCAAATCGTGCGGATTTTCGCCGGCCACCCGCAGCTTGCGCATCGCGAGGGAATCAAGTTGGCGCGCACCATCTACGGCGTCCCCATTCCGGAGCCGGCGGACGTGATCATCACCGATTCTGCGCCTATGGATACGGACCTGCGCCAAAGCGCCAAGTGCATCGGCAACCTGCTCGGCGCGGTGAAGGAGGGCGGGACCATCCTGGCCTTCCTGCGTTGCAACGAAGGCATCGGTGATTTTAAGATCTCCGGGCGCAGTCTGCCGCGTCCGTTGCTGAAGGCGCTGGTGCGGATGATGAACCGCGACCAGATGCTGGGTTTTCTCAACCGCTTTCGGCGCGACTTGGAAGTGGAGGAGAAATTCCTGGCGCTCTACGGCCTCCAGATTCTGAAGCGCAACGAGGTGATCGCCTACGCGCCGACGCTGACCGACGACCAGGCCCGGAAGCTCGGGACCTTCCGGGTCGTCGCCAACCCGGAGGAGATGGTCCGGCGCGCCGCCGCACGGGCGCCACGTCACGCGACGGTGGCCATTTTTCCGAAGGGCGGAGTGACGTTTCCGGTTTTGGGAGACGGTGGACAACGGGAGGAATTGATTCATTGAGTCATTGAGCCATTGAGCGATTGGCTCATTGGAAGCCGAGGTCCCTATGGCCCTTGGAATGGCTCAACGAATCAATGGATCAAATGGCTCAATTCTTATGACGACCTTGGACTACGACATCGTCATCGTGGGCAGCGGGGCTGCGGGGGGCGTGCTCGCCGAGAGGCTCAGTCCGCTGGTGAAACAAGGCGCGCGGATCGCCATGCTCGAAGCCGGACCGTACTACCCACGCGAATCCTTCACACAGCGCGAAGACGAGATGTCGAAGCTGTTCTGGTCGCGAGGCGCTTTCTATGTTCGTGACGGTTCCCTGAGCATCGCCGCCGGCCGGTGCGTTGGGGGAAGCACCACCGTCTACACGGCCGTGACTTTTCGGACGCCGGGCGCGGTCCTGGAGAACTGGCAGCGCAACTACGCGGAGGATCTTGATCCGGCCGATTTCGACCACCGGTTTGCACGGCTTGA
>Ga0335078_10003196_pt1 | contig 24437 bp, 21 predicted proteins | sample Lox_Sample_32_FD_206711 | JGI IMG/M metagenome (GOLD analysis project Ga0335078, IMG submission 206711) | Soil microbial communities from Loxahatchee National Wildlife Refuge, Florida, United States - Lox_Sample_3.2 | ecosystem: Environmental > Terrestrial > Soil > Wetlands | place: USA... | reverse complement strand
CACCCAAACTCCTACACCCCCAGGTTCCTCGCCGAGAAGATCCTCTTTACCCGGAGCTCGGTAGAAGGCGAGCGCAAGATCGTCACCGTCCTCTTCGCCGACGTGGTGAACTTCACCGCCCTCTCCGAGAAGCTCGATCCCGAGAAGATCCAAGCGATCATGGATGGCTGCTTCAACATCCTCATGGGTGAGGTCCACCGGTACGAGGGGACGATCAACCAGTTCGACATTGACGGCATCATGGCCCTCTTCGGGGCCCCCCTGGCCCACGAGGACCATGCTCAGCGGGCCTGCCATGCTGCCCTGGCCATCCAGCAGGCCATGGAGCCGTACACGGAACGCATGCGGAATGATTACGCAATCGACTTCCGGATGCGCACCGGTCTCAATTCCGGTCCCGTTGTCGTAGGTCATATCGGAGACGATTTGCGGATGGACTATACGGCAGTGGGCGACACCGTAAATCTCGCTTCCCGAATCGAGCATCTGGCAGAGACGGGGACGACCTATGTGAGCGAGGAAACTCACCGGCTGACCCAGGGGATGTTTGACTTCGAGGCCCTCGGCAAGAGGATGGTAAAGGGAAAAACGGAGGCCATCTTTGTCCACAAGCTCCTCTCCCCCAGACCCAACGCCCACCGTCCCCGTCCGGGTACGGATCGAGCCATCTACTCGAAGATGGTCGGGAGGGACGATGAGCTCAAAAACCTGGAGCTCCAAGTCATGAAGGCGGTCAATGGCCAGGGCTCGGTCGTCAATATCATCGGGGAGGCAGGGATAGGCAAGTCGAGGCTCGTGGCCGAGCTGAAAACCCGCGATGCCATGAAGTGGGTTAGGCTTGTGGAGGGAAGGGCTATCTCCATAGGGAGGAACCTCAGTTACCATCCCATCATAGATCTTCTGAAGCAGTGGATGGGGGTCCGGGAAGACGACGACCCCGGGGCGACTTTCGACAGGCTTCAGCAGGCCGTCAGGGACATAGCGGCGGAAGAAGCAGAGGAGTTGGTTCCCTTCGTGGCGACTCTCATGGGGATCCCTCTCTGGGGCAAGTACGCAGAGCGAGTCAAAGGGTTGGAGGGCGAAGCTCTGGAGAGACTGATCCTCAAGAGCCTGCGGGACCTCCTTGTCAAGGCTACGGAGCGGACGCCCCTCGTGATCGTCATGGAGGACTTGCACTGGGCGGACACCACTTCTATCGAGCTTTTCGAGTCTCTTTTCCGCCTGGCACAAACCCAGAGGATCCTTTTCCTCAACCTTTTTCGACCCGGCTTTGCAGAGACAGGGGAGCGGATCCGCAATACCTTGAAGGAGAAGCTCTCCGTGTATCACCTGGACATGTTTCTGGGGCCGCTGGATGAGCAAGCGTGTATGGCCCTCATTGGGGGTATGCTGAGCACATGGCAGGAAACGCCTTCACCCTTCCCCATGGCTTGACCGGGGAGATCATTCGCCTGGCCGGAGGCAATCCGTTCTTCATCGAGGAGGTGGTAAAATCCCTCTTCGATCAGGGGGTGATCGTCAGGAGGGACAGGGGGCTCAAGGTCACGGAGAAGGCGAGCGCCATCACCATCCCCGCCACCATCACCGACGTTCTGACGGCCCGTATCGACCGTCTGGACGAGCCTACGAAACACATTGTGAAGGTGGCATCCGTTATCGGCCGCAGTTTTTCCACCCGCATCCTATCCGATGTGGCAAACGAGGTGGAGGACATTCCCGGCAGACTCTCCTTTCTGAGCGAGATACAGATACTGCAGCCCCAGGAGCAGATGGGGGAGGTAAACTACACCTTCAGCCATGCCTTGGCCCAGGAGGCTGTCTACGAGTCGATACTTCGTTCCCGGCGTAGGGAGCTCCACCTGAAGGTGGCCGTTTCCATCGAAAAGGTCTTCTTTTCAAGACTTCACGAATACTACGGCATGCTTGCCTATCACTACGGCCGGGCAGAGCACTTGGAAAAGACCGAGGAGTACCTGATCAAGGCGGGTGAGGAGGCCCTGCGTTCGGCCGCATCAGACGAGGCCTTCTATTATTATGAAGAGGCGCTGCAGCTCTATCTGAAAAAATCCGGTCCCCAGGCTGACCCGGAGAAGGTGGCCATGCTGGAAAAAAACATCGCCCTGGCTCTCTACAACAGAGGCCGTTACGCAGAGGCCGTGGGCCACTTCGACAAAGCGCTGAACTACTACTGGGGCGAGTTACCTGGGAACGTGGTATCAACGGCGATCAAGTTCCTGATAAGTCTCGCTACATTCCTCCTGGCCATCTATTTTCCATCCCGCTGGTTCAAGAGACTCCCGACGCAGCGGGATATGGAGGCCGTGGATCTTTTCTACAGGAAGGCCGAAGCCCTGGTCATGATTAACCCCAAGCGGTTCTTTGTCGAATTCTTCTTTTTCCAGGCGACCGTGGTCAAGTTCGATCCTACAAAGTTCAAAATGGGTATCGCTATCTTAGCAGGTGCCGTCACCATCTTCTCTTACGCGGGTCTTTCCTTCCCTATAGGCAGAAGAATCCTGGACCATGCAAGGCCGAGGCTCGACCCGGAGGATCCGAAGCAATTGATCACATACAACTTCATGGAGACTCTTCACTATTTCTTGAAGGGCCAATGGAATGAGGTCGCCGGCTGTGACCACGAGCTGGTGCACAGGAACCTCAGGATCGGAGAAGCATATTACGCTTCCAACCACTATTATTGGCACGGGCTTCACAAGGTCTACCAGGGAGAATTCGATGCGGCAAGGTCGATGGTGGCAAAACTGAGCGGAATAGCAGAGTCTTACGACAATGATATTTACCGCCTGCTGAAATACCTGCTCAATACCCAATTGCTCATTGAATGCCGGCAAATGAGGGAAGCGACCGCGGAGGTGAATCTAGGAATCGAGCTGGTCCTGAGAAACGGCTGGCCCCTATCGATACTAACTACCCATTCCCTGGAGGCTTTGATACACCTGATCATGAAGGACACGAACAAGGCTGGGGCGTCGCTGGATAAAGCCGGCCAGGTGAGAGTTGAACTGAGGCACGCTCCGATGCAGCTATCGTTGTTTTACAGAAGTCAATTCGAATACTACGTGCAGTGCCTGGAGAACTCCCTTGCGGCCGGTGACAGGGATAAGGTTTTCGAATACCGCAAGAGTGCGGCAGTATCGGGAAAGATGTTTATCAAGACTTGTCGGAAAGCGGCTTTGTATAGAACGGATTCATTCAGGCTCATGGGTGTCTACAAGTGGCTGGTCCACGACTATAAGGCCGCTTCCAAATGGTGGCGCAGGGCAATCGCCGAAGGGGAAAGCCTCGGGGCCCGCCCCCAGCTTTCGAGGACGTACGGTGAAATGGGCCTGCGCTCTTGCATGGTTCACGGCGTGTCCCCGGCCAGAGAGCCCCTGCAAAAGGCGAAAACGATGTTCGCCGAGCTGGGTCTTCGCCGCGACCTGGAAGACCTGAATGCCGCGATCAGCCGGATGGATTTAAAGCTTTCTGAATTCTGAGGGCTTTTGCTGTTACTGAAGCAGGAGAGCGTGGACAGGCTTCTTTGTTATGAGACTATGGATTTCGGTAAAGTGAGGCTTTCGAAAAAGGAGAGGGCCTTTTACAGGCGGCTCAACAGTGAGCAACTCGCCTTTTGCAGGTCTATGCCCGAGTCGGCGCAGACCGACTCGATACTCTTCCTTATGAGCTACTCCGGGATAAGGCCTGGCGACGGGCTCGATTTTTTCGCAAGCTATTATCCCCCTATATGGTCCATCCTATACTGGCTCTGCCACACATATTCCCTTCCTGCCAGACCCTTGACGAGATTAGATGTGGCGGATGCAGTCAGGGCCCAATCCATGGCGATGTTTCTCCACTCGCTGGATGACCATCTCGTAGACGAACAGGTCCCCACCTCCCCCCTGACCCTGCTTCTGAGAAGTCAGGCATGGACGGTCATGAATCGGTCTTTCACCAATCTCGCCAAAGGGGTCCCAGAAGGTGCGAAAACGGTCAAGAAGTTTATCGATGATTACTATTCAAGCTTGCACGCGTCGGAGGAACCGAAATCTCTGGACGACTACTGCACGCTATTCAGGAGGCAGATGGGTATTCTCATGGTTGCCCCCGTCCTCCTGTCAATGAAGATGAAGGGAACATGCGATTTCACGAGGGAAATCGAGATTGCCTTCGGCTCTTTCGGCATCGCCTGGCGGCTTCTCGACGACATAAGGGATATGGATGACGATATGAAAAACGGATCGCACTCGGCCATATATGTGTACCTGCCTGAAGAAGTCCGGACTCTCTGGAACAACGACACCGGCAGAGGGCGGTCTGCCGACAGGGATTCCAAGGATAATGTGCTGAACCATGTCCTGGAACAGGGTATCATCGACAAAATCAAAAGGAGGATATGCACCGAACTGTATGGGGCCGCATCCATTGTCGAAGCCTACAAAATGAAAGGCCTTGCAAGGGAATTTCGGTGCCTTGCCAGCATCCAGAAAGAGGGCAATGGAAAAGACGCAACCAATTTGGCCTCCAAGTGATTGCCTCGGCATCGAGGTGACGACCGACTGCAACAGGTCATGCTCGCACTGTTTTGTCCGGGCGCGTCCCACGCGGGGTGCGAGCCTTTCCCCCCATCTGGTCCGCGCCATCATTCGTGAGGGTTACGAAGCAGGCTATAGGCACCTTCATGTTACGGGAGGCGAGCCCCTTCTGTGGAACGGCCTGCCGTCCATCTTCGATTACGCCTTTTCCCTTGGATACAAGACGGGCTTTCTGAATACCAACGGGACATTACTCACGGGCAAGGTCGCCAGGGATCTCGAGGCGTATGGAGGCCTTTCTATTTCGGTGAGCCTTCAGGGGCCGAAAGGCCTCCATGACAACATAAGAGGGAGAGACTCATACGGCCGGGCCTTAAGGGGTATCGAAAACGCCCTAGCCGCCGGTGTGCCCGTCTACATATTCACCACAGTGGGCAGAGGTCTTGTTTCCTACCTGCCACGCTTCGCCGAAGGGCTTTTCATGGATTTTCCCGACATACAGCAGCTCACCTTGATACAGCTCATCCGGGTGCCTGGGGATGTCTTCGACCTCTCGAAAGAGGTCCTTACACCCGAAGATTTTTTGAGGGTTGTCCGGACCGTTTCCTTTCTGAACACCTACGGTATGAGAGTGGGTTTATTGAACAACCCCCTTGCTGGTGTTGCCTGCCGGCTCCTCGGTATGCCGGCAATTCCCCCCTCTGCCCCTTTGTACCGGCAGGGCAGCGTCCTGATCACGGCGGAAAGACGTATCACCCTTGCCCATTCGACAACGGACGATTTTGGCACCTACGGGCCGGGTATGCTCCTGACCATCGGCTCCTCGCCCGACTATTGCCGGGCCGTATCGCCCGACCGATCACTTTGTACGCCATGCGACTATTACAGCCTTTGCATCATCGAGGGGATGGATAGGCCTTCGGAGTGGTACCGGGACATGAATGCGGAAGTCCCGTATTGCAGGAGAGTCCTGGCCAGAGCCTCGTCCTACGGGTAACTCTAGCGACACAGCCTGGACCGCGGCTTTTGGTGCTCTTTTCTCATACTGATCGACAATTGGCCTTCTAAGAGCGAATGGTGACTATCGCAAAAAGGAGGAGAAATGGCTACAAAAAAAGGTGTGCTCGATTTTTTCGTGGATGCCGCCAAGAGTGAGAAGTTGACGAAAAAGTTTCTCGACGTGTACTATAAGCCTCGCGCAACCGCTGGGGACCTGCACAAATGGTTCCTAGGCAATGGTTACGATGGTGCGACCACTGCCGACTGCGAAAAGATGATGGAGACTCTGAAGGAAGCTGGTGGAAAGCTCCCGTGCGACTTCGCCACCAGATACTAAAAGGGTCGTGGAAGAACCTCCGGCCGCCGGCTTTTTCGCCGGGCTCCGGGAATGATAGCGGCGCGGGGGGCACCGGCCCCCGCGCAGCAACTTTTGACCTATTAATCGGCTTATGAGAACGAAGGCTGCCCTTGTGACCCTTTGCATCTCTCATCTGCCCCTCCACCCCAGTTGTTTTCTGGGCTACGCCGCGGCGATCCTGGCGAAGACATATGACCTGGATGTAATCGATCTCAACGCGGAGCTCCATTTGAAGAACGCCGGAAGGCTGAAGGCGGTACTTACCGCCATGGACAGAAGCGCCATCGTTTCGGATTTCCGGTTCCTCCATCCCTTCTACAAAGCGCTCGATGTTCAGATCGACGGGTATTACGCGGCCATATCATGGAATGAATATCACATGGTCTATGTGACGCCCCCCTCCTGGTTTCCCATGGTTCCGGCGGAAGCGGTGTTGAGGCTTTCACACGCAATCAGGGGGCGATCGCCCGATACGGCGGTATTCTTCATGGGAAACTCTCTTGGCTCATGGACAAGCGAGGCAGAACTGTGCAATGCCGGAGTGCAAGCGGTCCACCTGAATGACCTTTTCTCCCCTGGAGGGACGGCAGCACCCGTGAGGTATGATGACCTTCCCACCCCGGTCTACGAGGGCCGCGAGAAATACCTTTTTGACCTCCTTCCCTTTGCGCTGAAGCACGGGTGCTACTGGGAAAAATGCAGGTTCTGCTCCCTTTCAAAAGGCTGGAATTCTGGTTATCTCGAGAGGTCACCCGAAGCCGCAATCAAGGAATTGGAGCTACTCATCGATCGCTACCGGCCGGGAATGCTCTTTTGCAGGGACCATTCACTCAACGGTCGCAATCTGGTAGAGTTCTGCCGCTCCATCGAAAGCTTTCGCATACAATGGTGCGGTCAGTCCAGAGCTGACCTGTCCGAGAAGAAACTCAAGGCACTGCGGAATGCAGGTTGCAGTTCGATCTACTTTGGGCTGGAGTCGGGAAGCGACAGGATGCTGAGGGCACTCAACAAAGGGATTGTATCGAGGCAGATGTCCGAATTCATAAAAAGGATGAATTCGACCGGGATCTTGCCCGTTCCTTCCTTGATAATCGGTGCCCCAGGGGAAAAAGAGGCAGACTTCGAGATGACGATTCGCTTTCTGACTGATCACAGCTCTTGTCTGGAAGTGGTGAATGTCTACCCCTTCATGGAAACGCCGGCCTCCGAATTGGCATCCCAAGGAAAGGGGCCGGATAAGAATACGCAATTGAGACTCTTCCGGTTCATCCAGATCTGTCAGGACCTAGGACTCAAGGTCTGCCTAGGTGAGCAGTCCATTGAGTATACCGTATTAAAAAGGCTCAACGATGGGCGGTGGCAATGAATCTGGAAGTCTCGGAAAGTTGTTCTTCGGATGCGAGCGTCAAAATCATGAGCGGAGTGAGACATGGACATAGAGAAGCATTGGGATACTATTTGTAGAATTGTCGATGAGTCCTTGGAGAGCACGCATTTCTGCGCGGTAGCTACATCGAATGCTGACGGGTCCCCTCGCGTTTCGCCTATCGGTTCTCTTATCCTCAAGGAAACCGGAAAGGGATTTTTTTTCGAAGATTTTGCCAAAAACATGCGGCAGAATCTCGACGAGGATCAACGGATATGTATCTTGGCCGTGCGAGGGGAACGCTGGCACTGGCTGAAGGCCATACTGTCGGGACGCTTTGACACCCCGCCCGGTGTAAGGCTGATGGGTAGAGCAGGTGCAAGGAGAAAGGCGACGCCGGAGGAGGTGAAGCGGTTTCAAGAACGGGTCAGACTCTTTCGGAAGAGCAAGGGCTATAAACTGTTGTGGAAGAATATGCGTTATGGGCGCGATGTCACATTTGATACCTTTGAGCCGGTGGATCTGGGTGTTATGACCGTGGGCCTATGGGAAGAAGGAGAAGAATAGAAATATGCCGTACGTGAGGGATCGGCCGCGCCTTTCGGGCGCGGCTTCACATCTTATGAAGATACGTGATTGGGAGGTGCGAAATGGCTAAGGGTATTTCGTTGCACATAGGCGTCGGTAAGGTCGATTCCCGGGCACCTTGCTATGATAAAGGCAAGTATCCGTGTCCGTTTGCGGAGAATGATGCCTCCTCCATGGAAGCTCTTGCCAGGAAGCAGAATTTCAAAACCACATTGCTCTGCACGAAGCACGCCACAACGCGTAACGTGCTCGACGAAATCGGAAAGGCGGCAAAAGGGCCAAAAGCACTGCAAAGCGGCGACATGTTCTTGCTCACCTATTCCGGCCATGGCCTATGGTACGACGACCCGTCCGGGCAAGTTGATGAGTGGTACCTCTTTGACCGGAAACTGACAAGCCACGAGCTGTATGGTGAATGGAAAAACTTCCAATCGGGCGTCCGGATCTTTTACACTTCGGACAGTTGCTTCAGCGCCTCCATGGGTGAGCACGTGCTTCTCCTTGCACGGCATTTCAAGCTACTATCTAAGCCCAATCTGGCAAGCTTGGCCGCTGCCGTCAAAGCATCCGTTCTTCTCATCTCTGCCTGCCAGGACACCCAGCAATCTAGTGCGGATCCCAAGAGGAAACATGGCTTCTTCACTGAGTCGCTTCTCTCGGTTTGGAACAATGGGGGATTTAGTGGAAACTACAAGGACTATTACGACGCAGTAAAGAGCACCCTTACCAATTTACGCAACCAGGCCCCGGGCTACCATGTGCCACAAGACCCAGCCTATGTGCCCTTTGGTAATAGCCCATCATTTGAAGACCGAAGACCCTATACGATTTGAGGGCTTAGCCGGCAGATTTGACCTTGGCTACGATTGCGGTCGGGTGGCACATTTCGGATCTTGAGGAAATCGCCGGCAATTGGAAACGACATCCGGAATGAGGTCGTGAAACGTATTGTCGTTGGGCCGCGGGCCGCTCAACCTATCCCGAAACACCCCAGCACCCCCCCACAAAAGTTGACATTCGCCTTCCCCATAAGGTACCATTTCCGATGCCTTCCGGCGCGACTACAAAAGGCTCGATAACTATCGATCAGGAGAGGTGCAAAGGCTGCTTCTTCTGCATCGAATTCTGTCCCAAGAAGTCGATTTTCCTGTCCACCAAGCTCAACATGAAAGGCTATTTCGTGGCGGAGTTTACGCCCGAGAACGACTGCACCGGCTGCGCCACGTGCGCTGTAGTATGTCCGGAAGTGGCCATAGAGGTGTACAAGACGTGAAGACGCTGATGAACGGCAACTCTGCCTGCGCGGAAAGCGCCGTGCTCTCGGGCTGCACGTGCTATTTCGGCTATCCCATTACCCCGCAGAACGAGCTTGGCGAGTATATGGCCAGGAGGCTCCCGGGGGTGAAAGGGGGAGTCTTCATCCAATCGGAGAGCGAGATAGCGGCGATTAACATGGTGCTCGGGGCGAGTGTCGCGGGTGCGCGGGTCCTCACGTCGTCGAGCAGCCCGGGCATCAGTCTCAAGCAGGAGGGGATCTCGTACCTGGCGGCGGACGAGCTGCCGGCGGTGATCGTGAATATGTCGAGGGGAGGCCCCGGCATGGGAAACATCTCGCCTGCCCAGTCGGACTATCTCCAGGCCACGAGGGGCGGGGGCCACGGGGACTACAGGACCATCGTGCTTGCGCCGTCATCCGTTCAGGAGATAGCGGATATCATGCCCATGGCGTTCGACCTCGCCGATGCGTACCGGAACCCGGTGGTCGTGCTCGGGGACGGCATGCTCGGGCAGATGATGGAGCCCGTGTCATTCGACGGCATAGGGCCCGGAAAAGAGTACGTCAAGGACTACCTCCTCACCGGCGCCGAAGGCAGGCCTTCCCGCATGATACGCTCCCTTCTCTTCGACGTGAAGGAGGAAGAGGAGCACAACTGGAAGCTTTTCAGGAAATTCCAGCGCATGGAGCAGAAAGAGGCCCGCTTCGAGACCTATCTGTGCGACGACGCGGAAATGATAGTCGTCGCTTACGGTACGGCGGCGAGGATCGCGCGGGGCGCCATCAAGAGTCTGAGACAGGAGAATCTCAAGGTGGGGCTCATCCGGCCCATAACACTATGGCCCTACCCGAGGAAGGCGATCCAGGAGGCGGCAAAATCGGTGAGGGAATTCTTCGTGTTCGAGATGAACGCGGGACAGATGATAGAAGACGTGAGGCTTTCCCTCGAAGGGAAGGGGCGCGTCCACTTCTATGGAAGGCCCGGCGGGGTTATACCGACGCCCGTGGAGCTCTACCGGATCATCTCCCGCCACTATCACCAGGCTTTCCGGGGGAAGAAAGGGTGAAAAAAGTCTATTCCAGGCCGAGGCTCCTGAAAGAGGCCCACTTCCACTACTGTGCGGGGTGCGGCCATTCCATCGTGACCCGCCTCATCGCGGAAGTGCTCGATGAGATGGAGCTGGGAGGCAAGGCCGTATGCGTGGCCCCTGCGGGGTGCGCCATGCTGGTTTACAACTACTTTGATTTCGACACCCTGGAGTCGGCCCACGGCCGGGGTGCGGCGGTGGCCACGGGGATCAAGCGGGTAAGGCCGCAGAACCTCGTCTTTTCGTACCAGGGGGACGGCGACCTCGCGGCCATCGGCACTGCCGAGAGTTTCCATGCTGCCAACCGGGGCGAGCTTATCTCGGTCATCTTCGTGAACAACGGGGTCTACGGCATGACGGGCGGCCAGATGGCTCCCACGACCCTCATCGACCAGGTCACGACCACGTCGCCCAAGGGGAGGAAGTCGGCCAAAGAGGGCCATCCTGTGCGCATGTGTGAAGTCCTCGCCGTGCTTTCGGGCACGTCCTACCTGGAGCGGGTTGCGGTGAACAAGCCCGCGGCCATCGTAAGGGCGAAGAAGGCCATCGCGAAGGCGTTCGAGCATCAGCTGAAGGGCACAGGCTTTTCCATGGTGGAGATCCTCTCACCCTGTCCCACGAACTGGAAGATGTCTACCCTCGACGCATGCAAGTGGGTAGATGACGTCATGGCAAAAGAATTCCCTTTGGGGGTGGTGAAAGAGGTACCATGGTGATTAGGACGATCTTCTCAGGTTTCGGCGGGCAGGGCGTTCTCTCGATGGGTCACACCATCGCGAACGCGGCCATGCACGAAGGGAAGTATGTCACCTATCTGCCCTCCTACGGGGTAGAGGTGCGGGGGGGCACCGCGAACTGCACGGTGGTCGTGTCGGACGAAGAGATAGCCTCACCCGTTGCCTCCGAGCCGGAGTTCGTCGTGGCTATGAACCAGCCTTCCTTCGTGAGGTTTCAGGGCGTCCTCCCGTCGGGAGGACTTATCTGCGTCAATGCGTCGATGGTCGATGCCTCGTCCGCGAGGACAGACATAGAGGTAGTGGCCGTGCCCACGGCCGAGCTGGCAGAGGAGCTGGGCACCCAAAAAGTGGCCAATATGGTCATGCTGGGGGCGCTCATCAGGGCGAGCGACGTCGTCTCCTTCGAATTCCTCCTCGATCACCTGACGGAGATCCTGGGGGAGGGGAAGTCAAGCATGAAGAAGCTCAACAAAGCCGCCCTGGAGCGGGGATTCGAATTCGCGAAGGAGTAGACTCTCGTCATGGTGATCACGCAGATTTCCATCATACTGGACAATGTGCCCGGGGCCCTCTCGAATGTGAGTGAGATCCTCGGCAGGGAAGGGGTCAACATCAGGGCCATCTCCGTAGCGGACACCTCCGATCTGAGCACGGTCCGCTTTGTCGTGGATGATCCCGTGAAGGCCCTGAACATCCTGAAAGGGCGGGGATTCAGGACCAAGGAGACGGAGGTGCTGGCAGTGGAGACACCCGACCACCCCGGGGGTATGAACGCGGTCTTGCGCCCTTTGAGGGAAGCGGGTATCAACGTCCACTACCTCTACCCGCACCTCGGCAAGGCGACCGGCCAGGCAATCGTGATCCTCGGTGTGGACAGGACCGAGGATGCGCAAAAAGTGCTCGAGCAGAACTGGGTCCGGACCCTGGGCAAAGAAGTCTACAACATCTGATATACCCTCTCCCAAAAGTAGTTCCCGTTTGGGATGCCCGCTTCGCTCCGGAAAAGGTTCCCCCTGCTGGCTAATCGGTATTTTGCCTTGAGAAAGGGTCTATCGAACGGGATCCTTGAGCAACTGATGAAGCGGAAAGCGGCCCCCGAGGGGCTTCTCGTGAGAGGTGCTGTGCCCCCCTTAAGCCACAGGATCGAGAGCGAGGAACGGTGAGGTCTTATCAAGGGGTATGATTCGTAAGGCTTTGCTCCTCAAGATCTATGACACCGCGAACATGCAGCGGTGGCACGAGATCGAGAGCGAGGAACGGTGAGGTCTTATCAAGGGGTATGATTCGTAAGGCTTTGCTCCTCAAGATCTATGACACCGCGAACATGCAGCGGTGGAACGACAAGATAAGGCCCGTCGACCTGAGGGAGTTGGACAAGCAGGCGCATAAGATGGTGATCGCCTATCTCCTCGGCAAGTTCGAGGAAGGAGACCCGGAGTTCGACTGGGCGCGAATCATCGAGGGGGGCGTCTTCGAGTTCCTGCAGAGGGCGGTCCTCACCGACCTCAAGCCGCAGATCCTCCACAGGATCAAGGAAGACGAGGAGCGATACGGAGAGCTGAACCGATGGGTGTACGGCCAGCTCTCGCCGGTGATCTCGCCCCTCGGCGAGGAGTTTGCCGAAAGGTTCCGCACCTATTTCGAGTACCCTGAAGCGAGCGTGAACAGGAGAGTCCTCGATGCCGCCCATTTCTATTCGACGAAATGGGAATTCGACATCATCGAGCGGGCAAACCCGGGGGGATACGAGATCCCGGAGATTAGGCGCGACATGGAGGCGAGACAAGAGGGGTTCTACGATCTGAAGGGGGTCCAGCAGCTTTCCCTTTACGGCCGGTTGAGAAACTTCATCGATCTGTGCGGCCAGCTCAGGTTTCAGATCCGATGGAGCTACCTCCACCGCATCCCCAAGACGTCGGTGCTCGGCCATATGCTCATCGTAGCGGTCCTCTCCTACCTTTTCTCCCTCGAGATAGGGGCAACCAGGAAGAGATGCTACAATAACTACTTCACCGGCCTTTTCCACGACCTTCCCGAGGTGCTCACGCGCGATATCGTCCACCCGGTGAAGAAGTCGATAGGCGGCCTCGACAACCTCATCAAGCAGTATGAGAAGGAATGTATGGAAAAGGAGGTATACGGCCTCATACCCGCCTCGTGGCACGAAGAGATAAGGCTCTTCACCGAGATCGAGTTCAAGAGCGTCATCACCCGGGACGGGGTGCGCGAGGAGAAAACGAGTGAGGAGATCAGCGAGAGCTTCAACTTTGATCAGTACAACCCAAGGGACGGCGAGCTGATCCAGGCCGCCGACCACCTTGCGGCCTTCATGGAGGCGTATCTCGCCCTGGCCAATGGAATGCGGTCACCGGAGTTCCAAAGGAGCGTCACAAGTCTCCAGGAGGAATACCGGACAAAGAGCATTGCAGGACTGCGGCTGGGGGAGATATACGCGGACTTGGACTGACGAAGCCGGGGAATCCTCTCACCGCTTAAGTCGGAGCGCTGTCGGCCCCGGGACGAAAGCATGAAGACATCGCACTGGCCTCCTCTCCATGCCTGATAACTCCCCGGAAAACTGGTATAATTATGGGTGCTTTTCGAGGGCGGCGCGCGTTCGGCCGCCCTACTTTTGGGCCAGGATTAACTCTATGCATCTGCTGCCGGATCAGGGTTTCGTATACATAACGGGGAAGATCGAGTCCTACATCTCCTTTCTCCTGGCCCAGGTCCACGGAAGGAAGATCATCCTGTTCTACGACAACGAAGACGAGGCTTTACTCCTCAAGGAAGAGATCGAGTTCTTTGCCAAGAGAGAGGTCTCCTATTTCCCCGTTTACAGCCAGAGGATCTTCGAGAAGGAAGACGAGTCGAAAAGGATTGCCTTTCTCTACCGCCTTGCCGCAGATGATAGATTCATAGGCCTTTTTCCCCTGGCAGCCGTCGATCACCCGCTCTTTGCGCCGCCTCTCCTCATGAAGAATGCCTTTGAAGTGGAGTTCGGCCAGAACCTTCTTCAGGAGAAGCTCATCGACTATCTTTCTGCGTCGGGCTACGAGCCCGCGTCCCTCGTGAGGGAGCAGGGCGAATTTGCGAAGAGGGGCGCCATAGTAGACGTTTTTCCTCCGTCGTCCCCGGGCCCCATCAGGATAGAGTTTCTGGGGGACCAGGTGTACTCGTTAAGGTTCTTCGACTCGGGGAGCCAGAGGTCCGGAAGCGAGATGGAGCGGTGTCTCCTCATCCCGGTTCGCCTTGCGCCGGACAAGGGGATCACCATCATCGACTATCTCCCACGTAAGGGGGTGGTGGTGCACAAGGGGCTCGACAGCCTCCTCCTGAAGCTCGCACAGAACCAAGGGCCGGAAAGGGTGGCCTCGGCAAGGGAGAGATTTCTCACCCTGCTCAATGTAGACGTTTCTGGCGTTAAGGGGGAGGAAGAGGGGGTGGTACTCGAAGCCACGTCCAACAGGGACCTCCGGGAGGCATTCGGGGCCCGGAAAACCGAGATCTTTAGCTCCCTGACGGACCGTCTCAAGGGAGAATGGTCCTCGCTTCCTTTCGTCTATCTGTTCGCGCCGAACCGGCATCAGGCGGAGCGGCTCCAGGAGATCCTGAGGAACTACGACGTGACCCTTCCCATCACCGGCGACATGGGCCGCTTACTGAAGGAGAGGGAATGGGCCATAGTGGTTGGTCCCCTTCGGAGGGGCTTCAGGACCGGAGATATGGTGGTCCTCACCGAGGAAGACATCGTGGGCCCGAAGAAGAGGACGGTGAAGCAGAAATGGGAAGGGACCGATGAGTTCCTTAGCTCATTCAAAGACCTCACCGTGGGTGACTGCGTCGTGCACGTGGAGAACGGCATCGGAGTCTACCAGGGCATAAGGAAGCTGAACGTAGCGGGCTGCGAGAAGGATTTCCTCCTCATCGAGTATCAGGACGAAGATAAGCTCTATGTGCCGATAGATTCGCTGGAGCTCGTGCAAAAGTATATCGGCGGCGAGAAATCGAGGCCCAAGATCGATAAGCTCGGTGCCGGCTACTGGAGGCATACGAAGAGCCGGGTGAAGAAGTACGTCGAAGACATCGCCAAGGAGCTCATCCAGTTCTATGCGGAGCGTGAGCTGGCGCAGGGCCATGCGTTCCCTCCGGACGACGAGCTGTTCAGGGAGATGGAAGAGCGTTTCGACTTCGAGGAGACCGAAGGGCAGCAAAGGGTCATCAAGGAGGTGCTCGACGACCTTATGCGGGAGAGGCCCATGGACCGTGTGGTCTGCGGTGATGTGGGATTCGGAAAGACCGAAGTGGCGCTCAGGGCTGCGTTCAAAGCGATGATCGACAACAAACAGGTGGCCCTTCTGGTTCCCACTACCGTCCTGGCGCAGCAGCACTACAAGACGTTTTCAGAGAGGTTTCGCGACTACCCCGTTGTTGTCGAGATGCTCAGCAGGTTCAGATCGACCCAGGAGCAGGCGCGCATTATCGAGCGATTGAACCGGGGCGGGGTGGACATGGTCGTAGGCACTCACCGGCTCCTGCAGAAGGATATCGAGTTCAAGGACCTCGGGCTCCTGATCGTGGACGAGGAGCACCGCTTCGGGGTCAAGCACAAGGAGAGGCTCAAGGTTCTCAAGAAAAACATCGACGTCCTTTCCCTGAGCGCCACGCCGATCCCGAGGACACTCCATATGGCCGTTACCGGAATAAGGGACCTGAGCATCATCAATACGCCTCCCCTTGACAGGCTTGCGGTGAAGACGCAGGTGGTGAAGTTCAACGACGGGGTCATCAAGAGAGGGGTCTCCGACGAGCTCGCCCGGGGCGGACAGGTCTTCTTCGTCCATAACGTGGTCCACAACATAGGCGTCGTCCACGAGCACCTGAAGAAGATCCTGCCCGACGTGAGGATAGGCGTGGCGCACGGCAAGATGAATGAGAAGCAGTTGGAGAGGGTCATGCTCGACTTCATCGCGAACAAGACGGATCTTCTCCTTTCCACGAACATCATCGAGTCGGGTCTCGACATCTCGAACGTTAATACCATCTTCATCAACAATGCTCACAGGTTCGGGCTCGCCGACCTGTACCAATTGAGGGGCAGGGTAGGGCGGAGCTCGCGGCAGAGCTATGCCTACCTGCTCGTGCCGAAGGAGGAGGTCCTCACCAGGGACGCGCTGACGAGGCTCAAGATCATGGAGGAGATGACGGAGCTGGGGTCGGGGCTGAAGGTGGCCAACTACGATCTCGAGATAAGGGGTGCGGGCAATCTGCTCGGAAAGGAGCAGTCCGGCCACATAAACCTCATAGGATTCGAGCTCTATTGCAGCATGCTCGAAGAGGCCGTCAGGGAGCTGAAGGAAGAGAGTGCGGAAGAGAAAGAGGAGCCTCCGTGCGAGGTCAGCCTGCCTCTGAGCGCCTTTATTCCGGATTCATACATGGGGGACGAGACGGTGAAGCTCCTCACTTACAAACGTCTCTCGAAGATCAGGAACGACCGGGAGCTTGCCGACATGGAAGAAGAGCTGAAAGATCGCTACGGTCCGATCCCTGAGCCCCTCGCCAACCTACTCCGGATCATTGACCTGAAGATCCTGCTCACCGGACTGAAGATGAAGCGCCTCGAGTATGCAAGAAACCAGGTAATTCTGCACGTGACCGAGCGGACGTCCCTTGACATGAAGAAGGTGCTCAAGCTCGTGAAGGAGGACAAGGGGCAGATCAAGCTGCTGCCGGACGGAAGAATAGTGATAAGGGACGATCAAGCGGTGGAAGGCATCGTAGATGCAACAAGAAATATATTGATGCGTCTCGTCGCGGTATGATATAAGACAACCTAACGAGGTGACCGATGAAAAAATACCTGATCTTTCTCGCTCTCTTTCTGCCGCTTATCGCTTGCTCGAAAAAGGACAGCGGCAAGGCGATAGCCACGATAGACGGCGAGAAAATTACTGTCCAGGAGTTCAACGCCGAACTGGACAAGATACCCATGAACATGAAGATGCTGGTGGCGACCCAGAGCGGCAAGAGGGAGTTTCTTGACAGGCTGATCGTGCAGAAGCTTCTCCTGAAAGAGGCAAAGAAAGAGAATGTGGACAAGGACAAGTCGTTCCAGGAAAGACTTGAAGAGATCAAGCAGCAGTTGACCATAGAGCAGCTCCTCAAGAAGAAGATGAGCGCCGAGCTGAACTTCTCGGATGCGGACCTGGAAAAGTATTACGAGGAACATAAGGAGGAGTTCAAGAGGGGCCAGGAGATAGAGACGAGACAGATCCTGGTCAAGACCGAGCCCGAGGCGAAGGAGATCGAGGCAAGGATAGCGAAAGGTGAGGACTTCGCTGAGCTGGCAAAGAGATATTCCATAGATCCGGCCGCCAAGACCTCAGGCGGAGACATCGGCTATCATCCCAAGGGAACGCTCATCCCTGAGTATGAGGCGGCAGCATTTGCTCTCACGAAGGTCGGTCAGGTCAGCAAGCCGGTGAAGACCCAGCTGGGATACCACATTATCAAGCTCGAAGGGACGAGAACCGGCACCTACGTGCCTTTCACGGAGGTAAAGGAGTTCGTCAGGCAGAAGATGACCCAGGAGAAGAAGAGCGAGGCCCTGCAGAAGTATATCGACAGCCTGAAGAAGAGCGCGAGGATCTTCGTCAACGATGACATGCTCAAGGAGGAAGGGCCTTCCAAGAGCGCTGAAGCCCCGGCCCCTGAAGGCCCCGGCGGAGGCGCTCAGCCCGGTGCGAGCTCCGGGCAGGGTGAACAAGCGGGGTCCGGGCCGGTCAAGCCAGGGAACAACGCTCCTGGTGCAGCGGCGGAGGCGCCCAATAAATGAATCGACTTCTCCTCGCTATCGTCGCGGCTCTGCTTCTTACCTGGCCCTTGTCGGCCAGGTGCGAGGTGGTGGACAGAATAGTGGCCATTGTGAACGAAGATATCGTCACGCTGAGGGAAGTTGAGAGGTACGTGGCGGTGGAGAAAAAGAGCCGCTATTCCTCGATGAACGAGTACCTGCGGAACATGGCGCTCAGGGAGAAGCTTGACGCATTCATAGAGAACCTGCTCATCACGCAGCAGGCGAAAAAGTTGAAGATTGAAGTGGCGGAGAAGGAGGTCGATGGCGCCGTCGAGGACATTAGAAAACGGAACATGATCAGCGAGTCCGAGATGAAGGAGCAGCTCAAGATAGAAAAGATCGACTACAAGGATTTCCTTGACGGGATAAGGCTCAACCTCACGCGAAACCACGTGCTGGCGAGGGCAGTCTCGCAGGACATCACCATAACCGACGATACCCTTAAGGAATATTACGACTCCCATCAGCGGGAGTTCGTCGAGGAAGAGTTCCAGATTCAGCACATTTTTGTCTCCGTCAAGAGGTCCGATGCAGACGAAAGGGCCCACGCCGCCCTGGCAAAGCTTGATGACGGGCAATCCTTCACCGACGTGGCGCAGGATTACTCGGATGAGCCTTCGAAAGGGGAGGTTAGCTCCGTGAAAAAGGAGGACCTTATCCCAGAGCTAAGGGAAGCCCTCAATCTCCTCATACCGGGGACCTACTCCCACGTTGTCCAGACCCCATACGGATACCACATTCTCAAGCTGGTTGAGTCGAAGAAGGGCGAAGCCCAGGCTTTCCCGGATGTGAAGGAGAAGATCAGGCAGGCCCTCTTCCGGAAAGAGTCGGATAAGCGATACAGAGAATACGTGGATAGGCTGAAGGCCGCTTCCTACATCGAGGTGAAGATCTAAAAAGGGGCATGGATCTAAAAAGGATAGCGATAACCATGGGAGACCCCGCCGGCATCGGCGGGGAACTCATTTTAAAGGCTGTGGAAAGGCTGGCTCAATCGAGCATCCCTGTGGTCGTCGGGGACCTTTCCGTATTGGAGCGCTTGTGGTCTCTACTTTTCCAGGGCGGGGCCCCGGCTTTCCGGCCCCTGCATGAGGGATCGCCCGGATCCCCGGAACTGGTCCAGGTGTCCTCCATCGGAGACGTGCGTTTCGGGATGAGCGATGCATCGTGCGGCAAGGCCTCGTATGACTACATCATGGAGGCGTTGAAGCTCCTCTTTGCCGGTGAGGTCGCGGCGGTGGTGACATGCCCTATCAATAAGAAATCGATCCGGGCCGCGGGCGCGCCCTTCGTCGGCCACACCGAGATGCTGGCCCATTACGGCGGTGCGGCGGACTATGTCATGATGATGGCAGCCGGGCCTTTGAGGGTGTCCCTCGCGACGATCCACGTCCCCTTGAGGCAGGTGCCGGTGCTCATTACTGCGGAGAGGGTCTTCAAGACGATAGCAGTTACGGCCCGCTCCCTCGAAGGTGACTTCGGCATTCCGGCACCCCGCATCAAGGTCTGCGGCGTCAATCCCCATGCCGGGGAGCAGGGGGTGATGGGAGACGAAGAGGAAGCGGTGAGAGAAGGAATCGATTGGGCAAGGCAGAACAACATCCGAGCCGAGGGCCCCTTCTCGGCGGATTCGCTGTTCCACAAGGTCGACTCTGACGCCTACGTGGCCATGTACCACGACCAGGGACTCATCCCGGTGAAGACCAGGGCATTCGCGCGGACCGTCAACATCACCTTAGGCTTGCCCTTCGTAAGGACGTCTGTGGGTCATGGCACGGGCCTCGACATAGCGGGGAAGGGTGAAGCGGACCCGTCGAGTCTCATAGAGGCGTACCGGGTTGCCGAGGCTATCTGCGCCTTTCGGTCAAGGATCGCGCCGTAGATCTCGCGTCGAAATTATAGCCGCCTTCGAGCGGCTCTTTGGCAACTTTAGCCGTCGAATTCCGCTTCAATCGGTTGTATACAATCAGACGGATTTCTATTGACAAGTCCTACCCCATGTTTTACTATCTTCGCCATAGCAAGAAAGGCGTTTACCGTATACGGAAGGCGATCTCTCGCAGCATTCAGAACCAATAATTTTCCCATGGTTGATGAGACCGGGGCCGACAAAAGGAAGGGCTATGGCTGACATGGAGTCGAGCGGATTGAACCTGGCCGAGAAGTATTATGATCAATACGGATCAAGGGCGAGGGAGCTAAAAAGCGCTGGCCAGCGGGTCATCGGGTATCTCTCAGCCCTCTGCCCTGTCGAGATTCTCACTGCAGCGGACATCGTGCCTCTCCGGTTGAAAGGGAACGTGTCGGAGGCCATCACGAAAGCGGATGCCCACATGGAGACCATCGTCTGTCCCTTCGTACGCAACGTCTTCGATGCGGCCCTGAAAGGGCGATACGATTTTCTCGATGGAATGGTCCTTCCCCATCAGTGCGACAGCATGGAGAGAACGGTTGACGTCTGGAATTACAACCTCAATCTGCCTTACTGGCACTTCCTTAACTATCCCCACACCACGGACGATCCTTCTCTGGCCTTCACCAGTGAGATACTCCGCATCTTCGTCACCACCCTGGAGCGTTTCACGGGGAAGAAGATCACCAGGGAGAATCTTGCTCGGGCAGTTGAGGCGCACAACAGGAACAGGCGGGCCATGAGGGCGCTCTACGACCTGCGGAAGGCCGATCCCCCTCCCATCTCGGGGACGGAGATGATGAAGGTTCTTGTGGCGGCTATGAGCCTGCCTGTGGACGAAGCAACAGCCCTCATCGAGGGCGTCGCCAGAGAGGTGGGACAGAGGAAGGCCGCATCCGCAAAAGGCGGGGCGAGAATCATGCTCGTGGGCGACCAGATCGACGACGTGGCCATCATCGACGCCATCGAGGGAACCGGGGCGCGCCTCGTCATGGATGACTTGTCCATGGGAAGCAAGCTCTACTGGCAGGACGTGGATGCAACGGATGATCCCATCGACGGCATCGCAGAACGGTATCTGAGGAAGCTGAAGCTGCCCATGACCTATGTGGGCATTGGTGATACCTATGAGGAGAATCTCAAGGCCCGCTTCGGCCATATGGTGCAGTATGTCAAGGATTTCAAGGTAAACGGCGTTATTCTCCTCGTCTACAAGTATTGCGATCCTTACGGGTTCGAGGTCCCTGCAGTGAAGAGCTTCATCGAATCCGCGGGAACGCCCTTGCTTTACATCGAGGATGAGTATTCCGTTTCGAGCCTTGCCAGGCTGAAGACGAGAATAGAGGCCTTCCTGGAGATGATCGCACCCTAGGTCCCCAGTAAGTAGGCGCGGGAGGAAGTTAGATGGCTGAGAACAAGAAACCAAGAGCACTTGCGACGCAGGCGGCGGGCAGAATAGCGAAATTCGTGCGCGGAAACATGGCTGCGACCCTCTCGGCCAAAGCAGAGGGGAAGAAGGTGGCCTATGCATACATCAACAACGGTCAGGATGAGATCATCAGGGCCATGGACTTAGTGCCGGCATGGGGGGAGAACTTCGCGGGCGTCTGCGGAGCGAAGCGCGATGCGGAGAGGTTCCTCCAGAAGGCCGAGTCGGACAACTTCTCACGGTCCATATGTACGTACGCAACGTGCACCATCGGCTTCGATATGTGGCGTGAGGAGCTGGGCGGTGAGATGCCCCCGAATACGCCGTGGGGAGGCATGGGAAGGCCTGACATGATCATCGGAAGCGCCCAGCAGCTCTGCGACCCGAGGATAAAATGGCCCCAGGCTACGCAGCACTACCTGCAGGATGTGCCGGTCTGGGTGGGAAGCATGTACTACCCGCCCTGGGACCCGAGCGTGGATAACAAGGAGCAGGAGAAGCTCTACGTGAAGTTCGCCACGGAGGAGCTGAGGAGCCTGGTGGGGTTTTGCGAAAAGCACACGGGCAGAAAAATGGACTGGGACAGGTTGTCCGCCATCGTGGACCTCACTGATCGGACCTGGGACATCTTCATTGATACCTACGAGCTGCGCAAGGCTCACCCCACACCCATGGATACGGGGGACGGCATGAACACCATGGTGCCCCTCACGTTCAACCTCGGCACCCAGGAGGCCTACGACTACTACAAGGAGCTCTATGACGAGCTGAAGGAGAAGATAGCGGCGAAAAAGGGCGTGGCAGAGAATGAAAAGTACCGTCTCGTCTGGGGAGCGGGGCTCCCCTCCTGGTTCGCCCTCGGCGATTTTCAATACTTCAACGACAAAGGCGCCGTCTTCCCCGTGGAAGTGACCTATCGCAACGCCGAGAAGATCGAGCACCTCGACCTGCCCAAGACCAGCGATCCCCTTGAGTACATCGCGTGGAGATGGGTGCGTTTCTGGACCCACTGGTTCGATAAGGCGAGATCCCGGCCCGGCTCCGTACCGAAGGTCGAGCGCATCATCGAGTACCTGGAAGATTACGACTGCGGGGGCGTGGTCTTCCATTCAGCCTTCTCCTGTCGGAGCTGGCATGCGGGCATCGTTCAGCAGGCCGAGATCCTCAAGAAGGTGTACGGAGACATACCCATCCTCATCATGGAAGGGGACATCGTCGACATCAGCTCCTATAACGAGGCTGATACCCACAACAGGATCGACGCGTTCATCGAGGCCCTCGAGGCGGCGAAGAGGAGACGCGCTTAGGTGGACGGCGTGGGGCCGACGATCTGAGAACAACGATGATGCGCTACTTTGCCGGAATTGATATCGGCTCCACCATGACCAAGGTAATGATCGTGGCAGACGCCCCGATTGCCTCCTTCATCGGACCGACCGGACCGGAGCACCGGAAACTCGCGCATAAGGTGATGGAAGAGGCCCTCGGCTCGGCCCATCTCACGTTCGATGACCTCAGCTACGTTGTCGCCACGGGGTACGGGAGGATAAACGTTCCCTTTGCGGACAAGCAGGTCACCGAGATCACCTGCCACGCGAGGGGCGTGCACGCCCTTCTTCCCTCGACAAGGACCATCATCGACATTGGGGGCCAGGACAGCAAGGGCATTAAGATCAAGGAAGGCAAGGTCGTGAGCTTCGTGATGAACGACAAATGCGCCGCGGGCACGGGCAGGTTCCTCGAAGTGATCGCCGACGCCCTTGGTGTCACCTTATCCGACCTCGGCAGCATAGGCCTCACTGCGACCCATGCGGCCGTGATCAGCAACACGTGCACGGTTTTCGCCGAGCAAGAGGTGATCTCCCAGCTCGCGAGCGGGGAATCGGTCCCCAACTTGATCGCGGGCGTGCACGATGCCATAGCTGCCCGGGTCTGTGCCATGGTGGGGAAGCTGAAGATCGAGCCGGACGTCGCGGTGACGGGCGGTGGGGCAAAGAATATCGGGCTCGTCAAGGCAATCGAAGCCAGGCTCGATTGTCAGGTGCTTGTGCCTCCCGAGCCTCTCCTCACCGGGGCCCTTGGCGCCGCCCTGACCGGAAAAGGCATATACGAGGATTCGGAAAGGGCGGGAGAGCCCGTTCAGAGGAGCGCAAGAACGCTGGGAGAGGCCACGTTCTTCGGTTAAGTGGGTCAGACGGACAGGACCGGGTCCGGTTAGCGGATGGCGGGTGTGTTCTTTCCTTTCCATGTGTGAGGTTTGTCTGAGAGTGGGTTATTCGCTGGGCATCGACGTAGGCTCTGGTTTCTCGAAAGCAGTGGTGTGCGAAGGCGACGCTATGCTATCGAGCGCTCTTTTGCCTTCAGGGGGCAGCTATAGGGAAACGGCAAGGAAGGTCGCTGACGCGGCCCTCGAGAAGGCGGGCATAGCCTGGGACGCAGTCTCTTTCCGTGCCGCCACGGGCTACGGGGCTTCCATGGTCGATTTTGCCGACCTTACGGTCACCGACATCTCGTGTCATGCATCCGGGGTCCATCGTCTCTTTCCGTCGGTGAGGACGGTAATTGACGTGGGCGCTCAATTCAGCAAGGCCATCAGGCTCGACGAAGGGGGAAAGGTAGTGAACTTCGTCCTGAACGAGAAATGCGCGGGCGGAAGCGGGAAGTTCCTCCAACTGATTGCACGCATACTTCACATTGAGGTGGCCGAGATAGGAGCCCTCTCTTTGAGATCGACCAAACCCGTCGCCTTCACCACGGGTTGCGCCGTCTTCGCAGAATCGGAGGCGGTTTCGCGCATCGCAGAGGGAGCCCGTCCCGAAGACATCGTCGCAGGGGTCCACAAGGCGATGGCGTCGAAGATCGTCAATCTCGTGGTGCGCGTGGGCCTCGTCGAAGGGTGTGCGGTAACAGGGGGAGGAGCGAATGACATAGGCCTCGTGCGGACCATTGAAGAGGAAGTCGGCGTGAAGGTGCTCGTTCCCGGGGAGCCCCAGACGACGGCGGCATACGGAGCGGCCCTTCTTGCCGAAGGAAGAAGGCCATAGAGGCCTCAAGGTACGGAAGTAATCGGACAAAGGATTCTACAAGGTTGAAGACCCTTGCCCCGAAAAGAGGGCGGGTTTTCAACCGTATGAGCATTACTAACAGACAAGGAGGAACCCTATTATGAACGACGTCTACTGGCTCACCGCGAAAGACGTACTCCGGGTCAATGCGGGCAAGTGGCCGAACAAGATCGGCGCCAAGGACCTCTACAAGTCCTACACCTTCAAGGAGTGGAACGAGCGCTCCTG
>Ga0335078_10003193_pt1 | contig 24443 bp, 20 predicted proteins | sample Lox_Sample_32_FD_206711 | JGI IMG/M metagenome (GOLD analysis project Ga0335078, IMG submission 206711) | Soil microbial communities from Loxahatchee National Wildlife Refuge, Florida, United States - Lox_Sample_3.2 | ecosystem: Environmental > Terrestrial > Soil > Wetlands | place: USA... | reverse complement strand
CCCTCGAACCGGTAGTCCTTCTCCACCACCGTCATCGGCAGCCGGCGGCGCTCAGCGTTCAGGGCGTCGCGTTGCCGGGTGAACTCCTTCTCCCTGGCCAGCAGCTCCTTGCGGGCCGCGAGCCACTGCTCTTGCGTCACTACGGCGGGCAGGCTCATCCGTTCCTCCTAGGCTCTCGGGGCCGGTCGATGGCCCTCGCGACAACGACGATCGGGCTCGGCTCGGCTGGACAGGCACGCGGAAAAAATCCGGCGGCGGTGCCCATTCCGGGTTCGGCCTTTCGCCGTCATGACGACGATCGGACTCGGAACTCATCGCGGACGGGCTCCGCTGGCCCGCTCACACAGCTGTCCACTGCTGCGCCTGGCCGGTTGCGCAGCGGGAACGCGGTGTCCGGCTAGCAGATGGCCGGCTGGCAGTTGTCAGGAATGTTGTGCAGCACCGTGGCACCGTTCAGGGCCGCCGTGCCGCTCGCTACGTCGATGCCGCCGCCAGCCGCGGCCCGGTTGCGGTTCACGCTGGTGTCGCTGTCGAGCATGACCGACGATTCGGGGCCGTCGAAGATCCCGCCGCCATCCCTGGCGGCGCTGTTGGCGTTCACACTGTCGTTGGTCAGCTCCGCGCTGGCGCTGATCCCCTCGCTGTACATCCCGCCGCCATCGCCGCCGGAGGTGTTGCGGGTGACACTGGTACCGGTCATCGTCAGGTCGGCCCGATTCCCCAGGTTGATGCCGCCACCCTGAGCGCTGGCGGTGTTCCCGGCGACGACATCGTTGGCCAGCGTCACGCTGACCCGTGTGTCAAGGGCAACCCCGCCGCCTTGGACGGCGGAGTTGCGGTCGATGGCGGTGCCGGTGATGCTCACGCCGGACTTGACGGCCTCCACGCCGCCGCCGTCGGCGGCGGAGTTGCGGCTGATAGAGGTGCCGGTGATGGTGACGTCGGATTGGGCGGTCGCCACGCCGCCCCCGAACCCGCTGACCGGGTCCGTCGCGGTGTTGCCGTTGATCACGCTATCGGCTATACGCAGCGTGGCCTTGTAGGCGTCGATGCCCCCGGTGAACGCCGCGGAGTTGTGGTTGACGGTGGTGCCGGAGACCGTGGCCGATGCTCCGCTCAGGACGGCGACGCCGCCGCTGTCCATGCCCGTGTTGGCGTTGACCACGGCCGAGGCCAGCCGCATCGCCGCCGAATGCTCGGCGGCGACGCCGCCGCCGCTGCCCGCCGTGTTCCCCCTGATCGCGGTGCCGCGCACGGTGGCCTGGGCGGCCGCACCGGCGGTGAAGAGCCCGCCGCCGTCCCCGGCGGCGGTGTTGCCGGTGATAGTGCCGCCGCGCAGCACCAGTGACACCGGCGGCCCGCCCGGGGCGTACGTGCCCTCGCTGGCGATGCCGCCGCCGCTGAAAGCCGCAGTGTTGCCGCGTACAGCCACGCCCGTGACAGTGAGCGTGCCGCTGTTGAGGATCCCGCCGCCGTCACCGGGGCCGTGGCCGCCGGTCACGGTCAGCCCGCGCAGGACCACCGGCCCGGCGGCCACGGTGATCACCGGCCCTCCGCCGGAGATCACCGCCGCGCCCACGCCCGCGCCCGACACGGTCACCGCCTTGGTGATGACGATGCCGCCCGCGTAACTGCCCGGCCCTACCGCGACCGTGTCCCCGGCGGCCGCCGCGTCGAGCGCCGGCTGGATCTGGGTGAAGGCACATCCATGCGGGCACACCCGCAGCACCGACGCCGATACCGCGCCGCCCGGGGCCCACACCAGGCCCGCCGCCAGCGCTGCCACCGCCGCGCTCGCACCCCACCTGGCTCGCGCCGCCCGCCGCGACGGCCCACCTACGCACGTCCCAGCCATGAATCCCCCCGTTGCCCCATCCCCCGATGGGCTCGCCGGCTACACCCTGTCACTAAGCGAACATAGTTGGTTGCACAACGTCGATATTGGCCGTCCGCGCGATGACCAGGCGCGCCAGGGCGGTGTTTGTGGGATTAGTTCCGCCTTGGGCCGTGACTTGTGAAGGGTGCGTTTGTGAGTAATCGCCCACCCGCCCACATTCTTGTAGGCAATGGCGCAAAGGCTCACAAACGTGGGGACCGACTTCAGCTCGCCTCGGGGCTTTTATGGAGGCCGCGGTGGGCCGGCGGCCCGGGGCGACTGGGAACGGGGCGGCTCGGGCGCGAACCAGGCGGCCGAACCTCGGCTATCCGGCGACGGTTCCCTGTGGATCGAGCAGTGACCTCAGGAGATCTTCCATCTTGTCGAAGCTGTCTTCCTGGCCGTCGGACTTGGTCATGTGGTCACGGCCGGCCTTGTCGCGGAACGCCAGCTTCATCGTCAGCTTCGTCACTCCGCCGGACTCGTGCAGGTCCACGTACTCGACCGCGTCCGCATCTGGCCACCCTTCGAACAGCCACGTCTCGACGGTCCGGGTCGGCGGCTCGACCTCCAGGTAGGTTCCCCGAAACGAGCACTTGGTTCCGTCCCCGGCCACGAAGACGATGTGGTAGTGCCCTCCCACGCGCAGGTCGATCGAGCACTCCGTCACCACACAATCAAATGGAGCGAACCACTTCCGCACATGCTCGGGCTTCGTCAGCACGTCGAAGACGAGCGCGATCGGAGCTTCGAACTCCCGGGTGATCACAACGTCGAGATCGTTGGGGAATTCGACGACCGCCGTCCCATGCCGATGAGGTGTCACTGCTGCTCTCCTTGCCGTTGTAGGTCCTTGAGGTAGTCATCCAGCCGGTCCAGCCGGTCGTTCCATGCCTGCTCGTACTTGGCCAGCCACTCGTGCAACGGCCGAAGGCGCGCGGGTTCCAGGCGGTACAGCCGGCGGCGCCCCTCCGCCCGGCACCTGACCAGGCCCACCTCAGTGAGCACCCGCAGGTGTTTTGAAACCTGGGGCTGGGACATCGAGAGGTCCGCCACGATCGCCCCGACTGCCTTCTCGCCCGTGACCAGCGTGTCCAGGATCTCGCGCCGGCGCACCTCGGCAATCGCGTTGAAGACATCCGACGTCGTGGAAGAGCGGGCCACCGCTCCAACATATTCCGATATCGGCATGTGTCAAGCCAGCCGGGATGGCCGGGGTGCTTGCCGGCTGTCAGGGCACCGGCGCCCGCCGCGGTGGCAAGGATCCCGGGCCGCTCCGTGAGCCGGGCACCGGGTGTCGCCCCGGATGGTGCTAGCCAAGGGGGAAGGTGGCGATGGTGCGCCACTGGCCCGGCGGCGTGCCCGGGATTCCGGGACGGGGGCCGGCCATCAGGATGACCTCCGTCGCGACCGCCTCGATGGGGAGGAAGGGACGGACCGACTCGGCGGCGGCGCCCAGGGCCTGCGGCCCGCCGACATGGCCGATGGTCAGGTGCGGGACCACCTCGGGATGCCGCCCGCTGTAGGGCGGGCAGGAGGGGAACGCCCGGAAGGCCAGGTCGGTGAGGGCGGTGAAGGACGCGGGATCGCGCGGCCCGAGCCAGACGACCTCCTCGCCGAACCAGCCGACCTTGTCCAGCGTGAACCGGAACGCCGCGTGCCCGGCGAACACCCTGCCCAGCGCCGCGAGCAGGTTCCTGCCGATGCCGGCGGGCGCCAGGAACGGGTACAGCACCGTGATGTGCGCGGGGACCCCGTCCCTGGCGGCCTCGTCGAGGCGGGCACGGTGCCGGCCGACGGCCGGCTCAGCGGCTGGCACGGGCACGAGCAGTGCGGACTCCCAGTCGGGACCGGCGCCCGGGATCAGGCCTGGCATGCCAGCAAGCTACCTGGACCGCCCGCGCACGCCGGAACCCGCCCGCACGCCGGAACACGCCGGGGCGGCCCGCCCACGGATGGCGGCGACCCGCTGCCCCTGTGGAAACTCGTGATCCGTTCGGATTTGCGCCCTCAGCGGGGCGAAAAACCGAACTGGAACGGACTATCCACAAGGATCGGTGCGGGATGGAGAATGCGGCGGGGGGAGGCGGAACCGGGGCAGCGGGGAGAACAGCAGCACCACGAAGCCCGCCATCCCGCCGATGGCCGCGATCCACAGCGTCGGCCGCAGCCCGATAGCGGTGCCGAGCAGGCCGCCGGCCAGCGCGCCGAGCGGCCTGGTGCCGTAGTTGACGGCCTGGAAGGCGCCCGTTACCCGGGCCCTGAGCTGATCGGGGATCACCGCGGCGAAGATCGAGCTGATGCTGATGTCCAGCGCCATCACCCCGAAGCCGGAGATGAACTCGGCGGCGAACAGCAGGCCGAGCACCACGAGTTGCGGGCCGCCCGCCAGCGGCACCAGCGCCAGCGGCGCGGTGAACACCAGGCATGACACGGTGTAGAGGCGCCCGGCCCCCAGCCGCGCCGACAGCCGGCCCGTGACCAGCGCGCCGAGGATGCCGCCGAGCGCCCCGGCCCCCAGGACCAGGCCGAGCAGGCCGGGCCGTACGTGCAGGTACCGGGTCGCGTAGAGCACGAACAGCGCGAAGAAGACGAAGTTGAAGAAGTTGACGATCGCCACCGCGAGCAGCGACCAGCGCACCACGGGCGAGCGGTGGATGAACCGCGCGCCCGCGGTGAGGCCACCGCGCCCGGTCGCGGCGGGCGGCGGCTCGGCCGCGCGGATCCGGCCGAGGAAGAAAGCCGACCCGAGGAACGACAGCGCATCCGCGGCCACGGCGAACGGCGCGCCCAGCAACTCGACGAGCAGGCCGCCCGCGCTCGGGCCGCCGGTGTACGACAACGCCCTGCTGCCGTAGATCAGCGAGTTGCCCTGCAGGTAGGAGCCGTCCGGCACGAGCGCGACGAACAGCGTGGGCTGGCAGACCGTGAACAGCACGCCGAACGCACCGGTGCCGAGCGCCACCGCGTACAGCTGCGCCATCGTGAGCCCGCCGAGCGCGTACGCGGCCGGGATGCTGGCCAGCAGCAGCGCGCGGCCGAGGTCGGCCGCGATCATCATGGCCCGGCGGTGGCCGAGCCGGTCCGCCAGCACGCCGGCGTGCACGCCGAAGACCAGGCTCGGCAGCCACACCAGGGCGGCGAGGACGCCCATCTGCGCCGCCCCTGCCCGCAGCGTGAGCACCGCGACCAGCGGGAGCGCGATCGAGGAGATCTGGTCGCCGAACATGGAGATCGTCTGGCCGTACCAGTAGCGCCGGAATCCCTGGTGGGCCAGCAGCGCCGGGACCCGCGCGGCGATCCCGCGCCGGCCCGACCCGCCGCCAGGCGCGCCCGCGCCGCCAGAGGTGCTCGGGCCGCCGGGTGCGCCCGTGGTGGGGTGCGCGCCCGCGCCGGGTGCGGCGGTGCGGGCCTGACGCCCGGTGCCCGTGTCCGGGGCCGCGCTCACCGCGTGCCGCCCGCCCGGCGCGGGGCCTGCCACGGGGCCGCGACCTGGATGTAGCTGACCAGCCGGGCGCCGTCCGGGCGCAGCCCCGGCGCGGTTGTCCGGTCGAGGAAGCGGTCGAGCAGCGCGCCCACCTGCTCGCCGAGGCCGGTCAGCTCGGCCGGGGTGAGCCAAAGGAAGATGTCGGAGAACAGCGCGGCCCGCTGCCACGACTCCGGCTCGTCCTCCCGCACCTCCAGCCAGCGCATCATCTGCTCGTAGTAGCGCTCGGCGATCACCGACCGGAACAGCCCCGACGCGGCAGCCAGCTCCGGGCTCTCCGCGACCGTCGGCACGTCGGTCAGCATGGCGGTCGCCCGCCACGGCCGCTCCCGGCCGTGCCCGCCGCCCGCCTCCTCGACCAGGCCGTACTTGGCGAGCTGCCGCAGGTGGAACGAGCAGCTCGCGGAGCTCTCACCGAGCAGCTCACCAGCCCGGGTGGCGGTCAGCGGCCCCTCCACGCGCAGCATCCCGAGCAGGGACAGCCGCAGCGGGTGTGCCAGCGCGCGGAGCGCCCGGGGGTCGGTCATCCGCGCGACGGACCGCGGTTCCTGTTCTGTCATGAATGCAAAGCTATCTTTCCAAAGCTATCTTTGCAAGGTGCTTTACGAAGGGCTCCGCATCACCCGGCGGCCGCGCCCGGCCGCCATCCGGGGCTGGCCAGAAGCCCATCCCGGGGCTGGCCAGAAGCCCGTCCGGGGGCTGGCCAGAAGCCCGTCCGGGGCCGCGCCGAAGCCGCCGCCCGGGGACCGGCCTGGGCCGCCGGCACCCGGCCGGAACCGCCGGCCCGGGAACTGGCCAGGGGCCGCCGGCACCACACCAAGACCGCCGCCGGGGACCGGCCGGAACCGCCGGCCCGGGAGCTGGCCAGGGGCCGCCGGCGCCGCACCACAACCCGCTGCCCGGGCCGGCCGGGACGCCCGGGCGGCCCGCCGCCACGGCGGCGCTCGCTTGCCGCGCCCCAGCGGGGAGGCCACAATCCAGGTAATACGGGAGTCAAGGGGGAAGCCCAGGCCATGGAACTGCTAGAGCGCACCGCGTTCCTGCGGACGCTCGCCGAGTACGCGGGTGAGGCACGGCAGGGCGACGGGCGGCTGGTCCTGGTGTCCGGCGAGTCGGGCATGGGCAAGACCGTGCTGCTTGAGGAGTTCCAGCGGCGCCTGCCGGGCGCCCGCTGGCTGTGGGGCGGCTGCGACGGCCTGCTCACCCCCCGCCCGCTCGGGCCCCTGTTCGACATCGCCGCGCAGCTTGACGGGCAGTTCGCCGCGCTGTGCCACGGCGACGCCCCGCGGGACCGGCTGTTCACGGCCTTCCTGGCCGAGATCGCCGCGCCCGGTGCCTTCACCGTCGCGGTGATCGAGGACGTGCACTGGGCCGACGAGGCCACCATCGACCTGCTGAGCTTCCTCGGCCGGCGGCTCGGCCGGGCGCCCGCGCTGCTGCTGGCCACCTACCGGGATGACGAGACGGGCCCCGATCACCCGCTCCGCCTGGTCCTCGGTGACCTCGCCACGCAGCGGTGCACCCGGCGGATGCGCCTGCCACCGCTGTCCGAGGAGGCCGTCCGGGCGCTGGCGGGCGGGCGTGACATCGACGCCGGGGAACTGCACCGGGTCACCGGCGGCAACCCGTTCTACGTGAGCGAGATCCTGGCGGCGGGCTGGCCCTCGGTGCCGCCGACGGTGCGCGACGCGGTGGGCGCCCGGCTGGCCCGGGCCAGCGCCGGGGACCGGCAGGCGGTGGAGACCGCCGCCGTCAACGGGGCGCGCCTGGAGCCGTCGCTGCTGGCGTGGGTCCTCACGGATTCCCAGGCGTCGGCCGACGGCTGCCTGGCCACCGGGATTCTCGTGCCCGACGGTACGGGGCTGCGGTTCCGGCACGAACTGGTCCGGATGGCCGTGGCGGCGGGGATCCCGCCGCACCGGAAGACCGCGTTGCACGCGCGCCTGCTGGCCCGGCTGGAGGCGGCCGGGGCCGACCCGGCGCTGCTGGCCCACCACGCCGAGGGGGCCGGCGATCAGCCCGCCGTGCTGCGGCACGCCCCGGAAGCGGCCCGGCGCTCGGCCGCCCTGGGCGCACATCGCGAGGCGGCGGCACAGTATGAGCGCGCGTTGCGTAATGCAGAAAATTTGGGCAGGCCGGCGCTGGCGGGCCTTTACGAGGGAGCGGCCAGCGAATACGCACTGCTCGACCGCTGGGAAGACGCGGAGCGGGCGCGGCGGACCGCGCTCGCGCTGCGCCGGGAACTGGGCGACGAGGAGAAGGTCGGCGCCAACCTGCGCATCCTGTCCACCACGCTGTGGCGGCTGTGCCGCGGCGAGGAGGCCAGCCTGGCCGTCCGCGAGTCCGTGGCCGTCCTCAAGGCGCTGCCGCCGAGTAAGGAGCTGGCCTGGGCCTACGCCAGCCTCGCCGTCGACATCATCGTCGTGAACGGGCAATTCGACGACGATGCCCTCGGCTACCTCGGCACGGCGCAGCAGATCAGCGAGGAACTCGGCCTCCCCGACGTGCGGTGCTTCACGCTGAACAGCACCGGCCTGGGCCTGGTGGAAAGCGGCCGCGACGGGATGAGCCAGCTCGAGGAGAGCCTCCGCCTCGCCCTGGCCGAGGGCCTCACCGAGCAGGCCGGGCGCGCCTACAGCAGCCTCATGGAGGCCTGCGTGCGGCTGAACCGGATCGCCGACTCCGACCGCTACTACGCCGAGGGCCTCGCCTACTGCGAAGACCTCGAGATGGGCGTGTTCAGCATCTGCATCAACGGCTGGCGGTCCCAGGCCCTGCTGCGCACCGGCCGGTGGGACGAGGCGGCACAGGTCGCCACCAGGCTGCTGGCCAGCCCGGGCATCTCGCCGGTGAACCAGCTCAACCCGCTCTGCGTCCTGGGCACGATCCGGGGGCGCCGCGGCGAGGACGGGGCATGGGAACTGCTGGACCGGGGGCTCGGGTTCGCCGCGGGAGTGAGCGAGCCGGGGTGGATCGCCCCGGCCCGGGCGGCCCGGGCGGAACTGCGCTGGCTGGAGGGCAATCCGGACCTCGCGGCCGCCGAGGCCCGGGCCGACTACGACCGGATCGCCGGGAAGATCGACCTGTGGGCGCTCGGGTCGCTGGCCATCTGGCTGGCGCGGACCGGGGGGCCGGACGCCCTGGCCGGCCCGCCGGACGGCGGCCCGGGCCTGGACGGCCTCCCCGAGCCGTATGCCCTGGAGATCGCGGGTGACCATCGCGGCGCGGCCGCCGCGTGGGACCGGATCGGCCGGCCCTACGAGGCCGCGCTGGCACTGCTCGGCTCCCCGGACGAGGCCGCGCTGCGGGACGCGCTCGCGACGCTCGACGGGCTGGGCGCCCGGACGGCCACGGCCGCGGCCCGGCGGCGGATGAAGCAGGCCGGGGTGCGGGCCATCCCGCGCGGGCCGCGCCCGGCCACCCGGGCCGCGCCGGCCGGGCTGACCCCGCGCGAGCAGGAGGTGCTGGCGCTGCTGGCCGACGGCCTGGCCGACCGGGAGATCTCGGCCCGGCTGGTCATCTCCGAGCGGACCGTGCACCATCACGTGTCCGCGGTGCTGTCCAAGATCGGCGTCTCGTCCCGGACCGCGGCGGCCCGCGAGGCCGCCCGGCTGGGCATCGGCGCGTGACCATGCCCGGCCCAAGCTAGGCAGCCCGCGTGCAAAAGTAGGCACCCGCCCCGGCTAACCGGGGCAGTTTCCCCGATGCCGCCGCCCGGGCGCCCTGCCTACGGTCGTTGCGAATCCACCGACGACTGGAAGGGAGGCCGCCCAATGCCGCTGTTCATGGACGTACACGAAATCGCCGGCGGCGTGGCGATGGACGATGTCGCCAAGGCGCATCTCGCGGACCTGCAAACGCAGGCCGCGCACGACGTGAGGTACCTGAGGTACTGGGTCGACGAGGGAAACGGGCGGGTGTTCTGCCTGGTCGAGGCGCCGTCCGCGGACGCCGCGGCCGACGTGCACCGGGAGGCGCACGGGCTCCTCGCCGACCACATCTACCGGGTACAGGAGGGATCCTGATGAGCGGGCGCACGGGGGCGCGCACGGTCAAGCTGGCCGGCCTCACCGCGGCGGTGCTCGCGGCCGGGCTGTGGATGCTGATCCCGGCCTGGGGGAAGACGGCCGCACCGGCCCGTGCGGGGATGTCCCACATACAGATGGGGAAGGCCGGCGCCGGGATGACGATGGGCGGCGGCACCGGTAACGCGGTGCTGACCAAGGACATCGCCGAGGCCCGGCAGGCGACCGCGAAGTACGCCACCAACCTGGCCAGGGCCAAGGCGGACGGCTACCGGATCATCACCAAGATGATGCCGGACATGGGGTACCACTTCCTGAACCCGTCCGTCAGCGGCTTCGACGTGCGCAAGCCGCCGATCCTGGTCTACGAGCACACCGGCAGCGGATGGCAGCTCGGCGCGCTGGAATGGGTCTTCACCTCGATGCCCAAGACGCCGCCGCTGCCGAACGCGACGTTCGGCTTCTTCCCCGCGGGATGCCACTACAACGACGGCACCTTCGTGCCCGAGCCGAGCCAGAGCGATTGCCCGGCGACCGCGCCGGGCAGCGGGGCGAGCTTCTTCTTCTGGCACCCCGACCTGTTCACCATGCACGTGTGGGTCTGGTACCCGAACCCCGCGGGCCTGTACTCCAGCACCAACCCGCTGGTCGCCCCCTTCAACGGCGGCTGACCCAGCACCCAGCACCGCGGCGGGGCGGGCCGGCCGGCCCGCCCCGCCGCCGGCAGCAGCGTAGCCACAGACACGCGACCAGGCCGGGCCTGCCCTGCGGTACGGGGCGGGCCCCGGGCAGACACACGCGCGGGCGGCCGGCCCCGGTGTATCAGCGCCATCCCGCTGTCCTCTACCCCCCGGCAGCTTCATCCGAAGAACGGGGGCCACTATGCGCACGCGCAGGACGGCGGGGACGGCACGGCAAGAAGGCACGGGTGGGAAGAGGAGCGCGACCACGATGACCGAGAACGACAAGCCCGCCGGGCTCTCCCGGCGCAGGCTGCTGGCGGGGGCCGGGACGGCGGGAGCGGGGCTGGCCGCGGCGTCGGCCGGGATGCTGCCCGGGATCCGCCCCGCCGCCGCCCGGGCGGCAATCACCGGAACCGGGGCGGCCGGGCACGCGCTGCCGCCGGGCGCCCCGGCCAACAGCATGCTGTTCGGCCGGATCTTCCCGCGGCTGGCGCCGTTCGCGCAGGTGAGCGACACGGTCCAGGCCGCCCTGCTGGAGGTCGGCGCGCAGGGCGGCATCATGGACGCCCAGGATGACCTGGCGGCCGGCCCGAAGGAGCTGATCGTCGACCCGGCGGTGAACGGGAACCCGACGGCCGGCGACCCGTACGGCACCAACCCGGACAACCCGACGATGACGGCAGGCTCGACGTTCGTCGGGCAGTTCACCGACCACGACATCACCTTCGACCAGACATCGCACCTCGGCGTCACGGCTAACCCGCTGACCTCGCCCAACACCCGGACCCCGGCGCTGGACCTGGACTCGGTGTTCGGCGGCGGCCCGGCGCTCAGCCCGGGGCTGTACGTGGCGAACCCCGATGGCACGGCTGGCCCGCAGTTGCGGACCGGCTCCGGCGGGATGCACGAGGACGTGCCCAGGACGCCCAGCGCGGACGGCAGCTACAGCGCCATCCTGGGCGACCCGCGCAACGACGAGAACCTGATCATCGCCGGGCTGCACTGCGGCCACATCCTGTTCTACAACCGGGTGCTGGCCGACCTGGGGGCCCTGGACCTGTCCCGGTTCCCCGCCGCCCGGGGCGCGAGCCCGCGCGCGCTGTCCGCCCGGGACGGGGACCGCGCGCTGAACTACCTGAGGTACCTGGTCGCCCGCGAAGTGACGCTCTGGCACTACCAGTGGCTACTGGTCAACGAGCACCTGCCGCAGATCGCCGGGCAGCAGGTGGTCGACGACGTGCTGGCGAACGGCAACCGGTTCTACCAGCCCCCGCCGGGGGACGCGTTCATGCCGATCGAGTTCGGTGCCGCCTGCTACCGGTTCGGCCACTCGATGGTCCGCCCGTCCTACCGGGCCAACTTCACCAGCGCCACCGGCGACTCCGCCAACCCGGCGGCCGCCCCCTTCTTCGCCCTGGTCTTCGACGCGACCCAGGCCGGCTTCAACGGGCCCGTCAGCACCGACCGGGACGACCTGCTCGGCGGCTATCCCGCCCCGCGCCGGTACGTCGGCTGGCAGACCTTCTTCGACTTCGGCGACGGGCAGGTCAAGAACAACAAGAAGATCGACACCACGATCTCGTCGGTGCTGTTCACCCTGCCGCTGCCGGCCATCGCCCCGCGCACGCAGACCGCGCCCACGGTGCTGCCGCAGCGCAACCTGCTCCGCCAGCTCACCTGGGGCCTGCCGTCGGGCCAGGCGGTCGCGCAGGCCATGGGCGTCCCGGCGCTGGCCGCGGCCGACCTGGCCGACATCGGCTCGGTGTACGCCCCGTTCGCCACCAGCACCCCGCTGTGGTACTACATCCTGGCCGAGTCCAAGATCGCGGCGGGAGGGCTGAACCTCGGCCCGGTGGCGGCCAGGATCGTCGCCGAGACGCTGATCGGGCTGCTCCGCGCGGACCCGTCGAGCTACCTCAGCGCCTACCCGCGGTTCACCCCGTTCCTCGGCGCCGACTGCCCGATGGGGCCGGCCCCGGACACCAGCATCACCGGCAACCGCAGCTATACCAGAGGCCACTTCCTCTACTACGCCGGGGTGGTCCAGCCCGGCTCCTACCGCTGACCGGACCGTCCACGGCCCGGGCCCCGGGGGCCGGGCCGGAGCGGCCACGGCCAGCAGCGCCCCGGGCCCGGCCGGTCGCCGGGCCCGGGGCGCTGGCCGGTGTCCCCCGGCCGGTGAGCCCCGGCGGGGGCCCCGGCCGGTGTCCCCAGACCGGTGTCCCCTAGCGGGGTCCCCGGCCGCGGCCAGGTACCCCGGCGGTGTTACCGCTGTGGCTGCGAACGCAGCCACAGGACCTTCCGGAATGCCCAGCGCACGCTCCGGCGGGGGGCGCTGGTGCGCCGCGACGCGGTGACCAGCCCGGCGGATCGCGCCGGACGCCGCTGAGCCCGCAGCTCGCGCTGCTGTGCCTCGACGAGCTGGCTGGTGAGGTAGGAGAACACGGTATTCACCTCCTGTCCGTGCGTTGACTGCGGACGAGGGTCGGTAGGCCCCGGACGGGGCAGGTGAGTGACGGATCGGCCGGTGGGCTGATCGCGGTGGCGGCGCGGGCGCGCGCTGGGGCGCCGCGCCCGGGCCTAACGGATGACGATGGCCGGGGCCAGATCCCTGGCTGCCGTAGCCGGGCTGCGCGCCGCGCTGAGGCGGCGGCCGGGCATGGGCGGCGCCGGTGCGGACGGCGCACGGCATGCGCCCCGGGGGGCTCGCGCTGTGATAGTCATGCCGGACACCTCCTCACCGCTGACTGGGCTGATCGCCTGCTTATAGATACAGAGCAAGGTGCGGCCGGACTGATACGCGGCCGGGACGGGCCTGGCCGCACGCACCGGTGGCGCGCAGATTCCCCAGCCGCCACGACGGACCGCGATAATGGCCACGACCATCACGAACGTGCTGGCACGGGCGCGGGGCGGACCACGGCACGCCGAGGGGGGCCATGAACGAGGTACCGGCCGGCTTCCAGCGGTCGAGACGGACCAGCCCGTTCCTCGACCTGATCGGCCCGGTCTACACCAGCACCGGCGAGCGCGGCATCCTGCTCGGCCTGCGCGCCCGCGCCGAGCACCTGAACACCCGGGGGGTCGTGCACGGCGCGATCCTGGCGGCGCTGCTGGACGTGGTGTGCGGGCGCAACTGCGGTGCGCGGACCGAGCACCCCAGCCTGGTCACGGTCAGCCTGACCGTCGACTACATCGCGCCCGCCCGCGACGGCGACTGGCTCGAAGCGAGCGCCACGGTGACCCGGGTCGGCCGGCGGCTCGCCTTCGCCGACGGCCTGGTCGACGCCGGCGGCAAGCCGGTCGCGAAGGCCAGCGCCGTGTTCGCCGTGGGGTAGCGCCGTGTTCGCCGTGACTGGCGCCTGGCGTGCTTTCACCCGCTCTGAGCAGGTGTGCTGGATTTTGACGGATTTTGAATGAATGATTGGGGACGGCGGGGGGACTAGGGCACTGGTCCGCGCAGAAGCTGGGAAGGCGGTTCCTGTGGCAAAGTCCCGTTCGTTTGGCATGTCTTTAGCAGCACTGGTCGTCGGCGGCGCGCTCGCCGTCAGCGCGGCACCCGCGGGTGCCCAGGTCTCCTCCACCACGGCAGCGGCCGGCCGGGCCGGTGCTGCGGCGAGCTGTCCCTGGCTCAGCACCCGCCTGTCGATCGCCCGGCGGGTGGCCCTGGTGATGAGCCACATGACCCTGTCCGACGAGATCACCATGGTGGAGGGCCAGGGCACGAGCCAGCCCTACGTCTTCTACATGGCCGCCCAGCCGAAGCTGTGCATCCCGGCGATGGGCCTGGAGGACGGCCCGGTCGGGGTCGGCGACGGCCTCACCGGGGTGACCGAGCTTCCCTCGGCCGTGTCCCTGGCCGCGACCTTCGACCCGTCGCTGGCGCACAGTTACGGGCAGGTCGTCGGGGCCGAGGAGGCGGGCAAGGGCGCCAGCGTCAACCTCGGGCCCACGGTGAACATCGACCGGGACCCGCGCTGGGGCCGGTCCTTCGAGACCTACACCGAGGACCCGTACCTCAACCAGCAGACCGCCGTCAGCGAGATCGAGGGCGTGCAGAGCCAGCGCGTGCTCGACCAGGTGAAGCACTACGACGCATACAACCAGGAGACCAACCGCAACACCTCGCTGGACAACGTGCTGGTCAGCGACCGGACGCTGCAGGAGATCTACCTGCCGGCCTTCCAGGCCGCGATCCAGCAGGCCGGGGCGGCGTCGGTGATGTGCGCCTACTCCATGATCAACGGCAACTTCGCCTGCCAGAACCCCTACCTGGAGAACACCGTGCTCCGGGACCAGTGGAACTTCCCGGGCTTCGTCACCTCCGACTACGGCGCCATCCACGACACCGTCGCGGCGGTGGACGGCACCGACATGGAGCAGCCGTTCAACAGCAACTTCGGCACGCCGCTGCTGACCGCCGTGCGCAACGGCACGATCGCCAAGTCGGTGCTGAACACGATGGTGTCCCGGATCCTGACCGAGATGTTCCGGTTCAACCTGCTCAGCGACCCGCGCACCGGCTCGACCAGCGCGGTGGTGACCACGCCGGCGCACCAGGCGGTGTCCAACGAGGTCGCCGAGGCGGGCACCACGCTGCTGCAGAACAACGGCGGCGTGCTCCCGCTGCCCGCCTCGGGCGCCGGCAACGTCGCGGTGATCGGCCCGGCCGCCTCCGCGGCGCCGGACTACACCGGCGGGGGCAGCGCCTACGTGCTCCCCTCGTCCACCGTGACCCCGCTGCAGGGGATCACCGCCGCCGCGGGCAGCGGCACCTCGGTCAGCTACACCCAGGGGCTGCCCACCGACACCTCGCTCGCGGCGATCCCGTCCTCCGCCCTGTCCCCCGCGTACGCGCCGACCCCGTTCGGCGGCAGCTACACCGGGACGCTGACCGCGCCGCAGACCGGCACCTACGTGCTGGCCATCCAGAACCCGTGCGGCTGCTACACCTCCACCTACCTGAAGCTGAACGGCAAGGTGGTGCTGGACAACCCCAGCACCCCGCCGGTGAACACCTACTCGGTGTCGGTGAGCCTCAAGGCCGGGCAGCACTACCTGCTGCAGATCACCGGCGACTCCTCCGCGCTGACCTGGGCCACGCCCGCGGACCTGGCGCCCGGCATCGCCCAGGCGGTGGCCGCGGCCAAGTCGGCGTCCACCGCGGTGGTGGTGGTCTCCGACGACACCGAGACCGAGGCCGCCGACCGGCCCAGCCTGGACCTGCCGTCGGCACAGAACGAGCTGGTCTCGGCCGTGGCGGCGGCCAACCCGCACACGGTGGTGGTGATCAACGCGGGCGCGCCGATCGTCATGCCGTGGCTGTCGCGGGTCGCCGCCGTGGTCGACGCGTGGTACCCGGGCCAGACCAGCGGCACCGCGCTGGCCAGCGTCCTGTTCGGGAACACCGACCCCGGCGGCCACCTGCCGGTGACGTTCCCGCGCAACCTGGCCCAGGTGCCCGCGGCCTCGAAGGCCCGGTTCCCCGGGGTCAACGGCAAGGTGCACTACTCCGAGGGCCTGGACGTCGGGTACCGCTGGTACGACGCCAAGGCGATCTCGCCGCTGTTCCCGTTCGGGTACGGGCTGTCCTACACCACGTTCGGCTACAGCGGCCTGCAGGTGAGCCCGGCGTCGGTCAACGGGGTGCAGACGGTGCAGGTGTCGGCGACGGTCACCAACACCGGCACGGTGGCGGGCACCGACGTCGCCCAGCTGTACCTGGGTGTCCCGGCCGCCGCGGGCGAGCCGCCGCGGCAGCTGAAGGGCTTCCAGCGGGTCACGCTGAACCCGGGGCAGTCCGCCCAGGTGACGTTCAGCCTGCCGCCGAGCGCCACCTGGTGGTGGGACCAGCCGGCCGGCGGGTGGACGCAGAGCACCGGCAAGTACCGGGTCTACGTGGGCGACTCCTCGGCCCTGGCGAACCTGCCGCTGCGCGGCTCGTTCGCGGTGAACTCGACGCCGGGCGGCCGCCAGGCCGTGGTCAGCGCGCCCAGCCGGCTCGCGCCGGGCAAGCCGGTGACGGTCAGCGTGCAGCTCACCGCCTCGGGCAACCAGACGCTGCACGGCGTGAAGTTCGCGCTGGCGGCGCCGCAGGGCTGGATCGTGCGGCCGCAGGGCTCGCCGGTCATCGGCACGGTCACCCCGGGCCAGGCGCCGGTGGTCAAGTTCACGGTGCAGCCGCCGCTGTACGCGCCGAACACCTCTTCGGTGCTTTACGCCAGTATCGGGCTCGGCGGGGCGGCCACCCGGCAGGCGGGCACCACGGTCACCGTGACGCCCTGACGTGGTCCGGCCCGGGCCTGGCACCAGGCCCGGGCCGGATCGCGGGGTGCCCGGCATGTCCCCGTAGGCCGGTTCGGCACCGCATCGGCCTGCGGGGCACGCCTCCGGGTTAGCGGCGGAACGGTTGCGCCGACCCGCCGGTGCCGGTCACCTGGGCCATCATCTGCGCGAACCCGCCCGGGTAGGCGGCCGGCGCCGGCGGCGGGTCGCCGAGGTGGTGCGCCACCTGCCGGGCCGTGGCCAGGTCGAAGCTGCCGTAGAGGATCGCCTCGTTGGCGCCCGACGCGGACGGCAGGCCGTTGTTGGTGTCGATCGCGCTGTCCCACACGCCGCCCGAGCCGCAGCCGGTCGCGCCGGGCGTGCTGAACTGCCCGTCCACGACCTCGGTGCCGACGGTGTAGAGGATCGCCCCGCGGGCCACGTTGGGCGTGCCCAGCGTCCCGGTCAGCGCCCCGGATGTGCCCGTGGTCAGGTTGAGCACCACCGGGTCGTTCGGCGTGCCGACGTAGCAGTTCGGGCCGACCAGCGGGTTGATCAGGTGGAAGGACAGCGGCACCGTGGTCACGATGGCGTCACCCACCACGCCGAACGCCATCGGGCCCGCCTGCTGCGCCACCACATAGACCTGCGACTGGGCCGGTGGCACCACGCCCGCTGGGTTGCCCAGCGCGGCCAGGACCGGCTTGGCCAGCACCTGCTGCGGCGCGGAGAACGACTGCCCGTCGAGCGCGTCCGCCCAGCTGGGTGCGGCACCCAGGCTGCCCGTGCCGCCCTGCACCAGCCCGGGTCCGCGGAAGGTGGTGTCCAGGCCGCCGATGTTGATGGTGCCTTCCATCGCGACGCCGTGCAGGCAGATCTGGACCTTGCCGGAACCGGCCGGGGCCAGCGTCCCGGTCACCGGGCACTGCTTGAACACCCCCCAGTTGGGCACGGGCATGGCCCGGTATGCGTAAGCCGGTGCCACGAGGCCGAGGCACACTGCCCCCGTGGTAACAGCCAGCACTCCAGCCCGCCAAGCGGAAGACAGCCTCACTTGTACCACCTACCGTTTCGTAGTAGTGCGGCGATTTGCCCCAGAAACTACTCCTCGGTAGGGGTGCGTGCCATTACAAAACGGGCACGGTGCGCGGGCGCGCCCCGCCGGCTCTTCACGGCCTGCGACCGGCCTTGGCCCACTCTTCACGGGCCCGGTGAGCCTGAATCACCACAAACCGGGCACCAGAATGGTCAGCGGCCGTGACGAGTGGGCTGGGGCCCGGCGAACCGGACGCAGCAGCGCCCCTCGGCGGGATCGAGGAGCGCGGTGAGGGGGAGCGCCGGCAGGGCACCGAGCAGGCCCTCGGCGATCTCCAGGTTCATGCCGCAGACCAGCGCGGTATGCTCCGCCGCGAGCGCGTGGAACGGGCAGTTGGCGAGGGTCAGCCCGGCCGCGCCGTCCTCGCGGGCCTGGTATCCCTGCTCGTCGAGGACCGCGCGCACGGCAGCCAGCAGCGCCGCGGGCGGCGGGCGCTCCCCGGCCCGGGCCAGCACCTGGCCGGCCAGCCTGCCGCCCTCCGCCCGGGCGGCGCGGCCGAGCGCCTCGGTCACCGGCTGCGCCGCGCCGGCCGCCGCCTCGATCCCGCGCGCCAGCAGCAGCCCGGCAAGCTGGTAGCTGCGCTGCGGCACGGTCACCGAGATCTCCCGGGCGGAGCGCCGGTACAGCTTGGCCGGCCGCCCGGCGCCCGGCCCCTGGCGCCCGGTGCGCCGCGCGAACCCGACGTCGAGCAGGCCGTCCTCGACGAGCTTGTCCAGGTGGAACTTGGCTTTGTGCCGTGGCACGCCCACGCCCGCGGCCGCCTCGTCGCGGCTCACCGCGGACTCCTGCGCCTGGACATACAGGTACAGGGCCCGCCTGGTCGGCTCGGCCAGGCTGGCGAGACCCGCCACGTCACCCTGGCCCGGCTCCGCCACCCGCGGCACCCCCTCTATAAGAGAAATCTATTGACTAAATTACCAGGGGCCGTCTATCGTCCAAATCGTTCTCTGCTAGAACGGTGTACGTGACCCACCAGGGGCCGCGGTGACCAAGCCGACGTTCGTGATCGTGGGCGCGGGGCGGCGAGTTCATCGCCTTCTGGCTGCATGAGGGGGGCGTGCTGGCCGGCCTGAACGTCAACGTGTGGGACGTGAGCGCCGATGTCCAGGCGCTGATCCGGTCGCGCCGCCAGGTCAGTCCGGACGCGCTGGCCGACCCCCGGCGCCCCGCTCGCCGCGCTGGCCGGCGAGCATGCCGCGGAACAGCGCTAGCGCTTGTAGCCCACGCCGCCCCACATGGCCGACCGGGCGCTGGCCTCGGCCGCGGACCCCGGCCGCCATTGCTGGACCGGTACCAGGCCCGGCTGGGCCAGTTCCAGGCCGTCGAAGAAACGCGCGACCTCGTCGCGGGTGCGGTGGCGCTGGGTCTCGTGCGCGAGCCGGTTGTACCGCCGGGCCGCCTCGGCCATCTGCTCGGCCTGGATGTCGGCGGCCACCTGGGACAGCGCCAGGTAGCTGCCTGGCGGGACGGCGTCCATCAGCGTGGCGACTATCGCGTACGGGTCGTCGGCGTCCACGATCAGGTGCATGACCGCGATCAGCATGACGGCCACCGGCCGGGAGAAGTCCAGGGTCCGGGCCGCCCGCTGGAGGATCTTCGCCGGATCGCGCAGGTCCGCGTCGATGTAATCGGTGGCGCCCAGCGGCGTGCTGGTCAGCAGCGCGCGGGCGTGAGTGAGCACGACCGGGTCGTAGTCCACGTAGACCACCCGCGAGGCCGGTGCCGCGGCCTGCGCGACCTCGTGGGTGTTGTTCGACGCCGGGATGCCGGTGCCGATGTCGAGGAACTGCCGGATCCCGGCCTCGGTGGCCAGGAACCGCACCGCGCGGGCGAGGAAGGCGCGGTTGGCGCGGACCGACTCGACGATCCCCGGGTACGCCGCGATCACGGCGTCCCCCGCCGCGCGGTCGGCGGCGAAGTTGTCCTTGCCGCCCAGCCAGTAATCGTGCACCCGGGCGCTGTGGGCGATGCTGGTATCCAGCACCGGCCGGTCGCCCGGGCCGCCCTCCCTGTCCACCGCTGGTTCCTCGGACACCCGTGCGCCTCTCGTGACTGGGGCCGACCACGCGAATATAGCGCGCGGCCGCCACCGCAGCCGGACCCTCGCTCCGCCCCCGGGGCCTTGATCGTGGCGGCGGCCCCCTTGTGCCAAGGCCACCATGATCTGTGCGGCGGCCTCACGGCGTGTACGGGCCGGTGCACGACCTCACCGCCGCCCGCGTTCACGCCTTCCGCCGCGCTCTGCCCCGCCGCCACGACCAGGCTGCCCGCCCTGGCGTGAGCCACCGGCCGCCGGCGGCGGTAGCATCCGCCCGTGGCTGGGCGGACTCACACCAAGCGGGCCGGGCCGGGGGAAGTCGCGATGCACCGGGTCCTGGCCTCGCTGGCGGCTGCCTGCAACGACCAGTTCACCACGTTGCTGCTTCCGGCCGCGATCACCATCGACCCCGCCCGGGGACTGCTCGTCCTGCCCCACTACGACGGTGAGGACCTGGGCGCCCGCTGGAACGAGACCAATGGCGGTGCCCTGCTCGGTCCCGGCCTGGCCGCCGCGATCCCGGCCATCCTGGCCGACCTGGCGCGCATCGACACCGCGTGCGTGACCACCGACCCGGTGCTGTCAACCATCCCCGGCCTGGTCTTCGACCACGCTGCGGCCCTGGCCCGCTCGGCCGGCATCGCCCGCCAGCTGACCCGGGCCAGCCTGCTCACCGCCGGCCAGTGCGCCCGGGCCGAACGGCTGCTGGCCCACCGGCAGCAGACACCCATGATTGTCAACAACGGCGACTTCTACCCAAGGAACCTCATCGTGCAGGCCACCGGCCGCATCGTGATCGTCGACTGGGAGACCTACAACCCCAACAGCCCGTTCCACACCATCGACCATCCCGAGAACGTGGCCGCGGTCTTCTACACCCACATGTGGGGCAATCCCGCCTGGCAGGCCCTCTACCGCAACGCCCTCAACACCCGGTTCGGCTTCTCCACCGCCAGCTTCGCCAAGGGGGTGATGATCGCGGCGCTCGAACTGGCCAACATGTGGATCAACGACACCGACCGGCACCTCGCGGCCATCCAGGCATCGACCATCACCCATGTGCTCAGCCAGGCCCCAGATCGCTAACAAGGCGGCACCATGATCGCCAGGGCCTGGGCGGGCGAGCGGGCGGAAGCAGTGGGAATGGCGGCTCGGCTACAGTGGCGGGATGCTGCCCGGAGCGCGCGGGCCGGAGCGTGTCCACCCGAACGTGATCCTGGCCGTCCTGTCGCTCGCGGCGGTCACCTACGCGGTGCTCAGCTCGGCGGTGATCCCGGCCCTGCCGACGTTGCAGCACAGCCTGGGCGCCTCCGAGACGGGCGTCACCTGGGTGCTCACCGGCTTCCTGCTGTCGGCCTCGGTCGGCACGGCGATCATCGGCAAGCTCGGCGACATGTACGGCAAGCAGCGCCTGCTGGTCTGGACCCTGCTGACGCTGGCCGCGGGGACGCTGCTCGCGGCCGTGTCCACCTCGCTGGCGATGCTGATCGTGGCCCGGGTCATCCAGGGGGTGGCGGGCGGCATCTTCCCGCTCGCGTTCGGCATCGCCAGGGACGAGTTCCCGGCGGACCGGGTCGCCGGGAGCATCGGGCTGATGTCCGCCATCCTCGGCGTCGGCGGCGGCCTGGGGCTGGTCGTGGGCGGCCTGATCGACGAGCACCTGGACTGGCACTGGCTGTTCTGGATCCCGCTGCCGGTGATGGTCGGGGCGGCGGCCTGCGCCTGGCGGTTCATCCCCGAGTCACCGGTCCGCTCCCCCGGCCGGGTCAACTGGGCCGCGGCGGCGCTGATGTCGGCCGGCCTGTCCGCCGTGCTGATCGCGATCGCCCAGGCCACCACCTGGGGCTGGGCAAGCCCGAAGACGTTCGCGCTGCTGGCATCGGGCCTGGGCGTCTGCGTCGTATGGATACTTGTGGAGTTGCGCAGCGCGAACCCGCTCATCGACATGACGATGATGCGGGTGCGCGGGGTGTGGACCGCGAACCTGGCGGCCTTCCTCGTCGGCGCCGGGCTGTACGGGTGGTTCCTGCTGGTCCCGCAGTTCGCGCAGCTTCCGCGCAGCACCGGATTCGGGTACGGGGCCTCGGTCGTCGCGGCCGGGCTGTACCTGCTGCCGTGCGCGCTGGGCATGGGCGTGCTCGGCACGGCGGCCGGCCGGGTGGAGCGGCGCTTCGGCTCGCGGTCCGCGCTGGTGACCGGCGCCGCCGTGGCGGCCCTCGCCTGTGGCTGGCTGGCGGTCACCAGCCGGCATCACTACGACATGCTGGTCAGCTCGCTGCTGCTCGGCATCGGGATCGGCCTGGCGTTCGCGGCGCTGGGCAACCTGATCGTGCAGGCCGTCCCGCCGGCCCAGACCGGCGTGGCCAGCGGGATGAACACCGTGCTGCGCACGCTGGGCGGGGCGCTCGGCGGCCAGCTCGCGGCCACGTTCGTCGCCGCGCGCACGCTGGGCGGCCTGCCCGCCCTGTCCGGGTTCAGCATCACGTTCGCGATGTCGGCCGTGTTCCTGGCCTGCTGCGCCGCGGTGGCCCTGCTCATCCCCGCTCCCGCCCCGGCGCCGGCATCCCTGCAGCCCGTGGCCAGCACCGAGGCAAGCTAGGCCGGAGCCCGGTGCCGGCGGTGCGGCCGGTCAGCCGGAGTGCTCCCGCCGGGTCATCCGGCCACCGGCGCACCGGTACTGCGGGCGGCCGTCCCTGGCACCGTGGTAGGAGACCAGCAGCTGGCGCGAGTAGCCGTTGAAGGCTTCCAGCGGCATCCCGGCCGGCGCGAACAGGTCCGCGCGGACCGCCGCGAGGCGCCGTGGCGGGGCGTCGGCCGGCCCGCCGGCGAACCCGGTGAAGATCCGCTCCTGCGCCTCGTCGAGCGGTTCGTAGGTCACCTTCTCCTCAAGCTGGCCGTCCACGGCGCTGACGTCGACGCGAAGCTGGTCGGAGCGGTAGGTGCCCGCGTAGGGCGCGACGTCGACCTCCGGGGGCGCGCCCGGGAGGAGATCGGGAACCTCGACGCCCAGGTGCTGGCGAAGCAGCCAGAGCAGGAGCTGGTCATGCAGCGGCATCGCCCGCATGTCGTTGCCGAAGGCCGCGAAGACCAGGTCGTGCGCTGGCACCGCGACCAGGACCGCCACGCCGCCGGGCGATGCTCCCGACATGGACAGCACGGTCGTCGTCCCGAAGGGCACCAGCAGCCAGCCGAGCCCGATGGGGGAAACGTTCGGGGTATGCATGTCATACGCCACCGACTGCATCCGGGCGGCCGACTCAGCCGACAGCACGCGCCCGCCCGACGGGGATACGCCGCCCGCCAGATGGGCCCGCCCGAACGCGAGCAGATCGCCGACGGTGCCGATCGGCGTGCTGCCGGCGGGCGCCCAGGAGTCCGGCAGCTTGAACATGCCGGTCACCCGGGCACCGGCGGTCCCCGGGGCGGGGAAGTGGCCGACCGCGGTGCTGCGGAGGATGGCCTCCTCGGCGGAGGTGCAGGAGCCGTCCATGCCGGCCGGCCCGTACACCTCGCGCCTGAGCAACTCGTGGTACGGCGTGCCGGTCACCACCTCCAGCAGCCGCCCGGCCACGATCATCCCGCCGTTGGAGTAGCTCATGAACTCCCCCGGCGCGAACAGCGCGCCGCAGTGCCGCCCGAGACCTTCGAGGTAGCTCCGCAGGGCGCCGGGGCCGTTGGCGTCGAGCAGGAACAGGTCCGCATCGATCCCGTTGGTGTGGGTCAGCAGGTCGCGGACCCGGATGCGCTCGGCCGCGCCGGGCGTGGTCAGCCGGAACTCCGGCAGGTAGCGGACCACCCGCTCGCCGAGATCAACGGCGCCGCGCTCGGCCTGCTGGAGGACCAGGGTGGTGGTGAGGATCTTCGTCACGGAGCCGAAGAGGAACCCGGTGTCCGCCCGCATCGGGGCGCCCGTGCCGAGGTTCGCGGTCCCGTGGGCCACGACGGCCTGGCCGCCGTCGTGATAGACACCGGCAAGGTAGCCGGGGACCTGCGCCGATTCGCAGTACGCGGCGGCTTGCTCGCGGAGCTGCGCCGCAACGCCATCCAGCACTCCCGGCATCGGAACTCCCGTCAACTTGAACTGTGTTCAAGTAGCACGGTATGGCACGGCTCGAACACAGTGCAAGTGAATTCTTGAACTATGTTCAAAGGCATGGCCTGCCCTATCTTTGGCCCATGCCGCACGACACGCTGACCCGGGAACAGATCGTCGAGGCCGCCCTGGACCTGCTGGATGCCGAGGGACTCGAGGGCCTGAACATGCGCGCCCTGGGCAGCCGGCTGAGCTCGGCGGCCACCGCGGTCTACTGGCACGTGCGCAGCAAGGACAACCTCATGGCGCTGGCGGCCGACCAGGCGTGGCACGAGATTCCGCTGCCGGATCCGGCCGTGGCCGGCTGGCGCGAGGCGGCCAGCGCGATGGCCTCCGGCCTGCACGCGATGCTGACCCGCCACCTCTGGCTGGTCCAGGCATTCGGCTCCCTGCTGCTGTACGGGCCGGGCAAAGCCCGCTACGACGACCACACCCTCGCGATCTACGAGGCCGCCGGGTTCAGCGGCGCGCAGGCCGACCGGGCCGCGGCCGTCGTCTTCACCTTCGTGCTCGGCAACGCCCTCGGCGCCGCCGCGTCCGCCTCGATCACCCGGGTGCACAGCCGCGGCGGCAGCGCCGCGGAGCAGCACCTGCGTGACGGCATGGCCCGGGCCACCGAGATCGCCGCGCAGTTCCCCCGGCTGCGTGCCCGCCTCCAGGAAGCCTCGGCCGAGTACGCCGCGGCACCCGAGGGCAGCTTCGAGTTCGGCCTCACGGCCATTCTCGACGGCCTGGAGGACCAGCTCACCGGGCGGCGCTAGCGCCCGGTTCTGCCGCTCAGCTCAGCCGGGGCGGTGCGCCGGGAACGAGACGACCTGCTGGAAGTCGCGGCGCCCGGTTCTGCCGCTCAGCTCAGCCGGGGCGGTGCGCCGGGAACGAGA
>Ga0335078_10003192_pt1 | contig 24443 bp, 22 predicted proteins | sample Lox_Sample_32_FD_206711 | JGI IMG/M metagenome (GOLD analysis project Ga0335078, IMG submission 206711) | Soil microbial communities from Loxahatchee National Wildlife Refuge, Florida, United States - Lox_Sample_3.2 | ecosystem: Environmental > Terrestrial > Soil > Wetlands | place: USA... | reverse complement strand
AGAGCCGGATGCGGGAGATCCGCACGTCCGGTTCGATGAGCGGAGAGGGGAAACGCAGTGATGGAGTGGAGTGAGACACCGGCATTGCGGCGAAAGTCGCCGGTCAACAGCTATCCCCACTTCCTAAATACCACCGCGCCTCTCTTCGACTCTACCAAGCCAGGGTTGTCATTCTGAGCTTGCGAGGAATCTCGAAAAAGCCCGGCACCGGAACCCATTCGCTACGGCAGCTTTCGCTCAGGGTGACGCAATCCGCCTTGTGCAGAGGTTCCCTAGTGTGATGTCCCGCAGATAACTTACATATCCGCAAAGCCGTCAAGGTGTCATTCCGAGGGAGTCAGCGACCGAGGAATCCCGGATCTTTATTCGTTTTTCGTGGAAGCCGGGATTCCTCGCTGCGCTCGGAATGACTGCCTCGAGATCCTGGGTTGAAACTTATTTCCAGGACACCACGCTAGACTAGGGGACTTTATTCGCGGGCGTCTGGAGGACTTTGGCCCCGGGGCCATCGCTTACGTCGCCCGTGACCTTTTCGTCGTCCTTGTAAACGTCGGTCCATTCCTTGAACCCGTTGGGGTCCCATCGATGCCACACGCCTTCGCGCTTGCCGTCCCGGTACTCGCCTTCGATCGCTTTGGCGCCGTTGGCGTACCAGCTCGTATGCATCCCGTTCTGCACGCCGTCGGTGTAGTGGTCGACCGAGGCGCGCTGGCCGTTGGCATGCCACATCGTCCACTCGCCCGACTGCTTGCCGTCGTGATAGTCGCCCTCGATCATCCTGCTGCCGTTCAGGTTATAGACGACATAGGCGCCATCTTTGACCGGGATGCCGCCGACGTACTTTTCACACCAGATTTCCGTGCCGTTGGGCGGGGGCGAGCCCATCAGCTCCGCGCCGTCGGGACAGCTTTTGGGAACGGCTGCCAGCTTGGGCGCGTCCCGGCGGCATCCGGTGGCAAAGCATCCGAGCGCGATCAGCGCGATAGACGCGGTCACTGCGGCCGCGCGATATGGCGTTCGACGCAGGGAGTGGCGAACCATAATATTCAAGATTACACGCTCTATTTCCGAGAAAAAGTATCCTGTGCGCTTTCGCAACCGGAGAAGAAAGCGGGGCGATGAGGCTGCCGCCCCATCGCCCCGGGAATTTGAACCGCCCGATCGACGCTCGCCGTGCGCGCCGCCCTCGCGACAGTTTCAGTTCGCTCCCGCGTCGCGTCAGTTACCGCCGCCGGTCGAACCAAGCAGGTTGCCGCCGAGCGTCGGATGGCCGACGGTCTTGTCGCCGATGACGTTGATCATCGCCGGCTTGCCTGACTTGAACGCGCGATCCAGCGCGGGGATTAGCTGGTCGGGCTCCGTGACGTTTTCGCCATGGCACCCCATCTCGTTGAAAATCTTGTCGTAACGGACGTCCTGGAGCATGTTGAACGGATCGGTGCGATCCTTCAGCATCGGCATCGACTCGAAGCTCGGCCCCCACGAGCTGTTGTTCCACAGCAGGCACACGATCGGCAGCTTATAGCGAGCCGCGGTCTCCATATCCCAGCCGCCGATTCCCAGGCCGCCGTCGCCCATTACCAGCACGACCTGCGCGCCCGGCCGTGCGAGTTGCGCCCCGATGCCCATCCCGAAACCGTGGCCTACGGGCGCGAGCGGCCCGGCGTCGATTATCTGGCCCGGGAAGCGGCAGACGAAGTTCTGGCTCATCCAACCCGAGAGCGTGAAGCTGTCGATGACGACGGTGCAGTTCTTGTCGAGCACTGAGACCAGATCGCGCGCGAGCCGGGACGGATGGATCGGCCGGTTGGTTTGAAACTTCTTCGAGTTTTCGATCACCTGGTGCTCGAAGTTCGATCGAACCTCGGCCAACTCCTTCAGCCACTGCGAGCCGCGGTTTTTCGAGAAGTCGAGCTTGAGTTCCTTTATCCGGTTGATCATCTGGCGCAGCACTAGTTTGGGATCGCCGACCACCGGAACCTCCGCCGGCACCTGCCATCCGATACGGTTCGCCGTCGGATCGACCTGGATGTACTTGGCCTTGTCGTTCCAGGTCTTGGGGCGGCCGAAGTGTTCGCCGCTCCAGAAGCGGAAACCCAGGGTGAGCACGACGTCGGCGCGGCCGGTGAAGGGTTTCTTGAAGGCGCCGCGAATCGCCAGCGGATGTTCCTCGGAGACCGCGCCTTGCCCGGCGCGCCGCGCGTAAACCGGAATCGAGGTCAGCTCCACAAATTCGCGCAGCTCGGGTCCGGCCTGCGACCAGAAGAGACCGTCGCCGCCAGCGATGAGCGGCCGCTCGGCCGCCACCAGCAGTTCGAGCGCGCGGTCGATTTTTGCCGGGTCGCCAGACGAGCGAACGTCGTCAACCGTGAAGCGCATCCCGCCGGGGTTCTGCCGCTTGTCGTCATCGCCGTGGTACAGGATGTTCTGCGGAATTTCGACCAGCGCCACGCCTTGCGGCGGCGTGATTGCCTCGCGAAAGGCGAGGCGCATGTCGAATTCGATCGTGCTCCAGTCGGTGACGCGCTTGGTGTATTTCGCGAAGCTGCTGAGCATCTCGGAGCCGTAGGCCTCCTGAAATGAGCCCTGATGGTCTTCGATATTCGGATGCTGGCCGGAGACGCAGACCACGGCGCTGTTGGTCATCGCCGCCAGACAAAGCCCGGTCATCGCGTTGGTCAGCCCGCATCCCGCCGTAACCATGCATACCCCGGCCTCGCCGGTCATGCGGGCATAGGCGTCGGCGGCGTACGCGGTCGCCTGCTCGTGACGCATATGGATGAGCTTGATTTCGTTGCTGCGCAGTTGCGCCAGGATCGGGAACAGGTGTCCCCCGTTGATCGAAAAGCAGTAGCGCGCCTTGTTCTCCCGCATCACGCGGGCAACCAGTTCACCACCGTCGACTTTAGGCATCAGCGGAACCTCCGTGACAATTTTCGGCCGCCTGCGGCGCCGCAATGAGCCAGCCCCCCCTCGTTTGGCGGCCCGCTCAATTCCCGCGCCGTAACCGGGTCTGACACTGACCCCGGGGCTTGCCCTGGCGAATCCTTGCACATTTTCGGGAAGGGCGGAAATGCAGACGGCTGTGTTGATCGAAGCCTCGATGCCTGTCAGGTTGTTAGGCCATAAGTTCTGGAATAGGTGTTATATAATCATCAACGGTCGATGAAGAGACTGTTCGCTATAGTCCTGTTCCTTGCGCCGGGGTTGATTTGCGCCCGGTCCGCTCCCGCTTTCACGCTGCTCAACCCAGACAGCTGGCCCGGATATCTCAATCCCAACACCTGGCCGAGCACGCTTAATCCGCACAACTGGCCCTTTACTCTGATTCCGGTCCCCGAAATCGAGACCGACCCCAACTCGGGCGTGACCTACGGCGTGCTGGCGGCGATGCTGTTCACGGACAAGCAGGGCGAGATCAACAACATTCTCGCGCCCGACATCACTGGCAACTCGACGCTTGGACCCGGCGGCACGTTTCGCTATCTCGGCTATCCCTCGGCTGACGAGCAGTACTACGTGATCGCGGGATTCCAGGAAAAGATCGCGCGCCGTGTCGACCTGGACTACGCGACCGGGCGCACTCATCAGAGCAACTTTTCGCTCGAAGGGCACTTCTTTTTCGAGCGCGATCCGACCGAGCGGTTTTACGGAATCGGCAACAGTTCTTCCCAAGGCAACGAGAGCAACTACACGACCGAGCAGGTCTATTTCGAAGGAAGAGTCGGCTACAACTTCACGCCGCGCCTGCAGATAGCGCTGCTTGAGCGGCCGCGCTACGTGCGGCTTTCGAACGGCGCATTTGAATCGCTCCCGTCCATCTTCAAGGAGTTCCCCAATATCAAGGGACTCAACGGCGGCACCGAAGTTCTCAACCAGATACAGGGCACCTACGACACCCGCAATTCGGTCGACCTTCCCACCGACGGCGGCTACGACTTGATATACGCTTCGATCGCCGACCGCAGCTTCATGAGTTCGATCTCGTACACTCGCTTCGGCGCCGACCTCCATCACTACTTTCCGATCGGCCCCAAGATTACGCTCGCCACCCATGGCTATCTGCAGTACATGCCGGCCGGCGACGAAGTGCCATTCTGGTCGATGGCGCGCCTCGGCGGTGAATCCTCCCTGCTGTTCAATCAACAGACCCTGCGCGGCTACGGCGCGGGCCGCTTCGTCGACAATAACCTGTTCGACATCAACGTCGAGATGCGCTCGCGGGTCTGGGAAACCGACCTCTTCAACACCCACGGCATCCTGGAACTGGCGCCCTTTTTCGATGTCGGCCGCGTTTTCCATAACCCGGGTGACGATTTCGTCACCGACCTGCATCCGGTGGGCGGGATGGGCTTTCGCGCGATCGCCGAGCCGTTCGTGGTCGGCTATGTCGACGCCGGCTGGGGCGGCGAGGGAGCGGCGGTCTTTTCAGGGATCAACTATCCCTTTTAGCGCGCGCTAAGCTCTTCGGCCGCGCCCGGCGGAAGACGGCGATGGAAGCCCGACGCAACAACGGCGCATCTCAAAAGACCGGCTCCGATCACGTCGCGCCTGATTGCCGCGGGATGAACTTCTACCGCGCCGACGCGGCGTTTCGCGGCCTGCTCGATCTCTACATCGAGCCCGCGTTGCGCGCGCACCTCGAACCTCATCTCGATCGCCTGGGCGAACTCGCCGGCGGCCGCCTCGACGAACTTGCCGACGTCGCCGACAAGCATCCGCCGGTGCTCCATCCGCGCGACCGCTTCGGGCGCGACGAGGAATGGATCGAATATCATCCGGCCTACCGCGAGATGGAGCGGATCGCGTTTGCCGAATTCGGACTGCACGCGATGAGCCATCGCGGGGGCGTGCTCGGATGGCCGGCTCCGATGCCGCCCATCGCAAAGTACGCCTTTCAGTACCTTTTCGTTCAGGCCGAGTTCGGCCTGATGTGCCCGGTAAGCGTCTCCGACACCAGCAACTACGTCATCCTTCGCTACGGCACCGACGAGCTGAAGCGCAGGCTCCTTCCCCGGCTGCTGTCGCAGGATCCGGCTGCGATGTGGAAGGGCACGCAGTTCATGACCGAGAAATCCGGCGGCTCGGACGTGGGCGCGCTCGAGAGCGAGGCGCGGCTGGAAAACGGCGAGTGGCGGCTCTACGGAGAGAAATGGTTCTGCTCGCACACCGACGCCGACCTGGCGCTTATCCTGGCCCGTCCGCAGGGCGCTCCCGCCGGCACTCGCGGCCTTGGATTGTTCGCGATGCCGCGGAGGCTCGACGACGGCAGCCGCAATCGCTACCGCATCGTGCGGCTCAAGGACAAGCTCGGCACGCGCTCGATGGCGAGCGGCGAGATTCGGCTCGAAGGCGCCTTCGCATGGCAGGTGGGCGAACTCGGCGCCGGCTTCAAGCAGATGCTCGACCAGGTCAACCTGTCGCGGCTCTCGCACGGAGTGCGCGCGGCCGCGATGATGCGCCGCTGCCTCAACGAGTCGCTTTGCGTGGCGCGTAATCGCGTTGCGTTTGGCCGCACGCTCATCGAGCTGCCGCTCGTGCGCCGCCAGTTGCTGAAACTGATGGTGCCGGCGGAGCAGGCGCTCTCGATGTACGCGTGGACGGCGGACGTGATGGGCCGCGCCAACCGCGCCGATGAGGGCGCGGCGCATCTGCTACGCATTCTCACTCCGCTTTTCAAGTTCCGTGCATGCCGCGACAACCTGCGCGTGGCGACCGGTGCGATGGAGGTGCGGGGCGGCAACGGTTATATCGAAGACTGGATAAACCCGCGGCTGGTGCGCGACGCACAGATCGGCGTGCTCTGGGAAGGCACCAGCAATATCAACGCGCTGGATGCGATCGGCCGCGCGGCGGCAAAAATGGGAGCGCACGAGGCTCTCGGCCAGGCGCTGCACGCGCGGCTGGCCGAGGCCTCGCGAGTGCCCCGGAAATGCCGCGCCGAGCTTGGCGGCATCGTCGATCGCGCCGTCGCCTTTGCCTCGCGCGCCTCCGGCAGCGAAGGCGAGCGGCTCGCGCGGATGGCCGCAGGCGCGTTGTACAACACCACCACGGCGATACTGATGGCTTGGGAGGCGTCGCGTCTTGGCGATGGCCGCCGTCTGCTGCTCTCCCGGATGGTCGTCGAGCATCGGCTGACCTCTCAGGATCCGCTCGCGCCAAGGAGCGAAGAGTGGGAAGACCTGGCGGCCGTGATGCTCCTCGGCGCGGACGCGGTTACGCTTGAGCAGGCCGCGGCGTTGGTCGAACGGCCGTGAACCGCACGCAAGCGACGTGATGCGCGAGCGACCGCCGCTTTTTCGGGAGATCGAACACACCGGCGACACCGGGATCGAAGTTGAGGCGCCTTCGCGGGCGCAGTTGTTCGCGCGCGCGGCGCTCGCGATGGCGCGGCTGATGGTGGAGGAGGCTGGAATCGAGGAGCACGAGCGCCGCGAAATCGAGGTGCGCGGCACGGAAGACGTCGAAATTCTGCATGACCTGCTCGCGTCGGCGCTCAACCTGTTTCTGATCGACGGATTTATCTGGTGCGGTGCATCGGCGTCCGAGCAGGGCGAACACGTTACGCTGACGCTCCAAGGCGAGATTCTGGACCGCACCCGCCACGTCCTGCTCGGCGAGATCAAGGCAGTGACGTATCATCAGCTGAGCGTTATGCGCACGGCCGATGCGCTTTGGCGCGCGCGGATCATTTTCGACGTCTGACGGGCCCGCTCTTTTGATACCGCTAGTCTTATCGTTAGCCGTCCGCCGTACGCTGAGGCCCGAGCGCGCGCCTGACGGCGCGCGCGAGTTCAAGCGCGGCGGCCGCCGGATCAGCGACGCCGAAGACGGCGCCGATGACGGCGACGCCGGCAGGACGGCCTCCGCCGCTGGCGGGGACCGTCCTGCCGGCGTCGCGCAGCGCCGCCACGCGCTCGGCGGTGACGCCCCCGAGCGCGTAGATCGGCATCCCGGCCGCGGCCTTGCACGCGTCGCCGAAGGACTCGGCGCCGCGTGCAGGGCCATAGCCGGGCTTGGACAGCGGCGGCCAGACCGGACCGAACACCGCGAAGTCGGCGCCCGCGGAGGCCGCAGCCTCGGCCTCCGCCGCGCTATGCGTCGACACGCCAATCAGGCGCGACGGTCCCACGAGCTTGCGCGCGTCCGCGATCTCCACCGAATCGGCAGGCAGGTGCACGCCGTCGGCCGTTGCGGCGAGCGCGATATCTATTCGATCGTTGACGATCAGATAGGCGTTGTGCCGCGTGCAGACCGGGCGGAGCGCCGTTGCCAGTTGATAGAGCTCGAGGCCGCCGAGATCCTTTTCGCGCAGTTGCAGCGCCGCGTGGACGGCCGAGGAGTCGCGCGCGAGCGCTCCGAGAACCTCTTCGCAGACTTCGACCAGCGAACGGGGCGCTACAAGGCGGCGATCGCTTACCAGATAGAGCTGGAAGTCGGCCGGTACGCGATGCGTGCTCTCCAACGTTGATGATCCGCCGTTTTGACGATCCGTCGCTTCGCTGGCCTGCCGCGGCGCTAGCGAATCAGGCCGCTAAGCGGACTCGAGGCGGTGGCGTATAGCTTCTGTTCGATGCGCCCGGCACGATAGGCGATTCGCCCGGCTTCGATCGCGAGTTTCATCGCCCGCGCCATCGCGATCGGATCCTTCGCTCCCGCGATCGCCGAATTGATCAGCAATCCGTCGGAGCCGATTTCCATCGCTTCGGCCGCGTCCGACGCGGTGCCCACGCCGGCGTCGACGATCACCGGGACCTTCGCCTGTTCGATGATGATGCGCAGGTTGAAGGGATTGCGGATGCCCATGCCCGAGCCGATCGGCGCCGCGAGCGGCATCACCGCCGCGCATCCGATCTCGGCCAGGCGCAGACAGGCGACGGGATCGTCCGTTATGTATGGCAGCACCTTGAAGCCTTCCTTGACCAGGATTTTGGCCGCTTCGATCGTTGCCGGGACGTCGGGGAAGAGCGTTTTCTGATCGCCGATTACCTCGAGCTTGACGATGTCGCCCACCCCGACCTCGCGCGCGAGGCGGCAAGTGCGGACCGCTTCTTCGACCGTATAGCATCCGGCGGTGTTTGGCAGAATCTGGTAGCGCTTGGGATCGATATAGTCGAGCAGGTTCTCGCTGTCGCGGTTGGTGATATTGACGCGGCGGACGGCGACCGTGACGATCTCGGCGCCGCTCGCCTCGACCGCCGCGCGGGTTTCCGCAAAGTCGCGATACTTGCCGGTGCCGACGATCAGCCGGGAATGAAAGACCCGGCCCGCCAGGTCGAAATGATCATGTTCCATGTGCGGTTCCATATATAAATCATAACCCGCCGCGCGTGCGCGCGCATCGCCTGCGCCCGCCGCGCGTTCGGCACGCGGGGTCCGGTGCGGCTAGCCGCCGCCGACGAAGTTGATCACCTCGACCATGTCGCCCGGGTTGAGCCTGACCGAATCGTATTGCGCGCGCGGTATGACGGTACGGTTGATTTCGACCGCCACCCGGCCGCGGCGCATTTTCAGTCGCTCGAGCAGCGCGGGCAGGCTCGGATCGCCTTCGACCGTGTACTGTTCGCCGTTGAGCTGAATCGCGAAGCGCGACATCGAAAAAGCCGCTTTCCCGGCTTCGGGTAAACGGCTTTAGGCGGAACCGCGATCGTTCCGCCGTCTGGCAGGAGGCGGAGCGCGGATTCCCTACGCCGGTATTACCCGGATCAGGTTCGAGGGGTTTACGTTCTCAGTGCGCCCTTCGTGCGCGCACACCCCCAGCCATGTCGTGTGAATATCACTTGAGCCGGGGAGTGTCAAAAAACGGGCGTGGCCGGTATGATCCGTGGCGTTCGGGCGCGAATCACAGGGGGGCTGTTTCATTCATCGATGGAAGTCGTGAACGGGCCGACGGTGGCCGAGATCGATCTCGGTGCGCTGGGCGCCAACTACCGGGCGATCAGAGCGGCCGGCAACGGCGTGGAGTTGATGGCGGTGGTCAAGGCCGACGCGTACGGGCATGGCGCGGTCGAAGTTGCGCGCGCGCTGCGCGCCGAGGGTTGCGCTCATTTCGGCGTGGCGCGCGTGAGCGAAGCGCGCGAGCTGCGCGCGGCCGGGGTGCGCGAGCGCGTCTATCTGCTGGGCGGGTTTCTCGCCGCTGAGGCGGACGAGATCGTCGCGCTCGACCTTACGCCATTCGTGTACGACGCAGCGCTTGTGGCGCCGCTCGGGCGCGCCGCCCAGGCGCAGGCGCGGGCGAACTTTCCCGTTCATCTCAAGATCGACAGCGGCGCGACGCGGCTTGGGATTCTGCCCGGCGATCTGGATCAAGCGATTGCGGAGCTTGGCCGTGCGATGTCGCTCAGGGTCGAAGGGGTGTGTACGTTGCTGGTCAATGCCGGCGATCCGCAAAGCCCCGTGACCAGCATGCAGCTGAAAGTATTCGACGCGGCGATGGCGCGCCTGCGCGCGGCCGGAATCGAGCCGCAAGTCGCTCATGTCGCCAATTCCGCGGCTTCCATCCTGCGCCCCGACGCGCACTACGGTCTGCTGCGCCCGGGGCTTGCGATCTATGGCTTGCCGCCGGTGCCGGCCGTTCGGGAGCAAGTCGAACTGCGGCCCGTGATGACGTTCAAGACGCGCGTGATCCAGGTGAAGCGCGTGCCCGCAGGCGTCGGCGTCAGCTATGGCCATACCTTCGTCACGCCGCGGCCGAGCGCGATCGGCGTACTCGCGGTCGGTTACGCCGACGGCTATCGCCGCGGACTGCAACACGGCGGGGAAGTGCTGATCCGCGGGCGGCGTGCGCCGGTCGTCGGCGCGGTATGCATGGACCTGACGATGGTCGATCTTACCGACGTGCCCGGCGCGGCGATCGGCGACGAGGTCATCCTGTGGGGCGGCGCGGGCGAAGCGATGATCAGCGTCAACGACATCGCGCGCCTCGCGCAGACGATCTCGTACGAGATGCTATGTACGGTCGGCAAACGCGTGCCGCGCGTTTATCGAAAGGCGGCCTGAGATGGAAACGGCTGCGATCAAAATCGGCCGGGCGCTGCTCGGCGTCTCCGACAAAGCGGGGCTTGCGGAGTTCGCGCGGGCGCTCGCGGCGCGCGGCGTCGAGATAGTCTCGACCGGCGGCACGGCGGCTGCCCTGCAAGCGGCCGGCGTCAAGGTCCGCGGCGTCGAGAACCTCACCGGATCGCCCGAGATGCTCGACGGGCGGGTCAAGACGCTCCATCCGAAGATTCACGGCGGAATTCTCGCGCGGCGCGCCGACGAAAATCATCAGCGCCAGATGCGCGAGCACGGAATCGAGCCGATCGATCTGGTCGTGGTCAACTTTTATCCCTTCGAACAAACGGTCGAGCGGCCGGACGTGAGTCTCGACGACGCGATCGAGAATATCGACATCGGCGGCCCGACGCTGGTGCGCGCCGCCGCCAAGAACTGGAACGACGTCGCGGTGGTGGTCGATCCGGCCGACTATCCGGCGCTGATCGAAGAGCTCAAGGCAAGCGGCGGGGCGCTCGCGCGCGAGACCCGATGGCGTCTCGCGCGCAAGGCCTTCGCCCGCGTCACCGCTTACGACTGCGCGATTTCGAATTACCTCGGCGCGATCGAGAACGGCAAGCGCGAGCCGCTGGGAGAGACTTTCAGCCTCTCGCTGCCACGCGAACAGACGCTCCGCTACGGCGAGAATCCCCATCAGGTGGGCGCGCTCTACGGACGTTTCCGTGAAATCGCCGAGCAGCTCCACGGCCGCGAGCTTTCCTTCAACAACGTTTTCGACATCAGCTCCGCCGTCAACCTGATGCTTGATTTCGCGGACTACAAAAACGCCGTGGTCGCGATCCTCAAGCACAACACGCCCTGCGGCGTGGGCGTCGGCGCGACGTTGCTCCAAGCGTGGGAGAAGGCGTTCGCGACCGACCCGGACTCGCCTTTCGGCGGAATCATCATCGCCAATCGCCCCTGGGACCTGCCGTTTGCCGAAGCGGTTGACGAGCTGTTTACCGAGGTCCTGATCGGAACCGACTTTGAGCCCGGAGTGTTGGAGTTCCTGCGCAAGAAAAAGAACCGGCGCGTGATGCGGTTTCATCCCGCCGCCGTGCATCGCGAGGACCTCGACCTCAAGCGCGTCGTCGGCGGACTGCTGGTGCAGACTCCCGACCTGAGCCTCGAACACCCGCGCGAAGGCAAAGTCGTAACCCGGCGCGCGCCGACGCCGGCTGAACTGCGCGCGATGGAGTTCGGCATCCGCGTGTGCAAACACATCAAGTCCAACGCGATCGCGTTCGTCGCCGAGGACCGCACGCTGGCGGTCGGCGGCGGCGCAACTTCGCGAATCGACCCGTTATACGCGGCGCGCGAGAAGGCGGCGCGGCTTAAAGTGTCACTTAAAGATTCAGTGCTGGTCTCCGAGGCGCTCTTTCCCTTCCCTGACGGGCCCACGCTTGCCGCGGAGGCCGGGGCGACGGCGATCGCGCAGCCGGGCGGCGCGATGCGCGATTCCGAGGTTATCGCGGCTGCCGACGCCCGTGGGCTGTCGATGGTCTTCACGGGAGTGCGCCACTTTCGGCACTGAGCGCCGCGTCCGACGATGAATTCCCGTCTGCGTTCGCGAAGTGTCAAAATTATCTGATGAGAGTGATTCGCGCGATCGAGCGTAGCGACCGGGCCGAGGCGCCGTCCCGATGAAGATCCTCGTGATAGGCAAGGGCGGGCGCGAGCACGCCTTGCTCTGGCGGCTCAACCAGAGCGAGACGGCGCGCAAGCTCTACTGCGCGGGCGGTAACCCCGGCATCGCGCAGCTCGCGACGATAGCTCCCGCCGCACCGAACGACCTCGCCGCTCTGGTTGACTTCGTGCGCGGCGAGAAAATCGACCTTACCGTGGTCGGACCGGAAGATCCGCTGGCTGCCGGAATCGTCGACGAGTTCGAGCGCGCGGGGCTAAAAATTTTTGGCCCGACCAGGGCCGCCGCGCAACTCGAAGCGAGCAAGGCCTTCGCCAAGGCCGTGATGCGCGAGGCGGGCGTAAAGACTGCGGGCTTCGAGATTTTCGACGACGCCGAGGCGGCGCGCCGATGGGTTCGCGCGCGCGGCGGTCCGATGGTGGTCAAGGCTGACGGCCTCGCGCTCGGCAAGGGCGTGTCCGTATGCGACGACGCGGTAGGCGCGCTCGCCGCGATCGACGACGCGATGGAGCGTCGGCTTTTCGGCGCGGCGGGCGCGCGGGTCGTGATTGAAGAGCGTCTTGTGGGCGAGGAGGTTTCGTTCTTTGCGCTCTGCGACGGCGAAAGCGCAGTCGCGCTCGGCTCGGTGCAGGATCACAAGGCTGCGTTCGACGGCGACCGCGGCCCCAACACCGGCGGGATGGGCGCGTACACGCCGGTGCCGCATTTCGGCCCGGCGCTCGAGGCGCGGGTGATGAACGAGGTGGTGATGCCGACGCTCGGCGCGATGCGCGCGCGCGGCACGCCGCTTCGCGGCGTGATGTTCGTCGGCTTGATGATCGACGGCGAGCGGCTCAACGTCCTCGAATACAACGTCCGCTTCGGCGATCCTGAATGCGAGCCGCTGATGATGCGGTTCGAGGGCGACCTCGCCCAGACGCTGCTGGCCTGCGCCGAGGGCCGGCTGAAGGACGTGACGGTAAGACTCTCGCCGCGCGCCGCGGCAGCCGTGGTGCTCGCCTCGGGCGGATATCCGGGCTCGTATCGCAAGGGCGTTCCGATAAGCGGCCTCGAGCGGATCGACGGGGCCGAGCCGTCGGAGGCGAAGGTGCGATGGGCGCTGCAGAAGACGCGGGTCAAGGTCTTTCACGCCGGGACCGCGCTGCGCGACGGACGCCTGGTATCCGACGGCGGCCGCGTGCTGGTGGTGACCGCGATGGCCGCGGATCTGCGCCGCGCCGTCGCCGCATCCTACGAAGCCGCCGCGATGATCGAGTTCGAGGGGATGCATATGCGCCGCGACATCGCGCATCGCGCGCTCGAACGCCTCGCCCCATGAGCGGAACGCGTTGGTGCATAAGCGGAACGCGTTGGTCCATGAATGGAACGCGTTGGTCCATGAGCGGAACACGTTGGTGCATGAGCGGAACGCAATCGTGCAGGCTGAACCGTTTTGAATGAGATGAATTCCCCCGTCATCGCCGACGCTCTCGCGGCGCTCGCTGCGGGCGAGGCGATCGTCTATCCGACGGAGACCTTCTATGCGCTGGGCGTGGACGCGCTCTCGTCGGATGCGCTCGAGCGCCTGTTCGCGATAAAAGGGCGGGAGCCCGGAAAGCCGGTCGCGCTGATCGCCGCGGACGCGGCGATGGCCTTTGCGGTGGCGCGCGAGGTGCCGGGCGCGGCCCGCGTTCTCGCCGAGGCGTTCTGGCCGGGGCCATTGACGCTCGTGTTGCCCGCCCGCGACGGGATTCCCGCGCCGCTCATCGGCGACGACGGCGGAGTCGGCGTGCGCGTGTCATCGCATCCGACCGCTCGCGCACTGGCTGCGGGACTTGGGCGCCCGCTCACCGCGACCAGCGCCAACCTGGCGGGCGAGCCGCCCGCCGTGGAACCTGAAGCTGCACGCCGCACGCTGGGAGGCAAAGTTAAAGTGTTCGTTGAGCATGGTTGGCTGGCCGGCGGCGCTCCGAGCACGGTAGTGACGTTCGCCGGCTCGCAGATACGCGTGCTCCGTCACGGCGCGGTAAGCGAGGGTCAACTGACCGCTCGGCTCGCGGCGCGCGCGTCGCGATGAGGCCTTTGCAATGGCGATGACACATCGAATCGAACCCTTCGCGGGCCTTCTCTACGATCCCGAACGCGCCGGCGCGCTGAGCCATGTCGTCGCGCCGCCGTATGATTTGATCGACAGGGCGCGCCAGGACGCGCTCTACGCGCGGAGCCTTTATAACGTCGTGCGTCTGGAACTCAATCGCGATCCCGACCGGTATGGGTCGGCGGCGCGCACGCTTGGCCAGTGGGTCAACGAAGGCGTGCTCAGGCCCGCGTCCCGCCCCGCGATTTTTTTGTACTCGCAATTCTTCGAGCTCGAAGGGCGGCTGCTTCGGCGGAGCGGCTTTATCGTACGTATCCGGCTTGAGGAGTTCAGCGCCGGGAGAATTCTGCCGCACGAGAAAACCTTTCCCGCCGCGAAACAGGATCGGCTCGAACTCCTGACCGCGCTCAACACCAACGTCAGTTCGGTCTTCGGGCTTTATACCGGCCAGCATCCGGCGCTCGCCGCTATCGTGGCCGAGCTTTCGGCGCAGGAGCCGCTGCTGGAGGTCAGCGACGACGACGGAATTCGCAACCAACTGCGTTGGATCGACGATCGCGCCGCAATCGCGGCGATCCAGGGCGAACTCGAAAATCCGCGCATCTTCATCGCCGACGGACACCATCGCTACGAGACCGCGCTCGAATATCGGCGTCGCCGGCGCGCTGTCGAGGGCGATCCGGAGGGTGCGCGTCCCTACGACTACACGATGATGACGCTGGTCGCCGGCGACGACCCAGGCCTGGTGATCCTGCCGACGTATCGCGTCGCGCAGCGGCTTGACCCGGCGCGGATCGCGTCATTCGATAAGCGCGCGGCCGAGTGGTTCGCGATCGAAGAGTTTGAGCGCACGGACGCGATGCGCGCAGCGCTGTCCGGGGCGGGGCAGGGTGCGATCGCGGTCGCGCTCGGCGGCGAGCAGGTAAAGCTGCGCTTGCTCAGGCTGAGGGATTCGCGCGCGATGGCCGACGCGATGCCCGCGGCGCCGCCGGCGGTGCAGCGGCTCGACGTAAGCGTGTTGCACGCGCTGGTGCTGGAGCGGATCTTCGGAATTACGCCGGAGCAGGTCAAAGCCGGCGGCCTGATTGAATACACGATCGACGCGCCCGGCGCGCTTGCGACGCTGGGTTCAGGCAGCGCGAGAGGCGTTTTCCTGATGAACCCGCCAACCATCCGGGATGTCGAGGCGGTGAGCGACGCGGGTGCGGTGATGCCGGAGAAATCGACCTATTTCCATCCGAAGCTGCTGACCGGCCTCGTGCTCAACCCGCTCGATGGCGTCGCGTCAGAAAAGGGCTGAAGCCAAAGGGCCGAGATGATGACCGGACCGGCGCGGCTGGTGCTCGTGCGCCATGGCGAGACCGTCGGCAACTCGAGCATCCGCTACTACGGCCGTACCGACGTGGCGCTGTCCGAGCTTGGCCGGCGTCAGATGAATGCCGCGGGCGAATGGCTCGCGGCGCGCGACGGCGCGCGCGGATTCGCCCCGGTATTCTCGAGCCCGCTCGTGCGCGCGGCAGAAGGCGCTCGGATCATCGCGGGCGAGAATGCGCGCGCCCTGGTCATCGACGAATTCGTCGAGGTTGATTTCGGCCTGTTCGAAGGCCTCACGGCGGAGGAGATAGCCGAGCGTTATCCTGAAGAGTTCCGGCGATGGAACGCCGACCGGCTCGCGGCCGACTTCGTCTATCCCGAAGGCGAGAGCAGGGCGGACTTTGAGAAGCGCGTCAAGTGCGGAACCACGCGGATGCTCTCGGTGTGGCAGGACGCGCGCGCGGGCGGCGCCGCGGCCTCGGCTGCGCTGCTGGTCGCGCATCGCGGCGTGATTCGCGCAATAGTGCGGCATCTGACGGGCGTGCTCGAACCGCGCATCGATCTCGGCTCGATTCATATCCTCGAACAGGAGATGGACGAGGAAGACGTGCGCGTCGCGCGATGGCGTCCGATCGTGCTGGATTTTACCAAGCACCTGGAAGTTTGCAGTAGAGCGACCGATTAGGCCGTCGGCTTCGCCGTCGCGCCGCGAGCGGCGCGCTATATGAAATGGCTCACCAGGTTGCGATGGAGCGATTCGAGATGTTTTGCGAAATCCGGGCCGCCCTCGATGGCAAATACCGCCGTGTCGATCCCGGCATCGACGTATTGCGCCAGCCGCTCGCGGCATCGCTGCGGACTGCCCGCCAACGCCAGCCCGTCGATCATCGCCTCGCTCACCATCTCGGGCCGGACTTCGCCACAGGCGTGGCTCTGCCGAATCAGGCTCACGTCCTTCGCGGTGAGTCCGAAGTTGGTGAAGATCGGCAGGTGCGGCTGGGCGGAGAACCATCCAAGGACCAGCGCCAAAAACGGCTTGATCGCCTCGCGCACCGCGCGGTCGTCGTCGCCCACCGCCGTGAAGATGAAAGAAGAGAAGCAAAAGTCAGAGAGGCTCCGGCCCGCGCGCCGGGCGCCGACGCGGATTCGTTCGATCGCCGGCCCAATCGCCTCCGGTCCGACGCCGAACGGGAACCAGCCGTCCGCGACCTCGCCAGCAAGCTCGATCGTCCGCGGCGCGGTCGCGCCGAGGTAGATCGGCACGTTGGGTCGCAGCGGCCGCAGGTTGAAGCGGATGCCGGCGGTGGCGGTGAACGCGTCGCCGCGATGCTCCAACTGCTTGCCCGCGAAGAGCCCGCGGATGATCGCGACCGCGTCCCGCAGCGCCGCGACCGGCTTGTCGTACCGGATGCCCATCTGTTCCTGGATCCAGAGCTTGATGCTCGCGCCGAGGCCGAGGATCGCGCGGCCTTCCGAGAGCTGATCGAGGGCCGCAAGCTCCATCGCGAGCAGCACCGGATGGCGCGTGAAGGGATTGACGACGCCGGTGCCTATCTTGATCTTGCTGGTTGCTGCCGCTATCGCGGCGCAGGAACTGAACGCCCCCGGAAACACGTAATCCTCCGGGACCCAGAAGCTGTCAAAGCCCATCCGCTCGGCAGCTTGCGCCTGGGTTACGTAATCGCGCGCGTCGGTATTTTCGACTATCAGGCCAATCTCTTTGAGCTTAGGCATGGGTGCTCCGGCGTTCGGAAGCGGTTTAGCACACTGAAGTGTATTCGGCGCCCGGAATAAGACTGCTCACAGAAGCGCTGCGCTGAGTCAACGACGATCGCGCGTGCTTCAGAAATGCTCGGGCTCGCTCGCGCGGCGGTTGTCGCGTTCGAGCTGCACTGTCATGTGCCGGATGTTGAACTTACGCTGCAGCATCGCCGACATCTCCGCGAGCACGCGATCCTGGTCGGCTTCGCGTTTCACGACCGCATGCGCCGAAAGCGCGAACTGGCGGCTCGCCAGGCACCATACGTGAAGATCGTGTACTTCCTCGGTGTCGCGCACCGCAAGCATGTCGTTGCGCAACTCTTCGAGGTCGATATGTGCCGGCACCGATTCCATCAGGATGTCCACGCCTTCGCGTACCAGTCCCCAGGAGCTGTAGAGCACCAGCGCGCCGATCAGCAGGCTCACCAGCGCATCCGCCTGACGCCATCCGAAGAAGAGGACCAGCGCGCCCGCGACCATCACGCCGAAGGTGCCGATCAGGTCCGAGATCACGTGGACGAACACTGCCCGCACGGCTATCCCGGGCCGTCTGCCTTCGGATATGGCCGCGTGCGTCATCCAGGCCGAGAAGCCGTTGACGCCGAGGCCGAGCGTCGCGATCGCGATTACGGCCAGCCCTGCCACCGGCTGCGGAGCGCGCAGACGCTTCGCAGCCTCGAACCAGATGAAAATCACCAGCAGCCACAGGAAAAGCCCGTTGGCCAGCGCGCCCAGGATTTCCGCGCGCAGGTAGCCGAAGGTCTTGGCGCCGCTCGCCGGGCGGGTCGAGATCCATAGCGTCAGCAGCGCGAGGCAGAGCGCCGCGATGTCGGTCAGCAGATGGACCGCGTCGGAAATCAGCGCGAGGCTGCCCGCGAAGTAACCGCCGATGAATTCGGCGGCGCAATAGGACGCTGTGACCGCGAGGACGATCAGCAGACGGTTTCGATCCGCCGCGACCCCGTGCTGGATTTCATGCAGCTCCACGGAACTCGCATGAGCGCGGGCCACCGCTGAACGAACCCGCCGCGGGCTGCGCGCTGATTACTACAGCGGCCGCCCCGCTTCGAGGATCCGGCCCCGCTTCAATCATAACGGATGAGCGAGACGCACGGGACCGGCGCGAGACGCTGGCGGCCGCCGAGCGCGCCGAGTTCGATCACGAAGGCGCAGGTTACCACGGCGGCCTGGAGTTTCTGCGCCAGACGCACCGTGGCTTCGGCGGTGCCGCCGGTCGCCAGCAGATCGTCGACGATGAGGACACGCGCGCCGCGCACCAGGGAGTCTTCGTGGACCTCGAGGCCGGCGCTGCCGTACTCGAGGTCGTAGGTTTCGCCTATGGTGTGAAAGGGCAGCTTGCCCGGCTTGCGCGCGATCGTCAGTCCGACGCCGAGCCGATAGGCGACCGGCGCGCCGACGATGAAGCCGCGCGACTCGATTCCCAGCACCGTGTCCACCTTGCCCAGGAACGGCTCGGCCATCATATCGACCAGCGTGGCGAAGGCGCGCGCGTTGCCGATAAGCGGAGTGATGTCGCGGAACAGGATTCCCGGCTTGGGAAAGTCCGGGACGTCACGCACGAGTGCTCTCAGTTCGTTCAATTCCATCATCGATTTGTTCGCGATCCTGACGTGTAAGTGGACCGCATATCTCCCCCGCGGTTGCGGCTAAGATACTAGGAGGGGCCGTTGCGGGCAAAGCTTACGCCCGGGGACGGACCGGGCGGCGCAAGGTAGCTCAGCGGATTGTACGCGCGATTGTCGTAGCGCACTTCGAAATGGAGATTCGGACCAGTGGTCCGTCCGCTGGTGCCGACCTCCGCGATGTTCTGGCCGCGCGCGACCTCCGTCCCCTCACTCACCAGGACGCGCGAATTGTGGCCGTACACCGTCACGTAATTGTCAGAGTGCCGGATGATGACCGTATTGCCGTAGCCGTTAAGCTTTCCAACGAAGGCCACCACGCCGGAGTCGGCCGCATGCACCGGAGTGCCGACCGGCGCGGCGATATCGACACCGTCATGCATCGTCCCGTGGCGCATCCCGAAGCCCGAAGTCAGTTCGCCGGACCATAGCGGCCACGCGAACTGGCGCGAGGCGCGCGGCACGTTCCATATCTCACTCAAGCCGCTTTGGGCGCCGCCGAGCGAGGCGTAAGAGTACGCACCGGGAATCAACAGGCTTTGTCCAACCCGGAGGTCGCGCGAGTCGCTCAGATGGTTGGCCTCGAGCAGGCTTTGCACGCTCACGTGGTACGCGTGCGCGATGTGATACACGGTCTCGCCGGGACGCACGACGTGCTGGACCGGACGCGAGCTGCTGTACGCGACCGGCGGGTAGCTTGCCGGGCGGGAGGAGGAGCATCCCGTGACCGCGACTGCCGTCGCGACGGTCGCGATGAATGCGGCCACGCCGGACGCGAACGCTGCTGCTATCGCACGCGACACGTTTACGGTCGCGCTCGCCGGCTCATCGGCTTCGCCGCTTGGACTTGTGCCTGCTGCCGCCACCATTCAACCGCCACCGCTCCCCGGTCCATACCCTGCGCACTGGCCCTGCGAACTGGGCGCCTCTGCGAGCTATCTGGCGCCGCGTCGCCGCTCGTCAACCGCGCGCCGCGTGCGCGTCGCTCGGTCGGCTTCTTGACCCGCCATACGCGCCGGCCCTGCTGCGGATCACGGCATCCCGAATCCGTAGCGCCCGGTCATCTTCACGAATCGGCATTCGCCGAAATATTCTTCGCACCAGGACTGTCCGCGGCGGCTGATGTGCACGAGGGTTTGCAGGTCGGCTTCGCCAATCGGCGCGATCAACCGTCCGTCGGGCTTTAGCTGTTCGAGCAGCGGACGGGCGATCCCGGGCATCGCGGCGGTCACGACGATCGCGTCGAACGGAGCTTGCTCCGGCCATCCCTCCGAGCCGTCGCGGCAGCAGAGATGAACGTTGGCAAACCCGAGCGCCTCGAGCCTGGCGTGCGCCAGCTCATACAATGCCGGCAGAGATTCGATCGAATAGACCTCGGCAGCCAGGCGCGCGAGCACCGCAGCGCCATAGCCGGAGCCGGTGCCAACCTCGAGCACACGCTCGCCGCCGCCAAGCCGCGCGACCTCGCACATCAGGGCAACCATGTAGGGTTGGGAGATCGTCTGCTCCGCGCCGATTGGCAACGGCTCGTCGTCGTAGGCTTGCGCGGCGTATTGGGTCGGGATGAAGCGATCGCGCTCGACCATGCGCATCGCGGCGAGCACCCGGGGGTCGCAAATGCCGCGGCGCTCGAGTTGCTCGACCACCATCCGTTCGCGCGCTTGCGCCAGGTCGTTCATCTTCAGCCCGTTCCCCGCTCCTTCGGGCGCGTCGCCATCCGTGCCGAGATTATAGCTTTCGCTGATACCTCGTTGTAGGCCACCTTACGGGGGCGGCCGCCGCATCGGAACGGCCCGCGCCGGTGGCAAATACGATGGCGCTGTATTAAAGCTGGTTTTGCACGGGCGGACCGGTCGGGGGAACTGTGGTTCCGCATCGGACGCCACGAACACAACGAAATACAACCTGGAGAAGGCCGCGATGGCAGACAAGGAATGGACCGAAGAGAAGGTCCGCGTCGGTAATACCGAACTGGTGATCGTCAAGGGCGGCAAGGGCAAGCCCCTGCTGCTCCTGCATGGCGAACTGGGATGGCCGGGATGGACGCCGTGGAACTCGGCGCTGGCCCAGGAGCGCACGCTGCTGGCGCCGATTCATCCGGGATTCGGAAAGACCGCGATGGCCGACTGGATCACCAGCATCCGCGACCTCGCCGGCTTCTACCAGCGCTACGTGCGCGAGCAGAAGCTGGGGCCGGTTGACGTGCTCGGCCATTCGCTCGGCGGATGGATCGCGGCCGAAATGGCAGCCGCCAACTCCGCTCAATTCAGCAAAATGATCCTGGTAGCGCCGACCGGCGTGCGTCCGCCGCAGGGCGAGATCATGGACCTGTTCACGGTGACAGCGCGGGCCTATCTGACTCGCGGAGCGCACGATCCCCAGAAGCCGGATTTCACGAAACTGTTCGGCGGCGAGCAGACGCCTGAGCAGTACGAAGCGTGGGAAGAGGCGCGCGCGGAGACCGCGCGCCTGGCCTGGGCGCCGTACATGTTCAATCCGAGTCTGCCGCATCTGCTCGAGGGAATCGACGGATTGCCGACGCTGCTCCTGTGGGGCAAGCAGGATCAGGTGGTGCCGCTCAGCGCGGCCGAGGTCTATCAGCGTTCGATCAAGGGCGCGAAGGTCGTCACTATCGACAATTGCGGACACTATCCGGGAGCCGAGCAGCCGGCCGAATTTTTGAAGCAGGTGCGCGCCTTTCTGGGCTGAGGCCCCGGAGAAGCTCGAAATGCACATAATGTGGTTCACCGAACGGGCCTATCATTACGTGCCCGAGGATGAAGTGCTGAAGCTGCGCAGCTTCTTCGGTGTGCCCAACCGGTTCTTCGACCCGCAAAAGGGCGCGCAGCTTCTTAACCAGTATCTCGACGAGAAAATCTATTCCGACGAACTCGGCACTTTCGATGGCGTGATGCTCAACGAGCATCACGGCACCCCTTTCTGCATGGGGGCGGTGATGGACGTCGAGGCGGCCGTGCTCGCGCGCTGCACGAAGAAGGTCAGGATCGTACTGCTCGGCAATCCGCTGCCGGTCGCCGCCAACCCGGTGCGCCTCGCCGAGGAGCTGGCCATGATCGACATGATTTCGGGCGGGCGGCTGGTGCCCGGATGGGTCCGCGGCGCGGGCAGCGAACAACTCGCCAACAACGCCAATCCGGCCTACAACCGCGAATATTTCAACGAGGCGCACGACCTCGTGATCGCGGCATGGACGCGTCCGGGTCCGTTCCGATGGGAGGGCAAGCACTTTCATTTCCGCTTCGTGAATCCGTGGGTGTTGCCGATGCAGAAACCCCATCCGCCAATCTGGATCCCCGGCCTCATCAGCCCGGAGACGGTGCGATGGTGCGCGGAACACAGATACCCGTACGTCGCGCTGGCCACGATGCTCGAGCCGACACTCGAGATGTGGCGCATGTACACCGACCGTGCGGCGGAGATGGGTTATCAGGCGGGGACAGAGAATTTCGGCTATCTGCAACCGATCTTCGTGCACGAAACCGAAGAGAAGGCCGACGAGATGGGCCGCCACTTCCTCTTCGGCGGCGGCTTCTCGCACTTCGCGCGGCCGGAGTGGATGTTTCCGCCGGGCTACAACTCCCGAGCTGCGACCAGGCGTCTCTCCACCCTCTACGCCAACCCCAACACGCCGGGGCTTTCGTTCGTTTCGCAGGACCATACGGAGGATTTGACCGCGCTGCGCCAGACGATCCATGAGGCTTACGACGGGTCGAAAGACAGTCTGCAAATTATCGTCGGGACGCCAAGGACCGTGATCCCCAAGCTCAGGAAGGTGCTGTCGGTGCTGCGGCCGGGAATCTTTTCGTTCTGGCTCGACGGCCCGGCGCCGGCCAGCGATCGGATGACCTGTCTGCGGTTGCTCGGCACCGAGGTCATCCCGCAGATGCGCGAAATTGGCAAGGAATTGGGCCTCTTCGGCCCGTTCGAGCGCACGCCAGGAGCGAGGCCGCTCGGTCCGACGGGCAAGCCGGAATATATCGGCTCGATGGAGGCGTTGGGAGCATAGTATTCAATCGCGGCGAACGGCGGAATGATGGCCGCGCCCGCGCTTGAAGTAGATATACAGTCAGGAAATGCAGGGGGCAGTAGAGCTCACAAAGCGGAAACGGAGGGCTTCATATGCACATAATGTATTTCACTGAACGGCCGTACCTCGACGTTCCCGAAGACGAGGTTCTGAAGATCCAGAGCTTCTTCGGGGTTCCTAACCGCTTCTTCGACCCGGCCAAGGGCGCGAAGCTGCTCAACGAATACCTCGACGACAAGGTCATCGCCGAGGAGCTTGGCTTTGACGGAGTGATGCTCAACGAGCATCACGGCACGCCCTTCTGCATGGGCGCGGTGATGGACATGGAAGCCTCGATCCTCGCCCGCATCACCAAGAAGGTGCGTATCGTGCTCCTCGGCAATCCGCTGCCGGTGGTCGCGAACCCGCTGCGCCTGGCCGAAGAGCTGGCGATGATCGATATGATCTCGGGCGGACGGCTGGTGACCGGATGGGTGCGCGGCGCGGGCAGCGAACAGCTCGCCAATAACGCCAACCCGGCGTACAACCGCGAATACTTCAATGAGGCGCACGACCTCGTGATCGCGGCGTGGACGCGCCCGGGTCCGTTCCGATGGGAGGGCAAGCACTTCCACTACCGCTTCGTGAATCCGTGGGTGCTGCCGATCCAGAAGCCTCGTCCGCCGATCTGGATTCCCGGGCTGGTGAGCCCCGAGACGCTTTTGTGGTGCGCCAAGCACCGGTATCCGTACCTGGCGCTCGCGACCTACCTCGAACCGACGGTCGAGATGTGGAACCTGTACACGCAGGCGGCGGCCAAGGAGGGCTACCAGGCGGGTACCGAGAATTTCGGCTACCTGCAGAAGGTCTTCCTCGCCGAGACCGAGGAGAAGGCGCAGGAACTGGGCAAGATGGATCTTTACGGAGGCGGACTGACGCATTTCGCGCGCGGCGAGTGGATGTTCCCGCCGGGATATAACTCGAAAGAGGCGACGCGGCGGATGGCGCGCCAGTTCAGCGATCCGAACAATCCCAACGGCCCCGCGCTGTTCCAATCGCTCGAGGGCGAAGTCGATGTCGAGGGCCTGCGCAAGGCGATTTACGCCGGATACGAGAGTGCGCAGAAGAACAACCAGATCATTGTCGGCACGCCCAAGACCGTGATTCCCAAGCTCAAGCACATTCTCGACGTGCTGCGGCCCGGAATCTTTGCGTTCTGGCAGAACGACGGGCCGATCCCGACTGAGGCGCGCCGCACCAGCATGAGGCTGATCGCCGAAGAGGTGATTCCACCGCTGCGCGAGCATGCCAGGATGCTCGGCCTGAAGGATCCGTTCGAGCGCAGCCCCGGATCCGTGCCGCTCGGCGCTTCGGGCAAGCCCGAGCCAGTGGCGCATGCGGAGGCGCTGGCCGCGACGGCCTAGGCATTCGACGCCGCGCGCGACCAGCTGCGCGGGGCGGGGATTGCTGACGGGTTGGCGCGGCGCGCGCTCCGTGCAGAGCGCGCGCCGCTGCCCGCCTATTAAAAGCGGCACCAGCCGCCTCTGCGCGCATCCCCGGGATCTTCTATGCTCTGGCTGTCCGAACGAGTCGGTCGGAATTGCCGATTAGCGCCAGTCAGAATTCCTTGGAGGCTAATGTCTCTTCGGGGTGCGCTGGCGAGCAGTCCGGGGTCCTAATTTCTTAAGCAGAACCTCCGCATCGAGCAATTCAAGGTCTGAGGCTACGACGTCCTGCGCGATGCGCGCTTTCTTTGCATAAAAGGCTTCATATCTCCCCTTTTGCACAAGGGCACGAGGGTGCTCACCTCACGTAGGGACCGTTACAATCGGGCACTTGCAACGTTTTATTGCGTCAAGCGGAGAAGAATTTTTGATGCGATCACGTTGAAGACAGAATCCAGCTGGGCAGAGGTAGGCGCAAACACGGCCTCTCCCACTGGCT
>Ga0335078_10003190_pt1 | contig 24450 bp, 13 predicted proteins | sample Lox_Sample_32_FD_206711 | JGI IMG/M metagenome (GOLD analysis project Ga0335078, IMG submission 206711) | Soil microbial communities from Loxahatchee National Wildlife Refuge, Florida, United States - Lox_Sample_3.2 | ecosystem: Environmental > Terrestrial > Soil > Wetlands | place: USA... | reverse complement strand
CACTCAGGAGAATGGCCGGCAAACGCGCAACCTTCGAATGGCTCTTTTGATCTTGAATTACGGCCATAACAACGAAATCTACGGCAGCATGGTGAGCTACCTGCGGATGAAGGGCATCACACCGCCGGCCTCGGAGCGCCGCGCGCCAGCCAAGAAGTAGTTATGAAACTCCAAGCAACCATCGCCGCGGCCCTGCTGTTCACCGCACATGCGCAAACCTTGTCCCAGGAAGCGCTGGTCAAAGCGCTCCAAAAGGGTGGTTACGTGATCGTGATGCGGCATGCGAGCTCGCCGCGCCAAGAGCCCGACAAGAAAACCGCCAATCCCGATAACGTAACCTTCGAGCGCCAGTTGGACGAAACGGGGCGAACCACCGCGGCCGCGATGGGGAAAGCCTTCCGCGATTTGAAAATTCCCATCGGCGAAGTGCTCAGCAGTCCGACGTACCGCGCTCTCGAAACGGTGCGTCTGGCGCAATTCGGCAGGCCGCAGACGTTCCCCGAACTCGGCGACGGCGGTCAAAACATGCGGGCCGCGACAGAATCGCAATCGGATTGGCTGCAAAAGCGCGTGACGCAGTTTCCGTCGGGAACCAACACCATCATCGTGACCCACTTTCCGAATATCAGCCGCGCGTTTCCGCAATGGTCAGCGGGCCTGGCGGATGGCGAAGCGTTGGTCTTCGGTCCGGACGGCAAGGGCGGCGCGACCGTAGTGGCGCGAGTGAAGATTGAAGACTGGCCGCGCCTGCGCCCGTAACACCGTTTACTCCTGCCGCAGCACGACGTTCGGATCCAGCCGCGACGCCCGCAGCGCGGGGATGTAGGCGCCCAACGCGGCGGCGCCAATCAATGCCGCTGCTACCAGCGCCAGCAGTGGCAAATGAAGGGACTCCGTGCCGATAAATCCCGTCACCGCTTTACCGCCTAGCAAGCTGAACAGGATTCCGATCGCTGCACCGATGACTGCCAGTTGCAGCCCGTGCTGGAGCACCATCTTCAGCACACTGTTGCGGTCGGCTCCCACCGCCATGCGAATGCCAATCTCGCGCTGGCGCAAGCCCACGCTGTACGTCATCAACCCATACAGTCCCACCAGCGCCAGGATGAGGCCTAACACGCCCATGGCAGCCATCGTTTTAATCAGGGCGCCGAGAGTGCCGGTGGCGCGCTGGTCGAAATAATCCTCCATGGTGCGGACGCTGATAATCGGTTGCTGCGGATCCATGGAGCGTACCAGCTGCCGGAGAGGCTCCGCCGCGGAACCGGAGGGGCCGATGGTTTGGAGCACCAGAGTCATCGATGTCGACGCCAGCCCGCCGCCAGCCTTCATATGCTGCGCCATCGGCAGATAGACATAATCGAGCGGCGGTTCCACGACGAACACGTATTTGCTGCGTTTGGCCACGCCGACGATCTCGATGGGCGCGCCAGGATCGCCGGCCAGCCGAAAACGTTTGCCGAGCGCGCTCTGTTTGGCGTAATACTTGCGGGCTATCAGCTCATTGACAATGGCGACGCGCCGCGTATCCGCGCGATCGGTCTTTTGGAACTCGCGGCCTTCCAATAAAGGTACACCCATGGCTTCGAAATACCCTTCGCTCACCGTGTTGGAGAGCATGGTGATGGCTTCGGTGCCAGGGGGCAGCGTGACACCCTCGGGAATGACGCGTGCCGCGGCCACGCCGCCCGCCATCATGGGTACGCCCTGCGTGAGCGCGGCGGAGGTCACGCCCGTCAACGTGCGGGCGCGGTCGAGCAGGTTTCGATAAAACTCTTCGGTCTGCTTCGGCGTGTACCGCGCCAGCGTCGGATCGAAACTGGCGAGCAGCAGGTGATTTGTGCGGAAGCCGACGGGTGACGAAAGCAGGATGGCGGCGCCGCGGTACGATTGCGTGGCGAAGACCAGCAGAACCAGCGACCCGGCCACCTGGGCAATCACTAACGCGTTGCGGCCCAAAAACCGCCGGCGCCTGGGGTCCTCGGCCCGGTTCGACTTGAGCGCGGGCACCAGTTCCGGATGCGTACTCTGGAGAGCCGGGGCCAGCCCGAATACCAGCGCGCTCGCCACTGCAATGCAGAAGGAAAACAGCAGCACGCTCTGATCCAGCCGGACGTCGATCACGATCGGAATATCGCTGGGAATCTGGATGGTCGAGAACATCTCGGCAAATCCTTCCGCGACGATCAGCCCGAGTGCTCCTCCAATCAAAGCGATGACGAAGCTCTCCGTCAGCAGTTGGCGAATCAACCGCAGGCGCCCGGCTCCGATCGCCAGGCGGATGGCGATTTCGCGCGCGCGAGCCCGCGCCCGGCTTAACATCAGATTCATCACGTTGGCGCACGCGATCAGCAATACAATCACCGCCAGCACGAACAGAAACCCAAAGATCACGGCGTTTCCGACACCCAGGCGTAACCGCGCTTGGAGATCGGTTCCGGCGACCAGCGATTCCGTGCGGTTCGTATCGGGGTAGGCCTGCGCCAGTTGTTGGCCGATGACCCGCGTTTCCGCAACCGCCTGCGCTATGCTGACACCGGGTTTGAGCCTTCCGTGGACGAACAGACCGCGGGCGGAGCGCTGTTCGCGCGTGCTCTGCGCGCCGGCCAGGCGCGGCTCCATGGCCAGCGGCAGAAAGAAATCGGACCGGATCAAGGCGTAGGGCCCCAAAAATTCCGGAGGCGCCACCCCAATCACCGTGAACGGAAAACCACTCAAATAAATGGTAGTACCTGCCACATCGGCTCGCGCGCCCAGCGCCCGTTTCCACAGATCGTAACTGATGACCACCACCGCATCGCGCCCCACAACCTGGTCTTCCTCCAGGCGAAAGCCGCGGCCGAGGACCGGCTCAATTTCCAGAACGGGGAAGAAGTTTCCGCTCACGTAGGCGCCGTACTTCATTTCGGGTAGCGCATTCTTTTCCGTGGCGAAACCGAAGGGAGCATATTGTGCCGCTGTCAAACCGGCAAACGATTGGTTCCGGTCGCGCAGGTCGCGGTAATCGGGGTACGACAAGAGTCCGTAGCTGCCCAGCGCGCCCAGGTTTTCGCCGCGCAGTTGCGACTGTACAGCCATGACGTCCGAGGCGTGAGGAACCGCCATGGGCCGCAGCAGAAATGCGTCGGCGATACTGTACATGGCGGCGTTGGCGCCGATGCCTAGCGCCAACGAGATGATGGCTACCAGGGCGAAGCCGGGATTCTGGCGCAAGGTGCGCAAGGCATAGCGAAAATCCTTCACCATGATTCACTCCTGTCGCAGGACTACGTTGGGATCTAACCGCGACGCGCGGCGCGCGGGCACGTAGGCGCCCAGCGCCGCCACACCCAACAGCGCGAGCGCAACGCCAATCAGCAATGGCGCATTAAATCCCGCCGACCCGATGACAGCCGTGGCCGGCTTGCCGGCCATTAAACTGAGCAGCACGCCGATAACTACACCGCTGCCCGCCAGCAGCAGTCCCTGCCGCAACACCATCGCCAGCACGCTGGTCTGATCGGCGCCGATGGCCATGCGGATTCCGATCTCGTGCTGCCGCAAGCCCACGAAATACGTCATCAGGCCGTAGAGTCCGACCAGGGCCAGCGCCAGGCCCAGCAGCCCCATGCTCAGCATGATCTCGAGTAATACGTTCATAATCGTGCGGGCTCTCAGGTCGAAGAACTGCTCCATAGTGCTCATGCCAAACATCGGCTGCGTGGAATCCAGCGATCGCACCAGACTGCGCAGTGGAGCGGCCAGCTCGGCCGGCGGTCCGGCCGTCTCCAACATCAGCGTCAATTCTGTTTGTTTGGGTGGATCCCAGTTCTGCAAGTACGGCAGGTAGACAAAGTCAAGCGGCGGCTCGACGATGAAGGAATATTTGCTCTGCTTGGCCACACCCACAATTTCGATGGGAGGGGCGCTGCCGCTGTTCAACCGCAATCGCTTTCCGAGGACGCTCTGGTTGGGGTAATATTTGCGCGCGTAAAACTCATTCACCACGGCGACCCGCGGTGATCCGGCGCGATCGCCGGCCGCAAAGCCGCGCCCCTCAACGATGGGAATGTCCATCGTCTCGAAGTAGCCGTCACTGACGACAGCCGAGGGCACGAGTGCGGTCTCGGTCCCGGGAGGCAGCCGCACGCCTTCCGGCACGATGTGACTGGCGTCGCTGTTGGTTCCCATGGGCACGGTTTGCGTCAGCGCCGCGGATTTCACGCCCGACAGCGCTCGCGCCCGTTGCAGCAACTGTTGATAGAAATCCAGGCCCTGCGCCGGACTGTAGCGGGCCAACCCGGGGTCGAAATCCGCGATCAGCAGGTGGTCTGTCCGGAAACCCACCGGCGACGAGAGCAGAATCGCCGCGCCTCGATACGCCTGCGTGGCGAAGACCAGAAGTACCAGCGAAATCGCCACCTGTGCAATCACCAGGCTGTTGCGGCCGAGGAACCAGTGGCGCCTGCCGCCCTCCGCCTTGCCGGATTTCAGCGCCGGCACCAATGCCGGATTCGTACTGCGCAACGCCGGCACCAGACCGAACAGAATGGCGCTCACCACGGCGGTGAAGAGCGAAAACAGGAGTACGCGCGGATCGAGCCGGAAATCGATCACGATCGGCAGTTCGCTGGGAATGCGGATTTGCGAAAACAGATTCACACCGGCTTCCGCCACGATAAGCCCGAGCGCGCCGCCCAGCAGCGCGATCACCAGGCTCTCGGTCAACAGTTGGCGGACCAGCCGCGTGCGTCCCGCGCCGATGGCTAGGCGCACGGCGATCTCTCGCGAGCGGGCCCGCGCGCGGCTCAGCATCAAATTCATCACATTGGCGCAGGCGATCAGTAGCACCATCAAGGCGAGCGCCGCGAGAAAGCCGACCAGCAGGGCATCGTAGGGGCTCGACTGCAAGGCCGCTTCGAGATGGCTCGAGGCCGCCAGCGACTCCGTTCGATCGGCTTCCGGATAGGCCTTGGCGAGTTGCTGGCCGATGACAGTGGCCTCGGCCTTGGCTTGGGCAAGGCTAACCCCGCGCTTGAGCCGGCCGCGAACCGTTAGCGGCCGAATGGCACGTGTGTCCAGCCAGACCGTTTTTGGGTCCCCCGACAGTTGAGGGACCATCGCCAGCGGCACGAAAAAAGTGGAGCGAATGAAGGTGTTCGAACCCGAAAACGATTCCGGCATCACGCCCACCACCGTAAACGGAACGCCATTCAGGAAAACCGTCTTTCCGATGACGTCTCGATCGGCAGCGAGACCGTTCTTCCACAAATCTTGGCCCAGGACCACCACCGCGTCGCGGCCCCGCACTTGGTCCTCGTCCGGCCGGAAAGTGCGTCCCATGGCGGCCTCGACGCCCATCACCTGGAAGAAATTCCCGCTCACCAGTTCCCCGAATTGCATCTCGGGCAATGCGCCTTTCTGAGCGGTGAATCCGACCTGCGTGAACTGGGCCGCCGAGAGCTGCTCAAAGGACTGGCTTTTGTCCCGCAAGTCGACGTAATCGGGATACGACATGCCGAGATACACGGAAAACGCGCCGATCCTCTCGCCGTGCAACAGGCTCGAGACGGTGACGATTCGGTAGGGATCCGGAATCGGCAGCGGCCGAAATACCAGCGCGTCGGCGAAGCTGAACATGGCGGCGTTCGCGCCGATGCCCAACGCCAGCGAAATGATGGCTACCAGCGCGAAGCCGGGATTCTGCCGCAGGGTGCGCAGGGCATAGCGCAGATCGTGCAGCATCATCTACTCCGATCGCAGCGCCTGGATGACGTCCACGCGCCCCGCGCGGGCTGCCGGCCACGCCGAAGCGATGAGCGCGGCGGACAGAAGCACCAGCGCCGCGCCGGCCCCCACCAGCGGGCTCGGCAATTGGAGATCCGGGAAATATCGGCCTGCCAGGCTGGTGACCCCGTACCCGCAGGCCGTGCCGCACACGATTCCCGCCGTGGCCATCACCGCGCCTTCCCTGAGAACTCGCCCCACCAAACGGCTCGGCGGCGATCCCACCGCCAGGCGGATGCCGAACTCGCGCATCCGCCCGCTGACGGAAAATGCCAGCACGCCGGCCACTCCGACCACCGCAATCGCCAACGCCACCGCGGCGAAGCCCCCAAAGACCATCGTGTTCAACCGATTGGGAGTCAGCACCTCCGCGCGGATGTCTTCCAGGGTCGCGGGGCGCTCCACCACCTGCTCCGCCGACAGCTTGCGGATGATGCGCGTAATCGGCGTAACCAGGGCGTAGGGGTCGCCGTGCGTATGCACGAAGAGCCGCGCGCTAATCGGGAACTGCGCGAACGGCTGGTAGATCGTTACCGCCGGACCCGGCACCAGTTTCTCGTCTTCAATATCGGCGGTGACCCCGATGATCCGGCGCGGCGGGGCCAGGAACGCGTTCATTTCGGGAACAACCTTTAATACCGGATCGCTCCACACGATGTGGTGATCAACGGCGCTTTGATTCGGGTACATGCGTTGCGCCAGGCTCTGGCTGACGATCACCACCGGTTCACTGCCCAGGCGATCGGCCTCTGTGAAATCGCGGCCGGCGAGGATGGGCACGCCGAGAGCGGCGAAAAACGCCGGGGATACCGCGCGCAGCCGCGCGCGCGGATCTTCTTCCCCGGCACCGCGCTTGTGGCCGTCCGCGGAAAACTGCAGCGCCACGTTGTCGTCTCCATCCCGCCACGGAACCACCATGCCAGTGGCCGCGGTGTCCACGCCGGGTAGCTGGCTAACCTGGCGGATCGTTTCCTGATAGAAGCCCACAATCTGATCGGGCGTTTTCCCTGACGGCATCACCGGTACGTTGATGGCCAAGACATGATGCATGTCGAAGCCGGTCTGCGCAGCTTCCAGCGACAGCAGCGTTTTCACCAGCATGCTCGCGCCGGCCAGGAGCACAAACGACGCGGCAATCTGTGTCACGGCGAAGACCCGCTGCCGCCGCGCCGCCCCGCCCGTGGTCCGCTGTCCGGCACTGGCCAAGCCGAACCCGCTGGAAGTATTGGCGTTCGGCAGGCGCGGAATGTACGCCAGAAGCACGGCCGCCACGATTGCCAAAGAAGCGCCTACCCAGAGCATGCTCGAATCTACCGTCAGATCGAGCGCGCGGATGGAATAGCGCGAGGCGTAGCGCGCCAGAACGGAAACCATGGGCCGCGCGCTCAAGACGCCCAATGCCGCGCCCGCGCCGCAGAGCAGAATGCTCTCGGCGAGCAGGGTCCTGCGCAATGCCGCCGTGCCGGCGCCGAGCGCCGCGCGAATCCCCAACTCGGGTTCTCGCCGAACGGTCCGCGCCAGAATCAGGTTGACCACGTTCGAACAGGCAATCACAAAAATCAGCACCGAGGCCGCCAGCAGCACCCACAGGATCGTGCGCGCTCCCGCGGTGATCTGGTCGCGCAGCCGTTTGGCGTCGATGGTATAGTGCGATCGCTGCGGATACGCGTCCGGATGCTCTTTCAGCATCGAGCCGTAAACCGCGGCCAGCTCCGCGCGAGCCTGGTCCAGATCGACGCCGGGCGCCAGCCGCCCGAACAGTTCCGTCATGCGGTGGATCCGTCCATCGACCATCGTGGCCGACAGATGATGCGGGCTGGTCACGATGTTGGCGATAATTTCGGTTTCCGTGGGGTACGGCAGCGACGGTTCCAGGACGCCGACGATGGTGGCAGAGCGCGTGCCGAGTATCCCGCTGCTGAGCCGGACGGTTTTGCCGAGCACCGAAGGATCGCTTTTCAGCGCGGTCTTCCAGAAGTTATAAGTGAGCACCACCGCGCCGGCCGCTTGCGGGCCATCGTCCCGCGCATCGAGCAGCCGTCCGAGCACCGGGTGCAGTCCCATGACGTCGAAATAAGATCCGTTTACCACCGCCGACTGCACCGAGCGCGGCTCGCCCAGCCCCACCATGGTAAAGCCGATCGTGGAAAAGTCCCCGAATTCGCTGAATGACTTGGTACGCGAACGCAGATCCCGGACTTCCGGCATGGACCACGTGGTGTCCTCCGAGCCGGTGCCGGGTGCGCTCTGGCGGATGTAGATCAGCCGGCTCTCATCGCGGTTCACCAGAGGCCGCAGAAGCACGCCTCTCACGAGGGTGAAAATCGCGGCATTGGCCCCAATCCCGAGCGCCAGCGTGAGCACCACGGCTACCGTAAGCCCCTTGGTGTGAGAGAGGGAACGTACCGCATACCGCAGGTCGCCCCAGAAGTTCTTGAAGTCAGCCATCATCTCCAGCTCCTACTCCTGCCGCAAAACGACGTCGGGATGCAACGGAACTGCACCCTGTCTGCCAGCGAACTCGGCGACGTATGTATATGGAAATACGACCCACGTTGCAATTGACGGCACCCTGCCGCTGTCCGCTTGTGGGACGCCGCCTTTCGCCTGCGGGACACCGATCGCACCGTCGAGGCTGGCCGCACGCCACAATAAAGGAGTAAGCTGCGTACATGGCAACCGCCACCCGTACCGATGCGCATCCGCTTCCGCTCACTGCCCTTTCCGACGACGAAAAGCTCTTCCAGTCCACCATCCGGAAATTTGCGCGCGAGCAGATTCGCCCGCATGTCCGCGCGATGGACGAAGCCGGCGCCTTCCGCAAGGACATCATTTCCCGGTTCTTCGAAATGGGTCTGATGAGCATCGAAATTCCCGAGGAGTTGGGCGGGCAGGGGGGCAGCTTCTTTCAGGCGGTCCTGGCGGTGGAGGAGCTTTCAGCCATCGATCCGTCGGCCGGGGTCATCGTAGATGTGCAGAATACCCTGGTGATCAACGCGCTGCTGCACTGGGCCACTTCCGACCAGAAGTCCAAATATTTTCCCCTGCTGGCCAGGAACACCGTGGCTTCCTACGCGCTCTCCGAGGCCGGTTCCGGCTCCGACGCCTTCGCCATGGCGACTCGCGCCGAAGATCGCGGCGATCATTTTCTGCTCAACGGCCACAAGCTGTGGATCACGAACGCAGCCGAGGCCGGTCTGTTTTTGTTGTTCGCCAACGCCCGGCCGGAGGCCGGACACAAAGGCGTGACGGCATTTCTGATCGAGCGGGATTTCCCTGGCTTCCAGGTGGGAAAGAAGGAAGACAAGCTCGGCATTCGCGCCTCGTCCACTTGTGAGCTGATTCTCGACAATTGCCGCGTGCCCCGCGAGAACCTGATGGGCGAAGTGGGCCAGGGTTACAAAATCGCCATCGAGACGCTGAACGAAGGCCGCATCGCGATTGGCGCGCAGATGATCGGCCTGGCCCGCGGCGCGCTCGATCATGCCGTGGCGTACGCTAAAGAACGAAAGCAGTTCGGCAAGAGCATCGGTGAGTTTCAGGGCGTGCAGTTCGAGCTGGCCAAAATGGCCACCGAAGTTGAGGCGGCGCGCCTGTTGGTTTACAATGCAGCCAGACTGCGCGACGCGGGTCTGCCGTTCCAGACCGAAGCCGCCATGGCTAAGTACTTCAGCTCGGAGATCGCCGAGAAGGTCGCCTCCAAAGCCATCGAAGTCCACGGAGGCGTGGGGATTACAAAGGACTACCCGGTGGAGAAGCTCTACCGCGACGTCAAGATCGGCCGGATTTATGAAGGCACCAGCAATATTCAGCTCTTGACGATCGCCAAGAAACTGCTGGGTAAGTAGATTCGTCAGAGGTGTGAGGGGAACATGCGTACGTTGTTTCTTGCAATTGGAATAGGCGCTGTCAGTCTGCCCATTTGGGCGGCCGACGCGGCGGGAGCCGCTCCCGCCATCAATCCGGACGAAATCATTCAGAAGTTCGCTGCCAAGGAAGCCGAATTCCGGGACGCGCGCAATAACTATACCTACCGGCAGTCGGTAAAGCTTGAGGAAACCGATCCGCCCGGTGGCAAGTGGGAGCTGGTGGAAGACATCATTTTCAGCCCGGAAGGCAAACGCATGGAGAAGGTGGTGTACGCGCCTGTTGTGTCGCTCCAGCGCATCCTTCTGACGCCCCAAGACCAGCAGGATCTGCGCGACGTGCAGCCGTTTGTGCTGACCACATCCGAGATCGGCGAGTACGATATCCACTATCTGGGCCGCGAAAAACTCGATGAGATCGGGACCTACTCGTTCTCGGTGAAGCCCAAGAAGCTCCTGCCCAACAAGCGCTACTTCGAAGGCGAGATCTGGGTGGATGACCGCGACCTGCAGATCGTGAAGACCTACGGCAAAGGTGTTGGTGTCCGCAAGGGCGATGATGCGTATCCCAAATTCGAGACCTACCGCGAACAGATCGACGGCAAATACTGGTTCCCGACCTATACCCACGCCGACGACACGCTGCACTTCAAGAGTGGTGAAAACGTCCACGTCAAGATGACCGTGAAATACCAGGACTACAAGCGGTATGAAGGCAAGTCCACGATTAAATACGGCAATGTCGTAGACGACAAGGATCCGGGAAAGAAGCCCGACGCGCCGCCGCAATTACCGAAGTAGCCGGTAGTGGAGACGAGTGTATGTCCGTTACCGAGCCGCGACCGTAAGGGAGTGGAGGTTCTTTACACATCTCATGACTTGGCGTGTGGTTGATAGCCAGCTTGGTGGCCCGCAGGGCCATGGGGACACTCCCGGCGGTCCCCGATAGCTGGACGCCCTAGCGCCGGCAGCCGTTGTTGCGCTAAACTGCCGGTACTGGGAACCGGGGGGCATGTCCCGGTCCCCACTCGACGCTTACCGCTGGCCTTGCGGGTCCAAGCGCTCAGCGCCGTAAGCCGGCCGAAAAATGACCGGAGCTTAACCAGCGAGAGGACCATAAGCTAGATCTTCCCTTCTAGCTTCGAGTGGAAGCCCGGACCCAATCCGGGCTTTCCCGTTTGGAAGCTCCGACTTCTGACGGGAACCAGCCCAATCCACCGTTCACTAGAATCGGATAGTGGAAGCCGGTGACCCCGCTTCTCCAGCCAAAAATTGGCTTCGTTTCTCTTCGTTTCTGATTTTGTGGACGATAAGAACCCCGGGGAAGAAGCCGGACGCGCCGCCGCAATTGCCGAAATAACGACGCCATAGCGTCGGCAGCCGTAGATGCGCTAAACTGCCGGTAGTGGGAACCGGGAAGCTACTCCCGGTCCCCACTCGACGCTTACCGCCGGCCCTTACGGGTCCATACGATCAGCGCCGTAAGCCGGCCGAAAAACGACCGGAGCTTAACCAGCAAGAGGACCATAAGCCAGATCCTCCTTTCTAGCTTCGAGTGGAAGGCCCGGACGTTACCTCCGGGCTTTCCCGTTTGGAGGCTCTAACTTCTGGCGGGAACCAGCCCAATCCACCGTTCACTAGAATCGGATAGTGGTATCGGGCGAACTCGGCTCTCCAGCCAATAAAATTGGCTTCGTTTTTGACTTTCCGCGGTTTCCTGCTACGCTTTCCTGGTGGCTTCCACCAAAATCACCGTGAATACCGACGGCTCCATCCGCATCGAGGGCGACTTCGAAATCCTCGACCCCGCAGCTGCCCGCTTCGGTCTGGGTGGGCGCTCCGTGATCTCGCTCTGCCGCTGCGGCCAATCGGCCAACAAGCCGTTTTGCGATGGCAGCCATAAGCGCACCGGTTTCGCCGACACGGTGGTTGCGCGCGACCTCCCGCCGCCCGCGCCAAAAGTCTGAAAACGCTGCCTCTTTCGAGCCATTGCAGCGCTCGCGGCGTAACTTTACTATTGGCTTCGGCGCCTGTAATCTAAGAGTCCTATGCGTATATTCTCCCTGTGCAGTTTTGGCGGCTCCCGGTCTGCTCCGCTAAAGTCCTGCTTTTTCTGCCTTTTGCCGGTGATCGTCGCGACTCTAGCCGGCTGTTCGAGCCAGGGAGTAAACGCCGGATCGCCCGGTGGCGGCGGCAAGGGCGGCAAGAAGGGCTTCGGCGCAGGCGATGTTCCCGTCACCGTGGCCACGGTTACCGAGCGAACCGTGCCGGTGGAAGTCAACGTCATCGGCAATGTGGAAGCGTATTCCACGATCTCGGTGAAAGCCCAGGTGGGCGGCGAACTGACCAAGGTGTATTTCAAGGAAGGCGACTTCGTCCGCAAGGGCGATCCTCTGTTCACCATCGATCCGCGCCCGTTCCAGGCTGCGTTGGACAGCGCGACCGCCACTGTCGCGAAAAACCAAGCTGTGCTCGCCCAAGCCAAGGCCAATCTGGCGAAGGACCGCGCCAACCTGCGGTATCAGCAAGCCACCGCCACGCGCTATGCCGAACTGTTGAAGACCGGTATCATTTCCAAAGATCAAGCGGAGCAGTTGTCCGCCACGGCCGACGCGACCAGCGAAGCGGTAGCCGCCGACGAGGCGGTAATTCAGAGCGCCACTGCCGATCTCGCCTCCGCCAAGGCAGCCGTGGAATCGGCCCAGGTCCAACTGAGCTATACCAACATCCCCTCGCCGATCGATGGGCGCACCGGAAATCTCTCGGTGAAGCTCGGCAACGTGGTCCCGGCCAATACCGTCGAGCTCATCACCATCACGCAGATCGAACCGATCTACGTGACCTTTTCCGTACCCGAGGCCCAGTTGGGCGATATCAAGCGCTACATGGCCCAACACGCGCTGGAAGTTCGGGCCAAGACGCAAGACGAATCAGCCATGGAAGAGACCGGCACGCTGACATTCGTGGACAATGCGGTCGACACCACCACCGGAACCATCAAGCTGAAAGGAACATTCGCCAATCACGACCGTAAGCTCTGGCCCGGACAGTTCGTGCGGGTGAGCCTGCGGCTGTCGATGCGCGCCAATGCCATCGTGGTTCCGAATCAAGCCATCCAGACAGGGCAGAACGGAACGTTCGTTTATGTGGTGCGTCCCAACCGAACCGTGGAAGTCCGGCCGGTGACGGCGAGTCTCCGCGTGGATCAGGACATGGTCATCGATTCGGGTCTCGAAGCCGGCGAAACCGTGGTGACCGAGGGGCAGTTGCGTTTGGCCCCGGATAGCCGTGTTGCGGTGCGAGACGGGCGTGGCGGACCCGCGGGCAGAGGCGGGCGCGGCCGCGGACGGGATGGTCAAGCGTCCGACGGCGACGGCCGCATACCAAAGGGGCCGCAGACCTAGCAGCAACGGGTCGGGCCGGAGGCGGGAGACCAGGCTGGCGTGAACTTTTCGGAAACCTTCATTCGCAGGCCCATCGCGACCAGCCTCCTGATGCTGGCGATCGCGATGTTCGGTGTGATCGCCTACCGCGCCCTCCCCGTCAGCGACCTGCCGCAGGTCGATTACCCCACCATCCAGGTCCAAGCCAACCTGCCTGGCGCCAACCCCGAAACCATGGCCTCCTCCGTGGCCACCGTGCTCGAACGGCAGTTCACCACCATTGCGGGCCTCGATTCGATGATCTCCCAGAGCAACATGGGGAGTTCGCAGATCACCCTGCAATTCGACCTCAGCCGCGATATCGACGGCGCCGCGGTGGATGTGGAGACGGCTATCGCAGCAGCCACGCCGTTACTCCCCGCGGGCATGCCGACGCCGCCGTCGTTCAAGAAGCAGAATCCCGGCGACTCGCCCATCATCTACATGGCGATGACGTCCCCGACGATGTTGATGTCGGACGTCGACGAATATGCCGAGAACCTCATCGCCACGCGCATCTCCATGATCCCGGGCGTGGCGCAGGTGCAGGTGTGGGGCTCGGCCAAGTACGCGGTCCGCGTGCAGATGGACCCCAGTCAACTGGCGGCCCGCCATATCGGCCTCAACGAGATCAACGATGCCATCCAGAACTGGAACGTAAATATCCCCACGGGGACCCTGTTCGGACCGCACACCGCGTACAACGTGTTGGCCAATGGCCAGCTCAAACGCGCCTCCGATTATGGGCCCATGATCGTGGCCTACCAGAATGGCGCGCCCGTGCGGCTGAACGAAGTTGCTCACGTGATCGACAGCGTGGAGGACGATAAGCAAGTCGCGCGAATGTATGGGAAGGAGTTTCCCAAGACGGGCTCCAGCGTGGTGCAACTCGCCGTCAACCGCCAGCCGGGCAGCAACACGCTCGAAGTCATCGATCACATTCGCGCGTTGTTGCCTACCTTCAACCAGATCATTCCGCCTGCCGCGAAACTGGTCATCCGCGGCGATCGCGGCAAGAACATCCGCGAAGCTTTCCAGGATATTCAGTTCACCATGGTCGCCACTCTGGGACTGGTGATCCTGGTGATCTTCGTCTTCCTGCGGAACATTCCGGCCACCATGATTCCCGCCATGGCCCTGCCGTTTTCGATTCTGGGCACGTTCTCGGTGATGTACCTGCTGAACTTCAGCATGAACAACATCTCGATGATGGCGTTGATTCTGTCGGTAGGGTTTGTGGTCGACGATGCCATCGTCATGCTCGAGAATATCGTCCGGCACATCGAGCGCGGCGAAAAACCGGTGGTTGCCGCCTTACAGGGCTCCAAGGAAATCGGCTTCACCATCGTTTCCATGACGCTTTCGCTGGCCGCGGTCTTCATCCCGATTCTTTTCATGTCGGGAATTCTAGGCCGGCTGTTCCGCGAATTCGCGGTCACCATTTGCGCGGCGATCCTGATTTCCGGCCTGGTTTCGGTCACGCTTACGCCCATGCTGTGCAGCCGCTTCCTGCGGGAATCCAAGCCCGAGCGGCACGGGTTTCTGTACCGCTGGATCGAGCGCGAGTTTGATCGCATGCGCGATGGTTATGCCGGAAGTCTCCACTGGGTGCTGGCGCATCGCCCCGTGATGCTCGTGACCTTCCTGGCGGTGATCGGCGCGACTGCTTATTTGTACGTCGTGGTACCCAAGGGTTTCATTCCCGACACCGATAACGACCAGTTCAACGTCAACATGCAGGCCGCGCAGGGCACCTCGTATTACCAGATGATCCGGTATGGCGAGCGGGTGGCCAACATTGCCCTCCAAGACCCGGACATCGAGAGCTTCTTCATGCGCACCGGCGGCAACGGCGGCTCGGCCAATTACGGCCAGCTCAACGTCAACCTGAAGCCCCGCAGGCAACGCCAGGCGACCGTGAATGACATTGTGAATCGCTTCCGGCCGAAGATCTCGAGTATTCCCGGACTGCGAATCTCGGTGAATGTTCCGCAGGCGATCCGCGTGGGCGGACGCAATTCGAATTCGTCCTACGACTACACCCTGTACGGCCCCGACACGGAAGATCTCTACCGCCAGGCCCCCAAACTGGAAGAGGCCATGCGCCGCCTGCCGGGCCTGACGGATGTCATCAGTGACCTGCAGGTCAAGAATCCGCAGGTGCGCATCACCATCGATCGCGACCGTGCCGCCGCCCTGGGCGTGGATTGGAACAACATCTCCAGCATGTTGTACGACGCCTTCGGCCCGGAACTGGCGTCGACCATCTACGGCAGCAACAATCAATACCGGGTTCTGCTCGAGCTGCTGCCGCAATACCAGCGCCAGGAAGATTCGCTCAAGCTGCTTTATCTGAAGTCCAATACCGGGCAACTGGTGCCGCTCGATGCGGTGGCCCATTTGAAATTGGATGCCGGCCCCAACAGCATCCCCCACTCGGGCCAATTGCCGTCCGTCACCATTTCGTTCGGCCTGCGGAAAGGGACATCGCTGGGCCAGGCGACCGACGAGGTGGAAGAAGCCGCGCGCCAGATCCTTCCCGCCACCATAACGGGCACGTTCCAAGGCTCCGCCAAGCTATTCCAGGACTCCATGCGCAACATGGGCCTGCTACTCATGATCGCGGTCCTGGTGGTGTACATTGTCCTGGGGATTCTGTACGAGAGCTATATTCATCCGCTGACGATTTTGTCGGGCCTTCCCTCGGCAGGTTTCGGCGCGTTGCTGACGCTGCTGCTGTTCAAAATCGAGTTGAGCATCTACAGCTTCGTCGGCCTGATCATGCTCATCGGCATCGTGAAGAAGAACGCCATCATGCAGATTGATTTCGCGCTGGAGGTGGAACGCAAGGAAGGCAAATCCCCCGTGCAGGCGATTTATGAGGGCTGCCTGATTCGTTTCCGTCCCATCATGATGACCACCATGGCGGCCCTGTTGGGCGGCATCCCCATCGCGCTCGGGTATGGCTCGGGCGGGGAAGCGCGCCGTCCGCTCGGCATGGCGGTAGTCGGCGGTCTGGCCTTTTCGCAGTTGATTACGCTGTATCTGACTCCCGTGGTGTATACCTATATGGCAGGGCTGTTGGACCGTTGGCGGTCTTTCCGCCGTCCGCGGCACGAGGTTCTGGAACACGAGCCGGCGCTGCAATCGGGCGACTGACGTGAATATCTCGCAAACCTTCATCGAGCGCCCCATTGCCACCAGTTTATTGATGGGCGCCATCGCTTTGTTCGGCGCGGTGGCCTACCGCGGCCTGCCCGTCAGCGATCTGCCCAACGTCGATTTTCCTACGCTGCTGATTACCGCGAGCCTTCCCGGAGCCAGCCCCGAGACGATGGCGTCATCGGTAGCCACGCCGCTCGAAAACCAGTTCTCCCTGATTGCCGGGCTCACTTCTATGTCGTCGACCAATTCGCAGGGGTCCACGCTGATCACCCTCGAATTCGACCTGAGCCGCAAACTGGATGGCGCTGCCGTGGACGTGCAGGGCGCCATTACCCAAGCCGCGCGCCTGTTGCCTCCCAACATGCCCACGCCGCCTACGTTCACCAAGGTCAACCCGGCGGACCAGCCCATCTTGTATTTAGCGCTCACTTCCGACACCTTGCCGCTCTGGACTCTTGACGAGTACGCGGAAACGCGCATCGCGCAGCGCATCTCGACCATCTCGGGCGTCGCCCAGGTTCAGGTGCTGGGGCAACAGAAATACGCCGTCCACGTCCAGATGGACCCGCATGCTTTGGCCGCACACGCCGTGGGCCTGAACGAGATTCAAACCGCGCTGACCAACTGGAACGTAAACCTGCCCACCGGTTCCATTATCGGTCCGCAGCGCGCGTTCACCCTGATGGCCAGCGGCCAGTTGATGAACGCCGCGCAATACCGCCCGGTGGTGGTGGCGTACCGCGGCGGGTCCCCTGTTCGCCTGGAAGAATTGGGCAACGTCATCGACAGCGTGGAAGACGACAAGACGGCTTCCTGGTTCTACAAGAACGGCAAGAGCGACCGCGCCATCATCCTGGCGATCCAGCGCCAGCCGGGCACCAATACCATTACGGTGACCGACGGCGTGAAAAGCCTCTTGCCCGTGTTTAAGAATGAGTTGCCGCCCTCGGTTCACATGGACATTCTGTACGACCGCTCCGACACCATCCGCGAGTCGTATAAAGACGTGCAGTTCACCATGCTGCTGACGCTGGGCCTGGTGGTCATGGTCATTTTCCTGTTTCTGCGGAATCTGTCGGCCACCATTATTCCCAGCCTGGCGCTGCCGTTCTCCATCATCGGCACCTTCGCGGTGATGTATCTGCTCGACTACAGCCTCGACAACCTGTCGATGATGGCTCTGATTCTTTCCATCGGCTTCGTGGTGGATGACGCCATCGTCATGCTGGAAAACATCGTCCGGCACGTCGAGATGGGCGAGCGTCCGTTGATCGCCGCGCTGCGCGGTTCGGCCGAAATCGGATTCACCATCGTGTCCATGACGCTATCGCTTGCAGCCGTGTTCATTCCCGTGCTGTTCATGGGCGGCATCCTGGGCCGATTGTTCAAGGAATTCTCCGTCACCATTTGCGTCGCGATTCTCATTTCCGGAGTTGTCTCGGTCACCCTGACGCCGATGCTCTGTAGCCGCTTTTTGCGCACGACGCATCACGGTCATCGCGGCTGGTTCTACAACCTCACGGAGAAATTCTTCGAGGGCATGCTGTGGGTTTACGACCGCACGCTGCAGATGGCCTTGCGCTTCCGGCCCGCCGTCATGGCGACCTTCGTGATCGTTCTGGTGGCCACCGGTTACATGTTCGTCCAGATTCCCAAAGGTTTCATCCCCGATCAGGATACCGACCAGTTGCAGGTCTACACCGAAGCCGCCCAGGGAACCTCGTATTACCAGATGCTCGACTATGAGCAGAAAATTGCGGACGTGGTGGCCAATGATCCCAACGTCGATGCGCTCATGGCAAGCATCGGCGGGACCACCGCCACCAACCTGGGAGGCCCCAACTACGGCGAGTTGGTGGTGCACCTGAAGCCGCGCAACCAGCGCCAGTTGGGCGTCAACGATCTGATCAAGAAATTGCGCCCCGAGTTGGCCGTGTTTCCCGGCATGAAAGCCTATCCGCAGAATCCGCCGACCATTCAGATCGGCGGCAAAGTAACCAAAAGCGTGTATCAGTTCTCCATGCAGACGCCGGATAAGGACGAACTGTACGACGCCACGGAGAAACTCCAAAAGGCAATCGAAGAAGAAGTGCCGGGCGTGGAAGATGTCACCAGCGACGTGGCCGTATCCACGCCACAGGTCAACGTGACCATCGATCGCGATAAGACGGCGGCGCTGGGCGTCAATGCCAACCAGATCGAGAACACGCTGTACGATTCTTACGGCCAGCGCTGGGTCTCCACCATCTACGGGTCCGCTAACGAATATAAGGTGCTGTTGGAATTGCTGCCCAAATACCAGGCCGACCCCAACGCGCTGGGCATGCTCTATTTCAAGAACGCCAATAACCGGCTGATTCCGCTCGATACGGTGGCACACGTGGTGACCGACACCGGCCCCCAGACCATCAACCATTTCGGCGAGCTTCCCGCCGCCACCATTTCCTTCAACCTGAAGCCCGGCGCTGCGCTGGGCACGGTGGTTTCCGAGGTGCAGGATGTCGCGCAGCGTACGCTGCCCTCTACCATCACCACGCAATTTCAGGGCGCCGCGCAGTCGTTCCAGAACTCGCTGGGCAACCTGGTCGTGCTCCTCGTGATTGCGGTGATGGTCGTCTATATCGTGCTGGGCATCCTGTATGAGAGCTACATTCACCCGCTGACGATCCTCTCCGGCTTACCCTCCGCCGGTTTCGGCGCCTTACTCACCTTGGTGCTGTTCCACATCGACTTGAACATTTACGCGTTTGTGGGATTGATCATGCTCATCGGCATCGTGGAGAAAAACGCCATCATGCAGATCGATTTCGCGCTGGAAGCCGAGCGCGAACAGCATCTGACTCCGCGGCAGGCGATCTATCAGGGCTGCCTGATTCGTTTCCGTCCAATCATGATGACCACCATGGCGGCGATGTTGGGCGCGGTCCCGATCGCCTTAGGTTATGGAGCCGGTGGCGAAGCTCGCCGCCCGTTGGGCCTGGTGGTGGTAGGCGGCCTGCTCTTCTCGCAGTTAGTGACGCTGTACCTGACCCCGGTGTTCTATACCTACATGTCCGCCGCGCAGGACCGCGTGCGCTCCTGGCGCAAGCGCAAGAAGGTCATGAGCGAGGCCCCGGTAGCCGGGTAAGTCTCCCGGCCATGCGGCCCTGCGAAAGCAATCGCAACCCGGCGGCCGTCCGAACAGATTCCGAAGTGATTTGCTGCTATCTTCAACCCTAAATAGCCCTAAATAGTGACAGTCTTTTCTAACAAAACTGATACAATTTGTTCTTTCTGTTCATGCCTGATATCAATCGGGCGCGCTTGCCCGACCTAGCCCAAGCGCGTAGCGAGCTGCGGGCCTTGGCTCAGCTCTTCGAGGCGGCTCTTTTGGTGCAAGACGACCTCTGCCGCCGGGCGAAGCAGGAACATACGCATGGCCTGCTACGGCAGCGTCAGCAGTTTGGTCGTTTAGCCGATCGAATCGGCGATGCGTATGTTGCAGCGCTTGCACAGTACAGACTCGCCCTTTTCCAATCCGCAATCACCGCGGAGTATCGCAATCCTTCAAAAGTATCGGTCGCGAATTAGGAACATCGTTCGACGGGAATTTAGCACGCGCTTCGCACGGCGCGAACTCTGTTGGGACTCCCAATGGTTGTGGCCACGCGCGTCTAGCAGGCTTGGCCGCTCAATCGCGAGCAGCATGCAACCGGGTCTCAGCGCGGCGCTCCTTGTCCCCGTTTCTCCGCTGGGCCCAGTATCGTTTCATTCGTGCCGATACCTCCCGGCGCTCTTTGGCCCCCATCGATTTTCGGCCACGGCGTCTCCCGCTGCCGCGGGGCTCGGGTGCCGCACGACACGCCACGATCTGTTCCAAGACATCGATCGCTCTGGTTATCTTTTCCCGCTCTGAGCGCAGATGGTTTTCAATTCTTGCGAAAAGATTCAATGTTCAATCTCCTTAGCGAACAGCCGCGGAAACCGGCACAAGGCGCCAGTAAGGCAGATTCTGCCTGCTTGGGATTCAATCGGGCAGGGGAAGCATTTGCATGACCAGGATCTCAAGATACGGCACGGATTGGGTCATCGGCAATTCCTCGCGCACTGTAAATACTCAGAGTACTTACCGACCTGTCGTCTGGAATTCCTTCGATTGTGCCTTAAGAGAATTTACACGGTTATTACTTGTCGGAATATCTACTAATGAAAAAACTGCACGAGTCATTGAAAGGGTGCGAATCTTGCACTGTGTGGCGCCGGCTCTGGCCTACGGAAGCGCCAGACTCGCTAAAACAGAATGGACGGAAACCACGCCCCTGCCGGCTCGTTATATAGACCCGTGCTCATGAGGGTCATCGGCTGCACCACGCGCAATCCGTTGGCCAGGCACCACTGGAACACGGCGCTATTGCGCGCAGGGATCAGGATTCCCGGCCCGCCGAACGACTCCACCGACGCCAGCAGCGCCTGTAAATCCAGGTTGGTTTCCGCGGTGCCGTGCCCGAAAAAAGCCAGCGACGAAGCGTAGCCCGTGATTCGGCCGCCCCGCTCCACTACCACCGCGGTTCCTTGCTCGATCGATTCCGCGAGGTCGCGGCCCCGATCGAAACCGTGGATCTGGCGCGCGAGCGAGTTGCAGCCGCGCAGATCATCCGCCTTGGCAGCCCGCACTTTGCATCCCCCCACGTTTTTCTGCCGGATCTGCCCTTGCATGCACGCGAGCGGTTCGCGGATCTCGAAGCCGAGGCTGGCATACAACGAGAGTGAGCGGTTGTGATAGGCTGCTTGCACCAGCCGGACGCCGGCGGCGCCGCGCTCGCGGGCGCGGTCGAGCACCGCCTCCATGAGTCTCCGGCCCACGCCGTGATTCTGTGTTTGTGGGTCTACCGTGATGGGTCCCACGCCCGCGATCGCCGAGCGCTCGTCGAGGCAATTGCTTCCCACGATGCGGCCCTGGCTTTCGGCCACGACGCAATAGAAGCCGGGGTGGGAGAACATCGTTCGCAGGATACCGATGGGGGCTTCCGGCGCGGCAAAGTCGGGGGGAAATCCGTGAGCCTGGCTGATCGTTTGGAACGCGCTGTAGCAGATCGGTCCGCAAGCTTGTGCATCTTCCGGTTTCGCACTGCGGACGATGACGAGTTCTCTCTGCGGACTTCCCATGTCCCGGCCTCCTACGTCTACCTTAGTTAACAACATACTATAATGGCAGCGAGGTTCCGAGGCTCCTACGGTTCCGGAAAAAGGGAGTCTCTTCGCGATAACTTCAGAGGCTTAATGCCAGGCCCGCCGCATTTGCCGCTTGCTGCAATCGACTGGGAGGTCCGGTTTGATCGAAGGAAAACGCGTGGCCGTCGTTCTGCCGGCTTACAACGCGGCGCGGACGCTGGAAAAAACCATTCGGGAACTCTCGGCTCTGGTCGATGACCGCATCCTGGTAGATGATGGCAGTACCGACGATACCGTCGCCATTGCACGCGGGTTAGGCCTGACGGTGCTGGTGCACGATCGCAACGTGGGCTACGGCGGCAATCAGAAGACCTGTTACGCCGCAGCTCTGGATCGCGGCGCCGACATCGTGGTGATGCTGCATCCCGATTATCAGTACACGCCGCGTCTGGTCGTTCCCATGGCCAGCATGATCGCTTCCGGCGTTTACGACGTGGTACTGGGCTCGCGCATCCTGGTGGGCGGTGCGCTGCGCGGCGGGATGCCGCGCTACAAATATGTGAGCAACCGGTTTCTAACAGTGACCCAGAATCTCCTGCTGGGCGCCAGCCTGTCGGAGTATCACACCGGTTTCCGCGCCTTCACCAAAGAAGTCCTGCGGGCGCTGCCGCTCAGCCGCTTCTCCGATAATTTCCTCTTCGACAATCAGATTCTGGCGGAGTGCATTCTCGGCGGCGCGCGCATCGGTGAGGTCTCGTGTCCCACGAGCTATTCTCCGGAAGCCTCCTCCATTGGCTTCTGGAGTAGCTGCGAGTACGGCCTGGGTGTCCTCAAGACATCAATCGGCGCTTTCCCGCGAAGATTTTCCCGGAAGCGCCAGCGGTTGCATGATCCGCGGAGGGCGGCGGAGAAGCCCGTGGCGTGAGCGGCGAGCCTTGATCAGCAGGGCACGCGCTTGCCCGCCAGGCGGTGGGCCACGATGTGGAACACGATGGGGTTGAACACCATTCCAATGTGCGTGGCAGAGACTTCATAATCGTAGCTGGGTTTTCCGGTCCGGCAAACGTGCCAATCCACGATGCCGTCCGTCTTGGTGTAGATCGCTGTTTGGCGCACGGTTTTCGGAATTCGATCGGTCAGCGACTCCAGAAACCGGCACGTGCAGGCTCCGGTGTAACAGGCCGGCAGCACCTTCTCGCCGTGCCGTTCGCGAATCTGCTGGCGCACGATTTGGGCGGCGCGCAGCACCGAAGGGTGCAACGTGAGTCCGCGAAACGGCGACCCCATCGAAATCACCGAAGCCACCATGTCCGGCTCCTGTGACGCCACGGCACGAGCCAGCACCCCTCCCAAGGAGTGCCCGATTAGGTGCACCTTGCGTTTGTGCGACCGATAGGCCTTTTCAACGGTCGACCGCAGGCGATGTTGGATGAGCAGGTTGGGACAATCGGCATTCACGCCAATGTTGGAATCGTAGGGATCGTAGCCGATGCGGCGCAACCAGGAACGGAACTCCGTTAGATAAAACCCGGTGGTCAAAAACCCTGGAACGACTACAACGGGGGCTCCATCCCCGCGAGGTATGCTGATTCCCCAATACGCCGGCGATAGGCGCAGGGCCGCCATCTCCACTCCAACCAGGAGTTCCTGCCAGATCGGAAGCGGCTTAGCTTCGGAGGCTTTGCGAACGACGGCGGGGTTCGAGGCCATAAAGTACCGCGTGCACGACATGGACCGACTTGGTGGTCTGCACGCTATCCGGTACAGTGTATCTTATGGCACATGTGGCGGGTCAATAGCACGTTTGAGCGCTAAATGGGCTAACTTGTTTAATCCATCGACGTAGGCCCTAGCGCTAGCCTCGATCACATCCGTGGAGGCGCCCCGGCCAACGACCTTGAGGCTGTCTTTCTCCAGTTGCACCGTCACCTCTCCCAGAGCCTCGGTTCCACTCGTTACCGCTCGAATTTCGTAGGTCACCAACTTGGCGGTGGTTTTCGTAACAGCGCTCAGGGCCTTGCAAACCGCGTCGACCGGACCATCTCCAATGGCCGCTCCCTCGCGGGTTTCGCCTTCGAACCGCAGTCGCACCGTGGCGGTGGGAATTGCCGACGTGCCGCTGTAGATGTGCAGGTAATCGAGCTGGTAGGTTTCCGGCACTGGATGGATTTCGTCATGCAGGATGGCGACCAGGTCTTCGTCGAACACCTCCTGCTTTTTGTCAGCCACCACCAGAAACCGCTGGTACGCCTGGTCGAGTTCTGTCTGCGAAAGCGTGTAGCCCAACTTCTGTAACCGATCGCGGAGCCCGGCGCGCCCGGTCCGAGCGGTGAGCACCACCCGGCTTTCTTCGATGCCGACATCTTCGGGCCGCATGATCTCGTAGGTTTCGCGCTGTTTCAAAAAGCCATCAACGTGGATTCCCGAGCTGTGCGAAAACGCGTTGCCCCCTACCACTGCCTTATTGGGCGGGACCTTGATGCCGAGCAGATCGGCCACCATGCGGCTGGTACGCTGCAGTTCGCGTCCGTCCACATCGGTGTGCACGCCGAAGAAATCCGCGCGCGTGCGCAGGGCCATCACCACCTCTTCCAGCGCGGCGTTGCCGGCCCGCTCGCCGATTCCGTTGATGGTGCCTTCCACCTGCCGCGCGCCGTTGAGCACACCGTATAACGTGTTGGCTACCGCCATCCCCAGATCGTCGTGGCAATGCACGCTGATGGTCGCCAGGCGGATGTTCGGCACGCGCTCGCGGATGGACTTAATCAGGCAGCCATACTGCTCGGGCACGGTATAGCCCGTGGTGTCGGGAATGTTGACGACGGTGGCGCCGGCGTCAATGGCGGCTTCCAGCATCTCGAAAAGGTAGGTGGGGTCGGACCGGCCGGCGTCCTCGGCGTAGAATTCCACGTCGTCGGCATACTGCCGCGCCAGCTTCACGGCGTCCACGGCCATCTGCAGGATCTTGACCTTCTTTTCGCCCAGCGTGCGCCCGTACCGCTCGTCCTGGAACTTTCCCATGATGTGGATGTCGGAGGAGCCAATCCCCGTGTGAATCCGCGGCCGCCGCGCTTTGGCCA
>Ga0335078_10003189_pt1 | contig 24453 bp, 21 predicted proteins | sample Lox_Sample_32_FD_206711 | JGI IMG/M metagenome (GOLD analysis project Ga0335078, IMG submission 206711) | Soil microbial communities from Loxahatchee National Wildlife Refuge, Florida, United States - Lox_Sample_3.2 | ecosystem: Environmental > Terrestrial > Soil > Wetlands | place: USA... | reverse complement strand
AGACGGTCGCGAGCTGATTCTGCAGCTGGTCGACAACTCCGAGTATCGGCAGCTGTCCGACGTCACCATCCCCGACAAATACAACGTTCCCAACGAAGCTCCGCTGCCAATGTTCGTGCAGGTCGACTTCGGGTTGGTGCACAACGAGGTCGGCGAGCTAGAGCCGAAGCTAGTCGAGTTGCAGGCCTTCCCTTCTCTTTACGGATACCAGCCGATCTCGGCGCATCAATATGTCGAGTCGTACGATCTGTCGCGCGACCTTGGAATCTATCTCAGCGGATACGATGACGAATCCTACTGGCGTCTGCTGCGCCAGCTCATCGTCGCCAATCACGATCCGGAAAACGTGATCCTGATGGAGATCGATCCCGAACATCAGAAGACGCTTCCGGATTTCCTGGTCACGCAGCGCAGGCTCGGCATCGCCATCGTCGACATTCTGTCGCTGGTGAAGCTTCGTAACAAACTCTATTACTTCAAGAATGGCCGCGAAGTTGAAGTCCGCCGCATCTACAACCGCTGCATCGTCGATGAACTGGAGCGCAAAGGCATCACCCTGCCGTTTGATTTGCGCGACGAACTAGATGTCGAATGGGCCGGCCATCCCAACTGGTACTTCCGCATCAGCAAGTTTTCCATTCCGTATCTCAAGCATCCGTCAGTGCCGAAGACGTGGTTCTTAGATCAGCTTCCCGAGCTTCCGCCCGACCGTGAGAATTACCTGCTCAAGCCGCTCTATTCCTTCGCCGGAGTCGGCATCAAGTTCGCTCCCACATTGTCAGACATCGACGCGATCCCTTCCGATCAGCGCCACAACTTCATCCTGCAGGAGCGCGTGCAATTCGAGCCGGTCATCCAAACGCCGCACGGCCCCACGCAAATGGAGGTCCGCATGATGTTCGTCTGGCCCGAGCGCGGCGAATTGACGCCGGTGCTGCCTCTGGTCCGCATGGGCCGCGGCATCATGATGGGCGTCGACCACAACAAGAATCTGCAGTGGGTCGGCGGTTCGGCGGCGCTGGGGGTCTAACTCGACCTGTTCTCGCCCTTTGCTAGTGCCCGCTGTCACTAGAGTGGCTTGTGCTCGACGAGCACAGGGTCTAATTTCGACGATCGCGAAATCCCCGACCACTGGGACGGCAATTCGCTCCTGCGGCCTCCTAGCGCCCAATCCGGCGATTTTCGTTTTGACGCTGGTTGAAGCAGGTTGCCCCGGGGTGTTTTTCACCACTGAGAACACAGAGCGCACAGAGATTTTCCCTAGCTTTTCCTCCGTGCCCTCTGTGCCCTCCGTGGTGAATAAGCCCCTTCCACAGCGTGTTACCATCGAAGAACTAGCGCCTAAGGACCGCCCTGCTTGCGAATACTCTTCGTCGGAGACATCTTCGGCCGGCCCGGTCGGAATATCGTTCACGAACGCCTGCCTGAACTGCAAAAGCATCACGCCGTCGATCTCACCATTGCCAACGGTGAGAACGCCGCCGGCGGCTTCGGCATCACGCCGCAGATTGCCGAAGAACTGTTCGAGCTTGGCATCGACGTCATCACCACCGGCAATCACATCTGGGACAAGCGCGAGATCATCGACTACATGAACTCGGCCAACGGCAACGAGGCCTCGCTGGCGCGGCGCGTTCTGCGTCCGGCGAACTATCCCGCCGGCTCGCCCGGCTTCGGCTGGTATCAGGGACGCACCCGCGGTGGCGTGCCCTACGCGGTCATCAATCTGCAGGGCCGCGTCTTCATGACCAGCAATGACGATCCGTTTCGTGTTGCCGACAAGCTGCTGAAGGAGATTACGGCGAAGGTGATTCTCGTCGACATGCACGCCGAGGCAACATCCGAAAAGCTTTCCCTAGGCTGGTATTTGGAGGGACGCGTCACCGCCGTGCTCGGCACGCACACCCACGTCCCCACTGCCGACGAGCAGGTGCTGCCCGGCGGAACGGTTATGCAAACCGACGTCGGCATGACCGGCCCATATGACAGCGTGATTGGTGTGCAGAAGGAATTAATCCTCCAGCGATTCCTTACCAACATGCCGGGACGTTTCGAAGCAGCAACCAACGACGTGCGCCTGTGCGCCACGCTGATCGACTGCGATGCTGAAACGGGCCGTGCGACTGCAGTGCAGCGGATCATGTTGAAGGAAAGCAATTAGCGATTAGCGATTAGCAATTAGCTACGCCCCGCCGATTGATGCTCTAATTTGGTCCGGAATCGCAAGATGCTGGCAAACGACAGTACCTGTTACCGCGAAGTCTAGGTTTGCAGCTAATTGCTAATCGCTAATTACTAATTGCTTCTTATGCAATCCGACGAACTCTGGATGGAAGAAGCTTTGCGCGAAGCCCAGCGCGCGCTGGCGCTGGGCGAGGTCCCTGTCGGCGCGGTCGTCGTCTATGAAGGCCGCGTGATTGGCCGCGGATGCAATCGTCCGCTCACCGCGCATGATCCCACCGCCCACGCCGAGATTCTTGCCCTTCGCGAAGCCGGACAGACCATCGGCAACTATCGCTTGCTTGATTGCGACCTGTATGTCACGGTCGAGCCCTGCGCCATGTGCGCCGGAGCCATCACCCACGCGCGCATCCGCCGTTTGATCTACGGCGCTGACGATCCCAAAGCCGGCGCGGTTCATTCCATGCTCCAGGTTCTTAATCATCCCAAGCTGAATCATCAAGTGGAGGTCAACTCCGGCGTGCTGGCGGCGCGTTGCATGGATTTGTTGCAAACCTTTTTCCGCCAGCGGCGGAATTCGACAGATCAAACGCAGCATCGAAGCTGCTAACGCTCGACCTGACAAGCGCCATGCGAGCGTCGCAAGCGGCTGAATTCAAACTGACCCTTACTGCTAACTCCTCACCGTTCCCTAGCAACCTCAATTCCAGTAGAATCGGAAGTTAGCACCGATTCGTCCGAGTGTCTGGCCTGCGCTGCCGCTCCCCAGCGTCCTGGCGCAGATCGCAGCAGACTATGCGTCGAATAACGCGACTTCTTCGATACTTCAAGCCCTACTGGTTTTACCTGTTGGCATCGGTTGTCTCGATGGCGCTGGTAGGGCTGCTCGACGCATTTCGCGTGCTGCTGTTGGGTCCCGTACTCGATCAAGTCCTGAATCCCAGCTCGCAGTCGCGCGCGCTGCCGCTGCTGCCAATTCCACTCTTTGGCATTAATTGGGATCTGCGATCCTTCGTTCCGCAACACTTCCACAACGTGTGGGCGGTTGTTGCCTTCGCGCTGATCATCTCGACGCTGCTCAAAGGCGTTTTCGACTACGGCGGCACCTATCTGGCGAACTACGCCGGCTTCGGCATGACCACCGATCTGCGCAACGAACTGCACACCGCAACCTTGCGGCGGTCGGTGGGATTCTTCCAGCAATACTCCACCGGAACTTTGCTGTCGGCAATCGTGAACGACGTGGAGCGCGTGCAGTTCGCCATGTCCAGCGTGCTGGCGGAATTTCTGCAGCAATTCTTCACCTTCATCTTTGTCGCGATGGTCGTGGTCGGAGTGGGACGCCATCTCACCTGGGTATTGCTCATCTTCGTTCCCTTCATCATCGCGTCGGCACGGCGCATCGGCGTCCGCGTTCGCACCACCACCCGCAAAGGCCAGGACAAGCTAGCGGAAATCAACAATCTGCTGCACGAAACCATCACCGGCATTCGCGTAGTGAAAGCTTTCTGCATGGAGGCGTGGGAAACGAACCGCTTCCGCGAGGCGGCGCGCCGCCTGTTCAAAGCGAATCTGCGTTCCACCAGCGCCTTCGCCATCAACTCGCCGATGATGGACATCTTCGGCGCGATCGCCATTGCTCTGCTGATCCTGTTGGGCCGCGAATACATCAAACACGGCTATCTGAGCGAGGGCTTCTTCATCGTTTTCATCATCTCGGTTTTCAAGATGTACGAGCCGGTGCGCAAGTTTGGCCAGTTCCACAACAACTTCCAGCAAGCGCTGGGCGCCTCCGAGCAAATCTTCAACTTCCTCGACGCCCAGGACGACGTTCGTCAGAAGCCGGGCGCCATCAAACTGCCGGCATTCCACCGCGGGATCCGCTTCGATCATGTGTATTTCAGCTATTCCAAGGGCGAGGCGGATCGCGACGTTCTGCGCGACATCAACATCGAGGTCAGCCCCGGCGAGGTGGTTGCGATTGTTGGTTCCAGCGGATCGGGCAAGACGACGCTGGTCCATCTCCTGCCGCGCTTTTTCGATGTCACGCGAGGCCAGCTTCTGATCGATGGCCACGACGTACGCGACGTAACCGTTGCGTCGCTGCGATCCCAGATCGCGATCGTGACGCAGGACACCATCTTGTTCAACGACACGGTGCGCAACAACATCGCCTATGGTCAGCCGCATGTCCCGCAAGAAGCGGTAGAAGAGGCGGCGCGAGCGGCGCTGGCCCACGACTTCATCATGGCGCTGCCCAAGGGATATGACTCCATCGTCGGCGAGCGCGGCTTGCGCCTGAGCGGCGGCGAGCGTCAGCGGCTTTCCATCGCCCGTGCCATCCTGAAGAACGCGCCTATCCTGATTCTTGACGAGGCCACTTCGGCGCTCGATACGGAGAGCGAAGCCCTGGTGCAATCCGCATTGCAGAACCTGATGACCGGTCGAACCGTGTTTGTCATCGCTCACCGGCTGTCGACCGTGCGCCGTGCCGATCGCATCCTCGTGCTGGAAAATGGAAGGATCACCGACGAGGGCTCGCACGAGTGTCTGATGGGACGCACCGGCACCTATCGTCGCTTGTACGACCTGCAATTCGACAATATCGAAGCAATTTCAGGAACGGAGTGACTCGCGCCATGAACGTCCGCTCCATGACCGGCTACGCTCAGGTTAAAGTTCACGTGGATGACCAGCTGACGTTGAGCCTTAGCCTGAAATCCGTGAACCACCGCTTTCTCGATCTTCATCTTCGCATGCCGGGCGAACTCGATCCCATCGAGATCAAGGTGCGCCGCGTCCTGAAAGAGCGCCTGCATCGCGGCCACATCGAGGTGACCATCAGCCTGGAGCGCAGCGGCGGCTCGGCATTCGCCGTCAATCGCGACCTCGTCGGCGGATATCTGCGAACCTTTCGCGAAGTGGCCGAGGAATTCGGCGTCAGCGCCGAGCCGGATCTCAATGCCGTGCTCAAGCTACCCGGAGCCTTGAACGCAGCCGAAGACGGCGATGCCATGGCTGCGCTGGAAGAGCACGTTACAGGTGCGCTGAAGGAATGCATCGACCGTTTGAACCACATGCGCGAAGAGGAGGGTCACGGAGCCGCCGTCGACCTGCGCAATCGCATGACGCATCTTTCCTCGGCGACCCATGAGGTCGATCAGCTTCGCGGACGCGTGCTGAAGGCTTACCAGGAGAAGCTGCACGGCCGCATGCAGGAGTTACTGGGCTCGCACATCGATCATGACCGCATTCTGCAAGAGGCGGCAATCCTGGCCGAGCGCAGCGATATCCAGGAAGAGCTGGTGCGCATGAAGAACCACATCCATCACTTCCTTTCCCTACTCGACGCTGGAGGCGAAGCCGGCAAGAAGTTAGACTTCCTGCTACAAGAGATGAATCGTGAAGCTAATACGCTTATGTCCAAGACCACCGGCGTGACGGGCGAGGCGCTGCGCATCACCGAACTCGGCCTGGCGATGAAATCGGAAATCGAAAAAGCGCGCGAGCAGATACAGAACCTGGAATGAGCGGAATCGTCTTCATCATCTCGGCGCCATCGGGCTCAGGCAAGTCGACCCTGACCAATGAAGTACGGCGCATCGTGCAAAACCTGGAGTTTTCCATCAGCTACACCACGCGTCCGCCGCGCGGCAGCGAACAGTCCGGGCGCGAGTACTTCTTCATCATGCGAGGCGAATTCGAGCGCATGATTCGCGAGGACGAATTCCTGGAGTGGGCGGAAGTCTTCGGCAACTATTACGGAACGGCCAAGCGCTTTCTGCGTGAGGCGACGGCCCGCGGGCACGATCTGCTGCTCGACATCGACGTCCAGGGCGCAGCCCAGGTGAAACGCAAGGTGCCTGATGCCGTAACCATTTTCGTATTGCCGCCCTCACGCACGGAACTGGAGCGGCGGCTGCGACGGCGCGCCGAGGCCGACGACAATTTGCAGAAGCAACTGATGGGCGATGGCGCCCGGCTCTTCAATACCGAGGCGATCATCCAGCGCCGGCTGCACACCGCCTCCCGTGAGATTGAGAATTTTGCGCAGTACGACTATATTTTGGTGAACGATCGGCTGGAGGAATCGATTGACACTCTGAAGTCGATTGTCGAGGCTGAGCGACTGAAGCGCTCCCGTGCCGCCTTGAGCCTGAAGGACGAAGCTGTACTGGCGGTTGCGAATCATGCCCGGCGGGAGCAGATGATGCCGCAGATTGAGACGATTCTGACAACCTTTGATCTGTCCGGTTACCCCACCGTAACGGAGTGAGCAATGAAACTGGTTGAAGGCTTCGATAGTAACTATCGGTATGTCCTGGTGGCAGCCCGCCGCGCCCGTCAGATCCAGAATGGCGCCCGTCCGGTTCTGGACCCGCGATCCCGCAAACCTTGCCGTATTGCCGAGGAGGAGATCCAGGCGGGCAAAGTGAAGTGGGAAATCCCGCCGGCGGCGGCTTCAGCTGCCATGGAAGCCGCTGATATGCCGGACGGCCGCGTCGGTGGCGACGCCGACGACTAAGTCGGGTCGCCGATTTTTCGGGTAGTGCTGGCCTTTAGGCCAGCGTAAGGCTCGTGATTTTCAAGTCCGAGTCGGCTTTACAGGCTGCTGAAAAAGTCAGTCGACGCATGGTTTGGGTAGTGCGGGCCTTCAGTCCCGCGTCTCAGCTGTTTATTTTCGTTGTGGAGTCGGCTTCAGCCGACGGCCATGCTTCGGGTAAGAGTTTTTCAGCAGCCTGTTTAGCCGACGGCACAAGCACCCGCGATCACGAGTTTCCTGGCGCCTACAGAATCGCGGCCTTGAGCCGGCGCATCATCTACAAGAGATTTCCATGAAAATCGCCTTGGGCGTAAGCGGTGGCATCGCCGCCTACAAAGCCGCTGAAATCGTCCGCCATTTGCAGGAGCGCGGTGTGCGCGTGCAGGTCATCATGACCGCGGCCGCACAGGAATTTGTTCGTCCTCTCACCTTCGCGGCGCTTTCCGGAGAAAAAGTCATCACCAGCATGTTCGGCTCGTCAGCCGAAGAGCCCAACCTCGACTCCGCAGTAGAACACATTTCGGTTGCGCAAGCGATCGATTGCCTGCTGGTAGCGCCCGCCACGGCTGACGTGATCGCGAAGTTCGCGCAAGGGATCGCGAACGACTTCCTCAGCACGCTCTACCTCGCGACTGCTGCTCCGGTTGTTATCGCGCCCGCAATGAATGTCAACATGTGGCAGCATCCGGCAACGCAAGCGAATCTTGCGATTCTGCGGCAACGTGGCGTTCAGGTGGTCGAGCCGGACAGTGGATATCTCGCGTGCGGAATGCTCGGGGCCGGGCGGCTTGCAGAACCGGAACACATTGTTGCTGCGACTCTGGAGCGACTAGGTGTAGCGCAAGACCTCGCCGGCCAGACCGTGCTGGTCACGGCCGGTCCAACGTATGAGCCGATTGATCCAGTGCGGTTCCTCGGCAACCGTTCCAGCGGCAAGATGGGATACGCGATTGCGGAAGCCGCGCTGCGGCGAGGAGCCAAGGTCATCCTGGTGAGCGGCCCGACGGCGATTCAGCCGCCAAGTGCCGCCGACACGGTTTTTGTCGAATCTGCGCAGCAGATGCGTGCGGCGGTGCTTGATCGATGGGAGCAGGCGAGCTTCGTCGTCATGGCGGCGGCGGTCGGCGATTATCATGTGGCAACTGCCGCGAAAGAAAAGATCAAGCGTGACGGCGCGATGGCGCTCCAACTGGAACCGAATCCCGATATTCTTGCCGATCTTGGCAGCTTGCGGCACGCCTCGGGCAAAAGCTCGCCGATGCTCGTCGGCTTTGCAGCCGAGACGGAAAATGGCCTGGAGAATGCGCGCGCCAAGCTGACGAAAAAGCACGTCGATGCGATTGTGCTGAACGACGTCTCGCGGTCGGACATCGGCTTCAACTCCGACCGAAATGAGGTGACAATTGTGACCGCTGACGAAACGATTCGCGTCCCTGAAGCAAGTAAGCTGGAGATCGCGAAGAAGATCCTGGAATTTGCATTACGCCTGGGAAAGAACCGCGCAGCTACCGCGATGAAGTAGATTCGAGACTCCGCGTACAGTCACGCCTCCACCTATGACCCTCAATCGGAACCTGCTCCGCGAACGTCTCCAGTTCTATCGCGAACTCGGTGTCGGTCCGCTCTATCGGCGGGAGGTGCCGACGACCGCGCTGCCAGTCCTGGAGGAGCCGTACGAGCCCGTCGAGATTCTCCCAATGGCGGAGACATCCAGTCCAGAGAGCATTACCAGCGGTGATCGCGACGCTCAGTTGCAGGTGATCCTCGACGACATCGGGCCCAATTGCCAGCGCTGCAAACTGGCCAAGCAGGGCCGTAAGCAGATTGTCTTCGGCACCGGCGATCCTAACGCGGAGTTGATGTTCATCGGCGAAGGACCGGGGGCGGATGAAGACGCGCAGGGACTGCCGTTTGTCGGCCGCGCCGGGCAGTTGCTGAACAACATGATCGCCGCCATGGGATTGAAGCGCGAACAGGTCTACATCGCCAACATCGTGAAGTGCAGGCCGCCGGGCAATCGTACGCCGGAGCGCGACGAATGCGATACCTGCTCGCCATTTCTAATGCGGCAGATTGAGGTAATCCGGCCCAAGGTAATTGTGGCGCTGGGCGCGACAGCCGCGAAGAATCTCCTTGGCATGAACGACTCCATGGCTTCGATGCGCGGCCGCTTCTATGATTTCTCCCCGCCTCGAACGGCGATGGACGATGGCGAGCCGTTCTCCTGCAAACTGGCGGTCACCTATCATCCGGCTTTCCTGTTGCGCGACCCGCGGCAGAAAAAGGAAACGTGGAAGGACCTGCAGATGGTAATGCGCTTTCTGGGACTGCCTGCGCCGAAGCGAGAGAGTGCTGCCGAGTGACCGCGAGCCCACGCTAATTTTCGTACCATTCCGAGTGCGGTGAGAACTCGCTGCACGAAAGGCATTGCGTTATCGTCCAACGGTAAAGGCACCCGGGACAGACCCCGCCGGTATCAAACGTGTTCCACATATGCCCGCAATTGCAGTACCAGCCATCGCTTGGTCCGGGGCGCCAGCTGCACAGCGGACATCGGATGCGCGGCCCCGGCGGCCCTTTGGAATCCGTATCGCTGACCTCCGGCTCGCGATCCAAGACCGTTGACTCGCCCGGTTCTGATTTGCCTGCCATCGTGAGATCATGCCATAAGAAGACTTGGACTGTCCCACCACAATGGCGTGTGCATTGACCTTTTGCCGATGGCTTGGAAGGTTCGGCTGAATCATGGCCCAATTCTGCGATGTGGCCGTGCCCGTGCCGCTCGACGCCACCTTTACCTATCGCATTCCTGAAGACGCGCCAGAGCCGGTGGTCGGCGGCCGCGTCATCGTTCCCTTCCGCGAAAAACGGCTGAGCGGCATTGTCATCGAACTGCACGATCGCGTGCCGAAGTTTACGACCCGCCGCCTGAGCCAAGTCCTGGATTCAACTCCATCCCTTGCGCCCGAACTGATGCAGTTAGGGCAGTGGATCGCGCAGTACTATATCGCGCCGGTTGGCGAAGTTTTTCGCACCATGCTGCCGCTCTCGGCCGAGTTCCGGCGCGTCGTCGGATATCGGATCACCGACAACGGAATTGCTGCACTACATGCTGCAGCAACCGGCGGCTCGTCGCGTCGCTCGCAGCAAGAGCCGGAGCACCAGGATCTTGAATATGCCGCATTAAATCGCCTTGCGGACGGGGAAATTGTGCGCGAAGCCACGCTTCGTTCCGGCAGCGGAGCGACCAAATCCGTGCTGCAGGGCATGCTGCGCAAGAAGTGGATTGCCCGCGAGGATCTGAGCGATGTCCGCGACGCCAGCCGCACCATAACCTTCGCCAAGCTGAGGGCGGTTGAAGGCAAGCTCAACGCCAATCAGCAGGCAATCGTTGAGTACTTGCGAAATCAGGAAGGTCAACGCGCTGCAATCGAAGCAGTTCAGGAGCTGGATGTTCCACGAACAACGTTGCAGACACTGGTCCGTCGAGGCATTGTCGAACTGAGCGAAGAGCCGGCGGGATTCCACGTCTCCGGCCTGAAGCCGCGCAAGCTGGAATTCCTCTTTACTCCTGCCCAAAAGGCCGCGCTGGAGGAAATCATCGCGTCGGTCGACCAGCGCATGTTTCTGCCGATGCTGCTGCACGGCGTCACCGGTTCCGGCAAGACGGCGGTTTACCTCTCGGCCATGCAAGCCGTGCTGGCGAAGGGTCGCTCGTCGATCTTGCTCGTGCCGGAAATTGGGCTGACCCCCGCCGTCGCGGCCGATTTGCATCAGATCTTCGGCGATGAGGTTGCGATCCTGCATTCAGCACTAAGTGACGATGAGCGTGCTGAGCAATGGAAACGCATCCGCAATGGCGACTCCCACATTGTGGTAGGAACGCGATCGGCGGTGTTTGCGCCGGTTGCTGACCTGGCGCTGATCGTGGTTGATGAAGAGCACGACCACTCCTACAAACAGGAAGAAATGCCGCGCTATCACGCCCGCGACGTAGCCGTAATGCGCGGCAAGATGTCGAACGCAGCTGTCGTACTGGGCTCAGCCACGCCTTCGCTGGAGACGTACCACAATGCGGTACAAAGCAAATACAAGCTTCTGGAATTGCCCGATCGCATCGAAAAGCGGCCGCTGCCGGAGGTCGAGATTCTCGACATGCGCGAGGAATTTCATCGCACGAAGAAGGAAGAGGTCCTGTCGCGCAAGCTGGTGGAGGAAATCGGCGAGCGATTGTCGCGGCACGAGCAGGTGATGGTACTGCTCAATCGGCGCGGCTATTCGGCGTTTGTGCTCTGTCGTGAATGCGGCGAATCGGTGCAGTGCAAGAATTGCGCCATCTCGATGACGTATCACAAGCGCGAGCATCGGCTGGTCTGCCACTACTGCGGCCACATGCGGCCAGCGCCGAAGACGTGTCCGAAGTGCGGTAGCGAGTATGTGCAGTATCTCGGCGCGGGTTCGGAGAAGCTGGAGCACATCCTGCATGGCCTGTTTCCGCAGGCGCGGATTGCGCGGCTGGACCGGGATACGGTGCGCGGCCGGGATGACCTGGAGCGCATACTCTCGGCCCTGCATGCGGGTGAGGTCGATCTGCTGGTGGGGACGCAGATGATCGCCAAAGGACACGACGTCGCCAACGTTACGCTGGTGGGAGTCGTTGGCTCCGATGCGGCGCTCAGCTTTCCCGACTTTCGCGCAGCCGAGCGGACCTTTCAGTTGCTCACCCAGGTCGCTGGACGTGCTGGACGCGGCGACACGCCAGGGAAGGTCGTGTTGCAGACATTCTTCCCCGACCACTACGCCATTCAGTACGCGGCGGCACACGACTATCACGGCTTTTACGAAAAAGAAATCCACTTCCGCAGCTGGATGCATTACCCGCCGTTCAACGCCGTCAGCAACGTGCTGGTACGCAGCCAGAAATTAGAGGAGGCGCTGGCTTGGTCCGGCATTCTCGGCAAGTGGTTCGCGGGCACGCGACTGGAAGGTGTGCGAGTGATGGGCCCGGCCGCGGCGGCGATCGTGCGGCTCAAGACCGAGTATCGCTATCACTTTCTGCTGAAGTCAGCGAGTCGCGAACGCATGAACAGCGTCTTACGCGCCATGCTCGATCACGCGGAGGAAAAGAAGATTCCGCGAAATCATCTGGTAGTGGACGTGGATGCGCTATCGTTGATTTGAAGAAGCGATTAGCAATTAGCTGAAACTACAAATCCAGATACATAGACGCTTTCAAAATCGTGTGAAATACGGCGTCTCCGGCAACGGCGAAAGAATAGTTTGCATACAGCGAGAGAGGCCTTCGAGATGTACTGCTAATTGCTAATTGCTTCTTCTTCATCCCTTCCATGCGCCTAGGGCTTTGCGCACTAAGACAAGTTGACCGATGTGATAGGCGTTGTGGTCGGCTATCAGTAGCGCCTGGCGCAAGAGAGTCTGGCCAGAGCCGTGAGGAATCGGCGCGAAGAGGTCGCGTTTTGAATCGGTGATGAGTTCATGCATCTCTTCCAGATGCTGGTGAACTGCCTTCACACTCTTGTCCCACGCTGTGGGATTGGGCGGAACTGCAGTCTTCGGCCAATATCCTTCCGGCCACTCCGGCGATTTGTGGCGCGCATCGCGACTGAACTCGACGATGTCCCATAACGCAAGCCTAACGTGTTCGAGAAGTTGCCAGGCGGAATAAGGCAATCCTTCAGGCACGCGCCCGCGCAGGTCTGCAGGAAAATCGGCAACCGCAGCGGAAAAGTCGGCGTGGGCTTCGTTCCAATCCATCACTTTCGACAGCTGTTGACGCAATAGTTTGTCGTGATCCATAAGACCTCAGATTTGGAATGACGTCGTATTGGATGTGGGAGCGATGCCGTCGGATGTGGCTATGCACTCGGTGGCGAGTGAAAAGCTCGGCGGGAATCAACCGGAGTGATGTGGAACTTGCGGGAGATCAGGTATTGCGTTTGCGTCGTCGGTGCCGTTCCAGAACGCTGAAGGCGTCAGGATTAACCAGCACCGTGAAGCCATTGCGCAGGCGGACATGATCAGGATCGACCAGGACGGCGCGTTCCCCTTCGATGCATCCGCCGAGAACGCGGCCCAAGCTAAGCAGCGACCGACTCCCGCAAACTTCACAGGTCTCACCGCCGCTGTTACTGATGATCTCGCAGTCGGCGCAAAGTACTGCTTCCAGCAAGGCCACCGAATTCAGAATCGGCTGCCATTTTCCGGTTTCGTCCATACAAGGCCTGACCTTAAGCTAGCGGCCAAGAGTGGGGTCGAAGAAGTGATTACTTGAGCACGGAAGCAGAAGGGTAACGGGGAATCGAGATGTGTACGTCAGGCGGAGATTCAGCCTTGACTACCGCAAGGTTATCGGTTCAGGCATCCGCCGGGGGAGGCAGCAAATGATGATTGAGCGCGAACAGCGCCAGTTCCAGTCGATTCCCGACCCCGATTTTGTTGAAGATGTTCGTGAGATGGCGTTTGACCGTTTCTTCGCTGATGCCGAAGGTTTCCGCGATGTGCTTGTTGGTGGAACCTTCGGTGATGAGCGCGACGACTTCCAGCTCGCGAGCGGTAAGTCCGAAGGTTTTGCGCGGCGGCGGAGCCGTTTGCGCGGCGAGATCGCGCAACACCTGCACCAGGTTTTGCACCGGGCGTCCTTCCAGCCAGTATTGGCCTTGCATGACCGCGCGAATGCACGCCGAGAGATGAGCGACCACCGCATCCTTCAGCACCACGCCACGCGCGCCGAGTTGCAGCGCTTCCAGGATCTGCCGCTTGTCCACCTGTCCGGTCAGGACGATGGTGCGTGTGCCGCCGTTGTCACCGGTAAGTTCGCGCAGCGCTTCCATGCCGGGCATCTTAGGCATGGCCAGATCCAGCAACAGGATGTCGGGGTGCAAGGTGCGCACCATATGAAGGGCTTCTACGCCATCCTTCGCCTCGGCCACAATCTTCATCACCGGATCGGCCGTCAGCATATTACGCAGGCCAATGCGCACCACTGGATGATCGTCAGCAATCAGAATTCGAATTGGAGCAGCTGCCATCTTGGTTCCTCGCGTTGAGGGATGGTCTCCTAATTTAGTTATGCCGCCGATCCTTCGGCGGGAAGAGCCACGGGCCCGAGCTCTCTGGTCAGTTCCTCTTCCACCGCTGTGAGCGCAACCACGGCCTGTTCCAACACTGGCTCGGCAGCCTTCAGATCCGCGTCCCTTCCCATCTGTTCCAAAGTTGCGCAGTATTGCGACAAGTGCCGCGCACCGATCATCATGCTGCTGCCCTTCAGATAATGCGCTCGCTCGCGAAATTCCGCCGCATTACATTCACGCAGTGCCTGGCGGAGATTGGCAATCGTTGCGCGCGCCTCAGCAATATACTCGCGACAGAGTTCGGCGAGAACCCCGCTATCGCCGGCGGTTGCTTGCCGCAGGCGGTCGAATACCTCGCGAGCTATAACAGCTTCAGACACGCAGTTAGATTGTTACCCCAATTAGGACTTGTATCCCAATAGGTAATCCTTCTTAGCGCCTTGCGTCAAGCGGTGAGTTACGCCGCAAGCTGATTCCTGCAAGAGGGTTTGCAGCTTCGAAGGACTTGTCGATGCGCTCCTAGGACGACATTCGCGAAAAATCTGGCTTGCGCTTCTCCAGAAATGCCGCCAGCGCTTCCCTGGTTTCGGGCGAATCGAGCCGTTCTGAAATGACGGCGACCTCCTCCGTCAAAGCGCGATCGACTTCGGCGTGGAGCGCGCGCTTCATCAGATCTTTGCAGGCAAGTACTGCGGCAGGCGGGCGCTCAGACAGCTGTTGGGCTGCGGTGGAGGCGGTCGGCAGCAAAGCGTCAGCCGCAAGAACAGCGTTTACCATTCCGAGTTCATAGGCGCGTTGTGCGGTCAGGGGTGCGGAAAGCAAGAACAGCTCGGCAGCCCGCTGGCGCCCAACCAGCAACGGCAGCAACACCGTCGCGGCCGCTTCGGGAACGATACCAAGATTGATGAACGGCATCATGAACCTGGCGTCCTGCGCGGCGTAGACAAGATCGCAGTGCAGCAGAATTGTCGTGCCGACCCCCACCGCCAAACCATGCACGGCGGCGACAATCGGCTTCCGGGCCGCCGCCACCGTGCGGATGAAGCGCACCGCCGGTGGAACCGCCTGCCCCTTCCAGGGCTTTCTCATGAAGTCTTCCAGATCGTTGCCGGCGGTGAACGCGTCACCTCTGCCGTGCAACAGCATCACGCGGATGCCAGGATCGGACTCAGCCTGATCGACGGCATCGGCCAGCGCGTTGTACATGTCGGCGGTCAGAGCATTCTTCTTCTCAGGACGATTGATGGCAATACGCAGCACAGCGCCGCTGCGTTCGACTTCGATGTGCGGCATGGGTCGGGCCTCGTGTGGATTGAGCTTCTGCTGACCAAGTTAGACCAGCCTGCGCCAATCAGCAAGGAAACCGGAAAACGCAGCACCACGGCGGCGCCTCGGTAGATTGCGAGGAACAGACTCGGTAGCCGGTTGTCTTCGCCGGCCAACTCGGGGGCCGACAGCAAATTTGGAGTCATTGCTTGCACCCCATACAATGTTTGCCGAATCCAATCGGCTGTTCTTTACCTGCGTTCGCAGAAACCAGCAAGGAGAACGTTACATGTCCGCTAAGATTCCAGAAAACTTTATGGACCTGTTTGAGAAGAAGGCCTTCGGCAGCCTGAGCACGCTGATGCCCGACGGCAGTCCGCAAACCAACCCCGTGTGGGTCGACTATGACAACGGGGATCTTTGGGTGAACACCGCCGTGGGGCGCCTGAAGGACAAGAACATGAAGCGCGACCCGCGCGTCTCGGTGGCCGTGATCGATCCCGATAATCCTTATCGCTTTCTCGAGATTCGCGGCAAGGTGCACGAGGTAACGGAGAATGGCGCCGAGTCGCACATTGACAAGATGGCGAAGAAGTATTTAGGGAAGGACAAGTATCCTTTCGCGCAGCCGGGCGAAAAGCGAATCGTCTTCAAAATCAAGCCGGAACATGTGCACACGATGGGGTAGGGAGATTTCACCACGGAGGCACGGAGAACACGGAGGACGATTTGCTCAATTTCCTTTGGATGAATAGCCGTAATGCCCAGAAAAGACCGCGATCGAAGGACCTAAAGAAAACTCCGTGAACTCCGTGCCTCCGTGATGAAACAGTCTGCATGGGTGAAAATAACTGGCGATCAGAAATCGTTCTGTCCCTCTTCCTCACGAACGAAGCCATACGGGCAATGCCGGCAGCCGGAGCGGCAACAGAATCCGCGCTTGTTCAGGTAAACGGCGGTGAAGACCATAAAGCCGTTCTCCATGTAAAAGTCGACGCCTTCGACCAATAACTCCTCGGTCATTGTGATGAAGCCTCGTCCCACTCAAGCACCGCAGGCTTGAGCGGCGCACCCGCTTCAGGCAACACAGATGGGCGATCCTCGACCGCGACAGCCACGCCATCGCGGAAGCTGACGAACCTGCCGGAAATGGCCGCGACCCGCTCGCCTGGGACGATGAAGCCGACGAGGTTCAGCGGATCGGCGGCCGAAACGGTTAGCGTTTCACCGCTGGCGGGCAGATTGCGCATGGCACGCAGCGACTCGACCGCTTCCGGCAGGGCGAACTGCTCGCCCAAGAATCCGCTGACGAAGCGCCCGCCGCGCACTTCGCTGCGATCCTCCAGACGGCGGAAGGCGATCAGCAATTCGCGCCACTTCGGCAGGTTGGACTCGCGCGCCAGCACTTCGCGGAAGACCACGCCATAGCGGCGCAGGAGCATCCAGCAGGTAGCCTCGGCGACTTTCGTGCGATCGGAATTTTCTGTGCCATAGAGCAACGACCAGCGGCCGGGCGTGTGGCGAGGCCGCGCCGTTCTGCCGGATCCTTGCCCGAGGCGGCGCTTGGGATTGATCAGGGAGCGCAGGTTGTCGAAGCCATCCGCCGTGACCATGCCGGCGGCAACCAGCTCCCACAGCGCGGTTTCGACTTCGGCTTTCAGCTTGCCGGTGCCGCGCACGATGTCGGCGAAGAACGACGCACCGCGGCGGCGCAGGAATTCGAGCACAGCGTGAGCGCCGGGGCTGAGCACGCGCTCGAAGTTCTGCTCGTCTTCACTAAGCCGTGGTTGCATCCAGTCGGATTCTTCACGAACGAAGAAGGTGATGGGCGCGACGCTGGTGGGCACGACCCGGCGACGGCCTTCACCGGCATCTTCCAGTGTGGCCGGATGCGGCGAGAGGCGTCCCCAGCCCACGGCGCCCGTGAGGCAAAGCTGATCGAGCGCCGCGGGATCATATTCGTTCACGCGACGGGCAAGGATCTGTTTCTCCCAGGCGTTGGCAGGAATCTCGAAGCCCTGCAATTGGCGCACAACCTCGAGCAAGCCACGCTCGCCGCTGAGCTGCGATTGCGGCGCGATGTGCTGCCAGCGCAACAGCCATCGCATGAACTGCGCTGCCGTGACCGGCTCGACCTGCTTACGCAGCGTGGCGACGGTGAGGTGATGAATGCGGGCGAGTAGCCGGCGCTCACACCACTCGATACTGTCTGCGGCGACTTGGCTTGTGAAGTTGGACGGGTGGCCCGTCCAAGCTTCTGTTGCTTGGGCGGGGATTTTCGTTTGCAGTCCCGTGAAATTCCCACGCAGGATCGTGCCTGCGGCTTCCAGGCGCAGCAGAGCTTTGTCGACATCTGCGGTTGCGAGCCCCAGCCAGTAGGCAAGAGCGCCCGAGGTGATGGGGCCAGTGTGCATCATCCAGCCGGAAATCATGGCGAGGATGGCATCGTCGCGATTGGCGAAGGTCGAAGGCAGATCCGGAGGCGCGGTTTCGAATTGCGCGTTGGGGAAAATCAGCGCGAAGTCCTTGGCGCGCTCGGAGGCCACGAGGTAGGCCCGTTTGGATCCCGCCTGCATTTCTTTCCACTCCGAGCGGACCGCAGATCCCTCGGCTCCCCCCTCGACAAGCTCGGGGTCCGCTCGGGATGACAATTCAATAGGGGTGGACGCCTCAATGGGGTAGGAAGGTGGCAGCCCATCCGGGCTGGATGACTCAACCGCCGACAAGACATCACGGCCAAATGATTGCTCCACTGTGGCGCGGACGGCGCGCCAGCTCTCCAGCAGTTCTGCGGCGTGCGGCATCCAGCTGACGATCGCGTGCTGCCAGTCTTCATCGCCGATCTCCAGCGGCAACGCGACCAGCGTCTGCAAGGTATCGTGCAGTTCGTCGGCGTCGCGAACGTCGGGACGCGCCTCTTCGCGGACGCGGGCGATTGCCTGCTGATCGAGCCTGCCCACTTCGTTGAGCACCGCTTCGGGCAGCATGCGTCGCATTTGCACAGCACGGGCACGGCGCTCTTCGAGCGGCGCATCGTCGAGGTAGGCGTAGGGATTGGCGTTCAGAATCTCGTGCGAAAACTGCGACGGCACGGGCGTGTCGACTGCGACGCAGCGGATCGCGCCGTTGCAAATGCCATCGATGACGCGACGCAGGCCGTCGATGTCCATCGCCTCGGTGAGAACATCTTTCATCACTTCCTGAATCAACGGGTGATCGGGAATGCGAATGTCGCCTTCGAGATTCTCTGGACAGGCAGCGACATCGGGGAAGACTGAGGCGAGGAGATCGTCGCTGCGGATCCGCTGAATCTGCGGTGGAACTTTCTTCCCGCCCTGAAAGCGGAGCAGCGCGAGCGAGCGGTTGGCGTCCCAGCGCCAGCGCGTGGCAAAGATGGGCGAGGGGAGTGCCGCTTGCTCGAGGATCTCCTGGACGGTTTCGTTTTGCAGGTAGTGGAAGACGTCGCTGAGCGGGAAGCTGTGCTGCTCGGCGAGCGCGATGTTAAGACCGTTGTCGGTGGCGGCGGCCTGGAGTTCGTAATTGAAGGAGCGGCAGAAGCGCTTGCGCAGCGCCAGTCCCCAGGCCTTGTTGATGCGGCCGCCGAAGGGCGCGTGGATGATGAGCTGCATGCCACCGCCTTCGTCGAAGAAGCGCTCCGCGATGATGGTCTGCTGCGTGGGAACCTCGCCGAGGACGGCGCGGCCGGTGACGATGTATTCGATGAGCTGCTCGGCGGCGGAAGCGTCGAGACCGCACTCGTCGTTGAGCCAAGTGACGGCGGTTTGGACTTCGGGAGTGGAATCTATGCCGCGATGGCGCAGGCGGGGAGCTGGGGGCGGGTGGAGCGGGCCTTCAGGCTCGCGTCCCGGGGCAACATTTTCTTCTTCGACAGGCTTTAGCCTGTCGCCGGCTGAAGCCGGCTCTGGTTTAGAAAAAGCCCGATTCAATGCACTCCTGAAGGAGTGCTCCACCCCTCCCGAGAGGATTTCATCGCCGGTAAGATCCTTTGGTGTACCCCAGGCTGCTTCGAGCTCAGGATTCGCTGGAACGGCGAGAGGCTTGGTGTTGCACAGCAGCTTGCTCAGGTGTTCGCGCAGGTCGGCGACGTGGAGCGACAGCTCATCCGTACGCGCCGGAGCTTCGCCGCGCCAGAACGGAATCGTAGGGGGCGCGCCGTGGGCATCTTCCACGATCATGCGCCCGGTGTTCGACGAAACGCGGCGAATTCGCCACGACGTATTGCCGAGCAGCATGATGTCGCCGGCATTGCTTTCGACGGCGAAGTCCTCGTCGACTGTGCCGACCACGATCTCCTCCGGCTGAGCGACGACGGTAAACAGCGCAGTGTCAGGGATAGCGCCGCCGCTGGTGATCGCCGCCAGCCGTGCCCCGCGACGCGCGCGCAGACGACGATTGACCATGTCGCGGAAAAGATAGGCTCCGTAACGGCCGCGCTTGGCGGCAATGCCTTGCGAGAGCATCTCGAGAATGCGGTCGTACTCCTCGCGCTTGAGGTTACGATAAGGATAGGCGTGGCGCACGCAGTCGAAGAGCCAGTCCTCATCCCAATCTTCACAAGCGCACATGGCGACGATCTGTTGCGCGAGGATGTCGAGCGGCGACTCGGGAATGTGCAGGACATCGAGATCGCCCTGGCGAATGGCGCGGACGGTGGCGGCGCATTCGAGAAGATCGTCGCGGGTGGTGGCAAAGAAGCGGCCTTTGGAAACGGCTCCGCGCCAGTGTCCGGCGCGGCCCACGCGTTGCAGCGCGACGGCGATGGAGCGCGGCGAATTGATCTGGCAGACGAGGTCGACGGTGCCAACATCGATGCCGAGTTCGAGCGAGGCGGTTGCGACCAGAAGGCGAATCTCGCCGTTCTTCAGCTTGCGCTCGGCATTCAGGCGCAGCTTGCGCGCGAGGCTGCCGTGATGGGCGGCAACCTGGTCTTCGCCGATGCGCTCGCCAAGATGCATTGCGACGCGTTCGGCCAGCGTGCGTGTGTTGACGAAGACCAGCGTGGAACGATGCTGCAGCGCGAGTTCGGCGAGGCGGTCGTAGATTTCGCCCCACATTTCGTTCGTAGCGATAGGTCCAAGCTCGGAGCGCGGGACTTCGACGGCGATGTCGAGCTGGCGACGGTGGCCAATGTTGACGATGGCGGGAAGAGTGTGGCCGATGGAAGACGTCACAGGTTGATCTAAGCTCAGGTCGAGCGGGCCTTCAGGCCCGCGTTCGTCACTTTCTCTTTGTTTGTCATCCTGAGCGAAGCGCCCGCCTTGACTTTCCGGCTCGCGCAGCGAGTCGGGCGGGCGCGCAGTCCAAGGACCTGCTGTTGCTACGACGGGCTCTGCCGCTTCCGGCGGACAGCAGGTCCCTCCACTCGGGCTGAAGCCCTCGGTCGGGATGACAATCTCAGTTGATGGCGTGCTTGACGCGGGCCCGAAGGCCCGCTCTGCCATCAAGGCCCGCTCTTCCATCAATGCAGCACTACAGGGCTGCTCTGCCCGACCTCTCACTCCAGTAAGGAAGTGCGCGACGTCTTCGAGCGGCTTCTGCGTGGCCGAGAGGCCGATGCGGGTTGGACGATTCGCCAGCAGGTCGAGACGCTCGAGCGAAAGCGTAAGATGTGCGCCGCGCTTGTCATCGGCGACGGCGTGAATTTCGTCGACGATGACGGTTTTGACGTGGCTGAGAATGGCGCGGCTGCTGTTGGCGGTCAGCAGGATGTAGAGCGACTCCGGCGTGGTGACCAGGATGTGCGGAGGACGCTTGAGCATCTCGCGCCGCTCTTTCGTCAGCGTGTCGCCGGTACGGACGGCGGTGCGAATCTCGGGCATGAGGAAGCCGCGCTCGCCAGCCAAGGCGAGAATTTCGCCGAGCGGGCCTTCGAGGTTCTTCTGGATATCGTTGCCCAGCGCCTTCAGCGGCGAGACGTAGAGAACTTCGGTGCTATCGCGGAGTTCGCCATCGAGAGCTTTGCGAACGAGTCGATCGATGCAGATGAGGAATGCCGCCAGCGTTTTGCCTGAGCCGGTGGGCGCGGAGATCAGCGTGGTGCGACCGGCGAGGATGTGCGGCCAGCCCTGCTCCTGCGGTTCGGTGGGCGTGCCGAAGCGCGAGACGAACCACTCGGCAACCAGCGGATGCGCCCAGGAAAGTGACTCGGGGATGGAGCCGGGAGGCATCTTTGCCATTATAGCAGATTTTCGCTAATTGTTCGCCAACCGGTTTTCACCACGGAGGCACGGAGATCACGGAGAATCGTTGTGGTCTTGGTGCGAAATGGGGCCGCAAGTTTCAGCCTTAAGAACTGTCGATTTTCAGTTAGTGTCTATCGAAATCTCTATGTCACAGTAATTTCCACTCTGTGCGCTCCGTGCCTCCGTGGTGAACTCGCTGCTACACTCTCCTCATGTCCTCAGAACGCGCGAAGAAGATCAAGCTGATGCTGTTTGACGTCGACGGTGTGATGACCGATGGGACGATTTTTCTGTTCCCAGCACCGGCTGGGGAAGTGAAACAGGCGACCAGCCAGCATCGCGAGCATATGGCGGATGCGGGTGGGTTCGGCATCGCCAGTCACGAGATCATCGAGGCGAAGGGCTTCGACGCGCATGACGGCACGGGTTTTTCTCTGGCGCGGCTGGGCGGGCTGAAGACGGGCATCATCACCAAGCGGATTTCGGAGACGGTCGCACTGCGCGCGCGCGATCTGAGGCTGGACCACGTGTATCAGGGACAACAGGACAAGGCGGCGGCGTTCTATGAGATTCTCGAGAAAGAAAATCTGCAGCCGGAGCAGGCGGCGTATGTCGGCGACGATGTCATTGATTTGCCCGTGCTGCGACTGTGTGGGCTGGCGATTGCGGTGAAGAACTCGCGCGACGAGGTGATTCGCGAGTGCCATTATGTGACGCCGCGTGCTGGCGGTCACGGCGCGGTGCGCGATGCGATCGAATATGTGCTGCGCGAGCAGGGCATGCTGGAGCAAGCGATTGAGAAGTACCTGCAGTCGCGCAGCGACAAGCCGGCGATGAAGAGTTAGCGAATAACCTCGAATTGTCTTACGATGCGCGCGAAACGCAGATCCCTCGTCGGCCTGAAGGCCTCCTCGTGATGACAATTTCGTGGTACGCACAGCGATAGAAGAAAGCTTGCGGCGCAAAGCCAAAATAACGCGTTTCTACGGAATTATTAGTTCGCTGCGGTATTCTGCACAACTGACGTAACGCCGATATCTCCTATGCAGCTTTCCTGGAAATTGCGGTCGCAAGTGAGGATGTATGCGATTGCTCTCTTGCTGGGTGCGGCTGTCGGCATCTTCGTTCTCTATCCCACCAATGAGTTCGTCTACTTCTACGAGTACCAGCCAACGGCCGACACGACAGCGGGCGGCTTCGCCGTGCATCAGATGCAACGCTCGCTGCAAGGGCAGACGCCGCGCAAGACGATCTTCTATGCCATCGTCGGCATCATCCTCAGCATCGGCGGCGCGGGATTGTATTCCAGCATGCAGCGACGCTCGCAGCGCATCGATCAGCTGAGTGCGGCACTGGAAAGCGATCTGCACACGCTGATCGCGAAGGGTGAGAGCGCGAATCTGGAGTTCAAGTCGTCGTTCCGCTGGGACCTGCGCGAGAACAAGCTGAATCGCGTGCTCGAGGGCGTGATCATGAAGACGCTCGCCGGGTACATGAACGGAAACGGTGGCACACTGCTGATCGGCGTGAGCGACGATGGAGCGATCGTTGGTCTGGATCACGACTACAAGACGCTGAAGAAGCAGGACCGCGACGGCTTCGAGCAGGCGCTGATGACCGCGATCGCAACGAAGCTGGGCGCGGACGCTTGCCAGTCGGTGCAGATTGTTTTTCATGCGGCGGATAGCAAGGAAGTCTGCCGTGTGATGATCGCTCCCATGGACCGCCCGGTCTATGTGAAGGACGGCGATAGCCCCAAGCTGTATGTGCGAACGGGCGTGCTCACGCGCGAACTGAATGTGCAGGAAGCGGTCGACTACACCTCGACGCGCTGGCCACGGTAATAAAGGCAGCTGTGAGCCATGGGCCATCAGCCTTGAGCTCGGGCTGTGAGTCGTGGGCCATCAGCCGTGAGCTTGGGCTGTGAACTATGAGCAACCGTTCGCTCTAGCCTCGGTCGATACCTCATGGCCAATGTCCGGTGCCCAATTTCTCCTGGAGCTTAAATCCACTCCTCCTGGTTGAATCAGGCGGCACCCTTGCGCGCCGCAATCCGTGGACGACTGCATTTTCGTTTGCCGTGCAGATTTTCGCGGGCGGAATTCTGGTGTTGATGTCGATGATCTATACCGAGACACTTCCGAGCCAGAAGCTGTTGAGCGTGCTGGAGGCGCCAACTCCGCCACCACCGGCGGCGGCAGCGGAGCAAAGGCCTTTCGCACAAGCTGTGAGGTCAACGAGCGAGTTCGCCGGCGGCGTGCTTGTGCCCCCATCCGAGATCCCGGCACATGCCAAGATGATCCACGACGAAGGGCCGCCGGAGAATCCGCTGGTCAGTTCTGGAACGGGTGTGCTAAATGGCCTCGGAAATGGCAATAACAATTCGGTGCTCACCGAGATTCTTCGCAGCACGCCGGTTGCGGTGCCAACGGTTCGCGTGAACAAGGTTCGGGTTTCGTCTGGCGTGGCGCTGGGGCTGCTGATTCGGCAAGTCAAGCCGGAGTATCCTGCGCTCGCGCGGCAGGCGCGAATTCAGGGAACGGTGATGCTGCAAGCAACGATCGGCAAAGACGGAACGGTGCAGAATCTTCGCGTGATCAGCGGGCATCCTATGCTGACCGCGGCGGCGATTGCCGCCGCCAGGCAGTGGGTGTATAAGCCGTACTACTTGAACGAAGCGCCGGTGGAAGTGGAAACACAGATTAACGTGATCTTCACGCTGACAGGTGACTAGGGTTGCGACCCGGTGTCGCCGCGCCGCGGCGCGCGGCTAATGACTGCGAGTTGCGCCTTGGAAGACGATTGTGCGAAAGTGAGAGTTCCGGAGACCGGCCGGGGAGAAAAATTGTTGTTGAAGGCAACGTGAATCTCGTGCGCGACTATCGCAGTCGATGAGAACGTCGACTTCGGCCGCGAACCGGCAGCGAGGAATTGACGACACATGGCCAAGAAGATCAAAACGAAATCGTTTGAAGAGAGTGCGCAGTGGTTTCGGGATCATGGATTCGAGGTGATGGAGGCGCCGGGCGCCAGCGGACGTGTCTTCCTGAAGAAATATCAATGCTCGGCGGCGATTGAGCGCACCGACGATGGCAGCGTGAAGATCTTCGCGTATCCCGGGTATCTCATCAATGGCGAGATTTCCAAGCTGGTGGACCAGGGCTATCAG
>Ga0335078_10003188_pt1 | contig 24453 bp, 15 predicted proteins | sample Lox_Sample_32_FD_206711 | JGI IMG/M metagenome (GOLD analysis project Ga0335078, IMG submission 206711) | Soil microbial communities from Loxahatchee National Wildlife Refuge, Florida, United States - Lox_Sample_3.2 | ecosystem: Environmental > Terrestrial > Soil > Wetlands | place: USA... | reverse complement strand
AGGCGCTCACCCGGTCGATCGGTCCGAGCACCTGATCGTAGCCGCGCACCCAGGAGAGATTGTTGGTCCAACTTCCGCCTTCCATGTGGAAGCGGCCATCCTGCTTGCGAAGCTCGTCGATGACCTTTTCCAGGGCCTCGGGGCCCGCCGGATCGCGAAACCGCTGCCAGATGCGGTTTTGCATCACGGGCTGGACGGCGGGATAATCTTCCTCCCGCACGCCGAGCGCGTCCAGATACTCCAGGTACTCGGTCACGTTGACCGGCGGCGTATCGGACCCGGAAGCCTCGCGCATCGCTTCGTTGTATTTGGGCGGGAATTCGTTCATCATCACGCCGCCATTCTCGCCATCGGAAATCTGGGTCACCATGGGGGGCACGGACTGGCCGCCGAAGTCCACGCGCGATAGCCCCTTGGCTTCGTAATACGGCTGCATCTGGCCGACCAGCTTGGTGTCGCTGCCCTGGGTCTTGACGATCGCCGTAATGGCCAGCGTTTCTCCCCGCGAGTTGCGCGCCACCAGTTTGTGGGGAAGATGCGGCTGGCGAATGGCGCCTCCGGCGGGCGCTTCTTCGATGGAGTGTTCCTGCACCATCACCCAGCGGTAGCCGCAATCCTTGAGCGTGCGGACGAACTCGTAGCACACGTCCGGATGGTTGGGCAGGGCCATTTCGGGCGGCGAGAATCCCCGCACGCGGCTCAGCGCGTCGAGCCCGAAGATGCCGGCAAAATGATGCTGCCAGGCCCGCACGTGCAGCCGGAAATCCTGCACCGGAGTGGAAGGCGCCACCGCGTGACCCCAGGCCGTTCCCAACCACTCGACGCAATGCCGGTAGGCCGGGTTGAGCGTGATCCCCTTGAGGCTGTCGATCACGTCGTCCTGACCCATGGCCCGGAGTCCGTGCAGCAGGACGCCGGAGTAATCCAGCATCACCCGCGGGTTCTTTCCCTCGCCGGCAAGCTGCGGGATAAACTCGCCCATGCGCTTATAGCACCAGACGAATACCGGCGCGTTGTGATTGTCGCCGATCCCCTGGTTGTCCATCATGTATTTCAGGTTGCTGATCACCGACGCAGTGTGAAGATCGCCGCCGCCGGCCGGGATCAAGGGCTGGTGCATGTGCAGCGCGATACCGAAGGCGCTGCGCACGCGTCCAAAATCGATGCCGGATTCGGGAAGGTACAGCGGTCCCGAACGCGTCATCGCCTGGCTGAGCAGGTCCTCTGAGCCGCTGATGTTCGGCAGCCCGTCTATATATTCGGATATTGCTTGTTGTGCCATATCGTCTACCCTGACCATATATGATGATAAATCCCCAGGTAGTGTTGCCCCGGATGGTTCCATGAGAAGTCGTAGCGCATGCCGTTCAACATTAACTGGCGGAACTCGTCGGGGTAGGAGTTCCACAAGCCGATGGCGCGGAACAGCGCCGATTCGATGGCCTTGATATCGGTCTGGTGGAACACGTACCCGTTGCGTTCCTCGGGCGGCTTGGCGGAATAATCGCGATCGAAGACCGTATTGACCAGGCCGCCCACGGCGCGCACCACCGGGACGGTGCCGTATTTCAGGGCGATCATCTGGGTCAGGCCGCAGGGCTCGAACAGGCTGGGAACAATCAGCATGTCCGATCCCGCATAGATCAGGTGCGAGAGCTCTTCGTCGAAGCGCAACTCCAGGTGGCAATCCGGATGGTCGTTCATCTGGCGCTTGAGCTGCCAGAAAGCGCTGTTAATGCCGGCATCGGGACTGTTGCCCAGCAGCACGAACTGCGCGCTGTTCGCCAGCGAATAGTGCAGAGCATGCCGGATGAGATGAATGCCTTTCTGCGGATCGAGGCGGCCGACGAACGAGATGAGCGGCTTAAAATCCTTGCGCAGCCATAGCCGGTCGCGCAGCGCCTCCTTGTTGGCGTATTTGACATTCGGGTTGGCGGGGCCGTAGCGGGCCGGAATATAGCGGTCCACCTCCGGGTTCCAGACATCGTAGTCGACGCCGTTGAGCACGCCGCTAAACTTCCCTTCGTGGACTTGCAGGGTGTGGCCCAGGCCGAAGCCCTGATCGGTGAAGCGCACCTCCCAGGCGTGTTGCGGCGAGACGGTGGTCACAGCGTTGGAGAATACAATGCCGCCTTTCATGAGATTCAGCGCGCCCGGATTGAAGTTGTCGCGCATGCGGTCGTAATGGAAGTAGAAGTCGGGGCGTCCCAGTCCGGTGGCGCGCAGAATATTCTCGCCGCAAATGCCCTGGTGCTTGAAGTTGTGAATGGTGTAGCAGACGCGCGTATTCCACATGCCGGCCGGCTTGTACATCTCGAAGAGCATCACCGGCAGGATGCCCGTCTGCCAGTCGTGGCAATGGATGATATCCGGGCGGCGGCCGCTTCTCAGGAGAAACTCCAGGGTGGCTTTCGAAAAGAACGCGAAGCGCAGGGCCTCGTCGGGGTAGCCGTAGAATCCGCCGCGGTTGAAGAAGTTGTCGCCCGAGTGCGGCTCGATGAAGAAGCAGCGAATGCCATGCACGTGGCCGGACCACACCGAGCAGTGGATACCGCCGCCATACCAGGGGACCCACAGGTCGTTATAGACTCGCTCCAGCCCCCAGATCTGGTCGTATCGCATGCAATCGTACTTGGGCAGGACGACCTCGACCCAGTGGATGCGGTTCTGAATCTCGCGGCTCAATCCGTAGACGACATCGCCAAGACCGCCCACTTTGGCGACCGGCGCGCATTCCGAGGCGACTTGGACGATATACATGGCGATCCCGGCGATTACGAGCGCTCTTCCGGACTCCCCTGATTTTCCGGCTTGAAGAATACCACGGCCAGCGGCGGCACGGTAACCATGATGGAATGCGGCTGGCCCTGCCAGGGCATCGGATCGGAGGGCAGGCCGCCGGCGTTTCCCATATTGCTGCCACCGTAATGCGCCGAGTCGCTGTTCATCAGCTCGCGGTAGAATCCCGGCGCGGGCACGCCCACGCGATAGCCTTCGCGGGGCACGGGCGTGAAATTGGCCAGCACCACCAGAAAGTCGTCACGATTCCGGGCCCGGCGGATGAAGGAAACGGTGCTGTTGTCGACATCGTGAAAATCGATCCATTCGAAACCCTCCCAGCCGAAGTCCACCTGGTGCAGCGCGGGCTGAGCGGCGTAGAGGCTGTTGAGCGCCTTGACATACTCCCGCATCGCGCGGTGGGAGTCGTAATCGAGCAGCATCCAGTCGAGCTCCCAATCGTAGTTCCATTCGTTCCACTGGCCGAACTCGCAACCCATGAACAGCAGCTTCTTGCCGGGATGCGCATACATGTAGCCGTAAAGCGCCCGCAGATTGGCGAACTTCTGCCAGTAATCGCCCGGCATCTTGCTCAGCATGGCGCCTTTGCCATGCACCACTTCGTCGTGCGAGAAGGGCAGCACGAAATTCTCAGTGAAGGCGTAGAGCAGCGAAAAGGTCAGGTTGTTGTGGTGGTAGTGGCGGTGGACCGGGTCCTTCTGCATGTAGTCGAGCATGTCGTGCATCCAGCCCATGTTCCATTTCAGATCGAAGCCCAAGCCTCCCAGGTAGGTGGGGCGCGAGACCTGCGGCCAGGCGGTGGATTCCTCGGCGAACGTGAGGATGTCCGGATACTCCAGGTGCGCGGCCTCGTTGAAGCGCTTGATAAAGGCGACGGCCGCCAGGTTTTCGCGGCCGCCGAACTCGTTGGGGATCCACTCGCCTGGCTCGCGCGAGTAATCCAGGTAGAGCATGGAGGCGACGGCATCCACGCGCAGGCCGTCGATGTGGTATTTATCCAGCCAGAACAGGGCGCTCGAAAGCAGGAATGCCTGCACCTCTTTGCGGCCGTAATTGTAGATCAGGGTGCCCCAGTCTTTATGCTCGCCCTGCCGCGGATCGGCGTGCTCGTAGAGATAGGTGCCGTCGAAGAAGGAAAGCCCGTGCGCGTCCTTGGGGAAATGCGCGGGGACCCAATCCAGAATGACGCCGATGCCCGCCTGGTGGGCTTTATCCACCAGGTAGCGGAAGTCGTCGGGCGTGCCGTAGCGCGAAGTAGGCGCAAAGTACCCGACCGTCTGATACCCCCAGGACCCGTCGTAGGGATGCTCGGTAACGGGCAACAGCTCGATATGCGTGTAGCCCATTTCCTGGACGTAGGGCACCAGCTCCTCAGCCAGCTCGCGATAGCTCAGCCAGCGCATACCGATGGGGTCGGCTTTGCGCTTCCAGGAACCGGGATGGACTTCATAGATGGCGATGGGGGCGTCGAGGCTCTGCCGCTGTTTGCGCTTCGCCATCCACTCGCGGTCCTGCCACTGGTAGCGGGCCAGATCCCAGACCACCGATGCCGTGTTGGGGCGCATTTGGGAGAACAAGGCATAGGGGTCGGACTTGACCGCCATGTAGCCCTTGTATCGCGTCTTGATCTCGAACTTATACAGATCGCCGTGTTCGAGACCGGGAATGAAGATCTCCCACAGGCCGGACACGCCGCGCGGCCGCATGGGATGGCGGCGGCCGTCCCATTGGTTGAAATCTCCGACCACGCTGACGCGCTCGGCGTTGGGCGCCCACACCGCGAAACATACTCCTTGTGTGCCGGCATGCTGCATGATGCGCGCGCCCAGCTTGTCGTACATCCGGAAGTGGGTGCCCTCGCCGAGCAGGTGCAGGTCGAAGTCGGTCAGCACGGGCGGATAGCGATACGGGTCGTCGATTTCGTAGGTCCGTTCGGGCGCGCCCTCGGGTCCGGCCACGGTAATGGAGAGGCGGTAGGAGAAGAAGTCTTTCTCACCGCTGAAGATGGCTTCGAAAAAGCCGTCGCGATAGACGCGCTGCATGGGGTATAGCCGGCCATCGCGGACCACCGAGACTTCCAGCGCCTGCGGCTGGAAAGTGCGGACGACCAGAGACGGCTGGCCGGCCACGGACAGCGGATGCATGCCCAGAATGTCGAAAGGCGTGCTGTGATAGCCGCCGGCAACCGCGGTCACCGCGCCGCGATCGGCGGTGCCGGTGTATGGTTCTTCAACGGCTTCCGCGACCGCATCCGCAGCGGGTTCGGCCGCCGCGTCCGGGCCGTCTGGAGGCTCAATGGGTTCGCTCACTGCCATAAGGGGATTCCTCTCTCGCGCGCTCCGCGTGGGCTGTGCGGCGCAGAATTCGATCATACTGCTTCCGGGCCGCACTTGCGATCCGGCCGGCACAGGTGCGATGATGCGCAATCAGATGAGACTGGTAACATTTCAACGCGGCGCACAGGCGGAGCCGGGCGTTCTCACCGGTGAGGAGATCGTTAGCATCCGCGGCGCCGGATTCGAAGATCTGCTGAGTGTGCTGGCGGGAGGAGCCGCGGTGCTCGACCGCGTGCGCCGCTGGCTGGAAAGTCCGCCGGCGGGCGACAAGGTGAAGGCTGCCGGCGCGGCGCTGCGCGCCCCGTTGCCCCGTCCGCCCAAGATCGTTTGCGTGGGCCTGAACTATCGGGCGCACGCCCGCGAGTCCAAGCTGGACATTCCCGAGGTGCCCACGATTTTCACCAAGTTTTCCACGGCGGCGATCGGATCGGGCGAGCCGATCGTGCTGCCGAAGAACTCGGCCAAGCCGGACTACGAGGCGGAGATGGCCTTCGTGATCGGCAAGCGCGGCCGGCATATTCCGGCGGCCGAATGGCGGCAGTACGTTTTCGGCTACATGAATTTCAACGACGTGAGCGCGCGCGATTTCCAGATGCGCACTTCGCAATGGACCATCGGCAAGACATTCGATACGTTCGCGCCCATGGGGCCGGCCATCGTGACGGCCGACGAAATCCCCGACCCGCACACGCTGGACATCCGCACCATCATCAATGGAGAGGTGCTGCAGGATAGCAACACGAGCGACCTGATCTTCAAGATTCCCGAACTGGTGGCGTATCTTTCGAGCGTGTGCACGCTCGAACCCGGCGATGTGGTGGCCACCGGAACGCCGGCGGGCGTAGGCTTCGCGCGGCATCCCCCACGCTGGCTCAGGCCGGGCGACGACGTGGTGGTCCGCGTGGAAGGCCTGGGCGACCTGCGGAATCCGGTAGTGGCGGAAGAGCCTTAGGATGCGGTAGCCTCCGGCACCGAGGTGCGCAGAAGCCGCGCCGCGCTGCGCGGCCGTATGTCGAACCGGGGTGCGCCGGCGGGCACTACGAACACACGGCCGGGTGAAAGCTCTTCCCCACTGAGGCTCCCCTCGCCTTCCAGGCAGATGAGGATCTCGGCGCCGCTGGCGGCCGGATACGAGAGATCCGCGGCCAGCGCGACGGATTCCGTGCGGAAATAAGGGCACTCAGCCAGCAGCCGGCAGCCATCGCCCAAGTCCAGCGGCCGGCTGGCGCCCGGATGGCAGCCCAGGTCCGCCACGGCGAGCGCCGCATCCAGGTGCAGCTCGCGCGGGCGGCCGTAATCGTACAGCCGGTAAGTGACGTCGCTGAACTGTTGGATCTCGCACAGCGCCAGGCCCTCGCCGATGGCATGCACCGTACCGGCGGGCACGAAGAACGTATCGCCCGGATGGGCCGGATACCAGCGCAGCAGCCTTTCAATCTCGCCGGAAAGGGCCGCCTGGCGCGCGGCATCGCGGTTCAGCGGGCGAATGAAGCCCAGCGCCAGACACCCGCCGGGCGCGGCCCGCAGCACGTGCCACATCTCGGTCTTGCCCGGCCCGCTGGACGAATCCGGCGGATGCACCTGCACGGAAAGTTTCCCGGAAGTGAAGATGAACTTCACCAGGAGGCGTGGTTCTTCCGGCGCGGTGAACCAGACTTCACCGATCTTGCGGGCGGAACGCGGATACCAGGGCGCGGTATCCGGAGTGCCCCAGATCTTTTCGAGCGCCGTGGAGCTGAGCTGGCGGGGCGTCAATGTTCCACCATAAACCGGTGCAGGCGGTCCAAGCCGCGCTGGAGCTCGTGCAGCGAAGTTGCGTAGGAGATGCGGACGTGCCGGGTGGTGCCGAAGGCCTCGCCGGGCACCACGGCCACGGCCGCCTGCTGGAGAAGCTTTTCGGCGAACTGGGCACTGGTGGAGACTCCGTTGCGCAGCCCCGCGCCGATATTCGGGTACGCGTAGAAAGCGCCCCGCGGTTCGGCGCAGGCGACGCCGGGAATCGCGCGCAGGCGGCGGATGACGAAGTCGCGGCGCTGGCGGTATTGGGCGAGCATCTGGTCCACGGATTCCTGCGGGCCACGCAGGGCTTCCACCGCGGCTTTCTGCGAAACGGAGGTTGGATTGGAAGTAGCGTGGCTTTGCAGCTTCAACATGGCCGCGATCACAGGCGCGGGCGCCAACGCGAAGCCGATCCGCCAGCCGGTCATGGAGTAAGTCTTGGATAGCGATCCGGCCACCAGTACGTTTTCCTTGGCCCCCGGCGCCGACGCGATGGAATAAGGCTCACTGTCGTATAGGAAGCGGCAATAGCATTCGTCGGTAAGCAGAAAGACCCCGCGCGCGGCGGTGAGCCGGTGGATCTTTTCGAACTCCTCGCGATCCAGCACGGCGCCGCTGGGATTGGACGGCGAGTTGATGATGACCAGCTTGGTGCGGGCGGTCAGGTGCGGCTCGATCATGGCCTCGGTAAACGCGAAGCCGGCGTCCTCGCCGGTGGGCATGAACACGCATTTGGCGCCGGCATAGCTGACCACGTCCTTGTACGTGACCCAGTACGGCACCGGGATGACCACTTCGTCACCGGGATTGAGCAGCGCCTGCGTCAGATTGAAGATGGCGTGCTTGCCGCCCACGGCGATCAAACACTCGGCGGGCTGGTAGTGGGTTCCGTAATCCTGGGCGTGCCGCTCGCAAACGGCCTGCTTCAGCTCCAGGGTGCCGCCGGCATTGGTGTACTTGGTGAAGTTTTCCTCTACGGCGCGAATGGCGGCGCGCTTGATGTTGTCCGGCGTCGGAAAGTCCGGTTCGCCCGCGCTGAAATCCACCACGTCCACGCCTTGCATGCGCAGTCGCTCCGCCTCGGCCGCCATGCGCATGGTAGACGACACGCTGATGGCGGAGATGCGCTGCGCGATTTCCGGATTGGATTGCACTTGCATTTCTCTGATTCCCCCGGTGACCCTCTTGCGCGCGGTTTCAGCGGCGCGCGAACCGCTCCAGCAAGCGAACCTCGACCGGCGGCGGCACGAGTCCCGCGATGTCGCCGCCCAGTCCGATGACTTCCTTCACCAGGCGCGAGCTGATGAACGAATAGGCTTCCCTGGCCATCATAAAAACCGTCTCGATATCCGGCCGCAGGCGCCGGTTCATCAAGGCCATCTGCAGCTCGTACTCGTAGTCCGAGATGGCCCGTATGCCGCGCAACAACACGGTTGCGCGCTGCTCGGTGGCGTAGTCCACCAGCAGGCCGTGGAACGAATCCACCACCACGTTCGGATAGCCGCGGACGACCTCGCGCAGCATCTCCATCCTCTCCACCACACTGAAGAGCGGCTCCTTGGTCTCGTTGCGCAGAATCGCGACGATCAGCCTGTCGAAGAGGCGGCACCCGCGTTCGATCAGGTCCAGGTGACCGTTGGTGATGGGATCGAACGAACCCGGGTAGATGGCGACCACCTGGCTAGGCTTCGTGGCCTTTCGGACGTGTTCAGTTTTGCCGGCTATTCTACGATTCTACAGGAAGTGACGCGGAGGGTGGGCTACATCCCCTGTCCGGTGACCGCTACCGCCTGCGGACTGCCCGCCGCATTGTGCGTGACGGTGACCGCGCCATGGATCGTGCCGGTTGCGGATGGCGTGAAGGTCACCTGGAACGTGCAACTCGCCATGGCCGCCACGCTGGCTCCGCAGGGAGACGGGCCTCCGCTGGCCGCTGCATAGCTGCCACTGGCGGTGAGGCTGACCAGGGTGAGGGCCACCGGCTGGTGATTCGTCACGGTCACGGTCTGCGGCGCACTGGTGCTGCCTACTGTCTGAGCGGCGAAGGTCAGGCTCGCGGGTGAGAGGCTCACCGCCAGCGTGCCGGCGCCGCTAAGGTCGTAGATCACCGGAGCAGCGCTGCCGGCGACCGTGATGGCCACGCTGCCGCCGATCATGCCGGTAACCGAGGGCGTGAACGCGGCTTTGAAGGTACAGGAGGCGTGCGCGGCCAACGCACCGCCGCAGGGAGTGGTTCCCCCGGGAGCAGCGGTAAAATCCGCAGATGCCTTGAGCGCCTTGATGGTCACGCTGGCGGCGCCGGCGTTAGTGACGGTCACCGTTTGCGCCGCGCTGGTGGTGCCCGTGGCGCGGCCACTGAAGGTCAAACTGGCCGGGCTGAAGGTGAGTTTTGCCGCGGATCCGCCGCTGCCGCTTCCGGCCATTGGTGACACCAGTGTGGCCAGAGAAGGACTGCTGACAGCGACCGACCCATCGATGGCTCCGTTCTGCGGGGGCGTGAAGGTCACGGCAATCGTGCAGGATGTCTTACCCGGCAACGACGCGCCGCAGGGCGACGGACCGGCACCAGCAGCCGAAAAGCCCGCACTGGCGGCAAAGCTCACGCTGGCCGCGGTTGCCGAGTTGTTGGTCAGCGTGAGCGTTTGCGCGGCGCTGGTTGTCCCCACAGCCACGGTACCGAAAGAGAGCGACGCCGGCTTGATCGCCAGGGAGTTCACACCCGCGCCTGTGAGCGCGACAACCTGGGGTGAATTGGCGGCATTATCGGCGACGGTTACGGCTCCGGCGATCGAGCCTGCCACCGATGGCGTAAATGTCACCACGATGGTGCAGGCCGCGGCTGGCGCCAGAGTGGCAGGGCAGTTGTCCGTGACGGAGTAATCACCGCTTACGGTAATGGAAGAGATCGCGAGCGGCGCGGTTCCCGAGTTAGTCAGTTTCGTGCCCTTGGCTGCCGCGCTCGTACCCACAACAGCCGACCCCAGGTTGAGACTGGCGGGCGACAATGTCACGGCCGGCGCCGCGTTGTTGTTCGTCAACGTGAAATCGGCCGGCGCTGTGACTCCGCTCACTGTGGCGACGACCACGTAAGTTCCGGTGGTACCGTTCGCTGCCGGGACTGGCGATGTCGCGTCTCCCGAACTGTCCGTTACGGCGGTTGCCGAAGTGAGTCCGGAAAAAGTGGCACTGGCGCCCGAGGCCGGGGCGGTGAATGTTACCGTAACACCGGGCATGGGATTACTCAGGCCATCAGTCACTTGCGCCACCAAGGGAGCGGCAAAGATTTGATTCACGCCAGCCTCCTGGTTGGAGCCTGAAACAGCCGCGATGTTCGCGGGCTGCGTCTGGGTCTCGACGCTGAAGACCGCCCCTTGAATCGGGCTGATCACCGACGAATTCTGGTTGAACGTGCTTCCCTGAACGGTCGCTCCATCGCCACCGGCGGCGTATGCGTACAAGTAGTGCAGGCCGGTAGTAAGCGCGTTCAGCGTCACTGTGGCTTTGGCCGGATTGGCTCCCGCCTTGGTGGCCTGTGTCGCGGGCTGCCATACGCCCTGCCAGCCGTCAAGCTGATAGAAGATCCGCTGCGGCACCATGGATGTGTTGGTGTAGCTGCTTTGCGCGGAGATGACGAACGTCGCGGATGTTCCGCTGGTGCGATAGAGAGGAGTGGTGGCGATGGTGTTGGAGTCCACCACTCCCTGAACTGTGATGGCAATCGGCACCTGGCCCTCCGCCGGAACGGTTGGCGTGGGAAAGAACAAGGCCGACACTCGCGCGGCGGTCACCGATCCATAGCCGGCCGCGCTTACGATGTTCGTTACGCGATCGAGCGCCAGGGCATCCGAGCCACCGGTGGAGGTTATGTGCGAACCGTCCGTATACACGATTTCGGAAGCTTCGCTGGCGCCGTCGATGATGGTCAGATAGTTGTTGTTGGTTCCCGCCACGTAGATGAGGTTCGCAAGCGGATTAACGGTCACGGCCGCCGGCCCGCGGGTGGTTGGCACATCGGCGAGCAATGCGTAAGTCGCTCCGTCATAAACCAGTGCGTGGCCGGAGCCGTCCGCTCCGTTGTTAGCGATAACATAGACTTTGTTGGTCGCTGGATTCACGGTGATGCCGTTGAGGCCATAAAGCGTGCTGAAGCTGCCGGTAATCTGGTTGGTGCCGCCGTCAATCACCTTTATGACTTGCGGCGAAGCGTTCTGCGTGATAACGAAGATCTGGTTGGTGGCCGAATTCACCGCCAGGTATACCGCCGCGGGAAGCGGAATGGAGGTTAGCTGATTGGAGGTTTCGTCGATCACGTCGACGGCGCCGGCGTTGTAGCAGGGAATGTAGAGCTTGCCGGTGGCCGGGTTGGCAGCTAGAGCAGCGAATCCGCATGGACCGGTCGCTAGTGTGCTGATAACGCTGTCCGTGTTGCCATCGATTACATAAAGGCTACTGAATTCCGAATCGGTGACATAGATGCGATTGGCGGCCGGGTTAACGAGAGCGGCATTCGGACCGGCATGCATGGGCAGGCCGGTGACGAAAGATACGGCATAGGTATCCCCGTCCACCACGGATATCGTTCCGTCGCCGCGGTTTGGGACATAGATCTTGTTGGTGACCGGGTTCACTGCAACGCTGGCGGGATAAGCCCCAACGGGAACCGTGTGTGTCACGAGGTAACCGTTGCCATCCGTTTGCAGTTCCGATACGGCGGTGAGTGTCTGGTAAATGGGGCTGATATAGTAAAACGTGTTGGATACGGGATTCACGTCCATCGCAGTGGCCTGCATGTTAACCGTTGGCGGAGTCGTCAGCAGGGTGTGCACGGTGCCGTCCATTACGGTGAGGGTGTTGTCCTGCTGGTTGGTGATGAAGCTGCGATGGGTTACCGGGTCTACGGCAATGGCGTAAGGATTGTCGATGATGAAATAGTCGTAGATAAATATGTAGGGATCGAGGTTCACGTCGAGCGCCATCGCAAAGTTGAAATGCGAAGCGATATCGAGCTGTACCGCGACTGAATCGAACGCTATGGCATCCGCGCTCCAGATCGGCAAAACATATTCACCGTGGCCACTGCCGGAAGCCGGCGGCCACATGTCGAGCCTCGCGTCGCCCGAGTCTCCTGTGAACACTCCCCAGACTCCGGGGCTGACCGCTGCCGAGAACGGACCTGAGTAACCGCTGTACGCCGTCGTGGCATAGCCGTTCGCGCCGTCGATTCGAGTAACGGTCCCGCCAGTCTGGCTGAGGACGTAGGCGCTGTCTGTGCTGGGGTCGACGGCGATCGCGTAAAGCTGCTGTCCGAGTCCGGTGACGGTCGTGGTGGCGTTGTTGTTTGCCGCGTCGATCACAGTGACCGTGCCGCCGTCGTAACTGGCGATGTAGAGCTTGTGGTTCAACGTGTTGAGGGCCATGGCCTGGGGACGGGTTCCTGCGTTCAGCGTCGCGGTCACGGTGTTCTTGCTGCCGCTCACCACGCTCACCGTTCCGTCGGCGTTGTTGGCCACGTAGATCGTGTTCGTGGCGGAGTCGACGACCACGGCGTCGGGCGCGGATCCGACGGTCACAGTGGCAATCACGGCATCCTTAGCTCCGTCGACCACCGTCAGAGAACTGGAGCCGAGATTCGCCACATAGACCCGGTTCGTGTTTGGGTTGATGGCCAGCGCGTGCCACCCGATGCCAACCGGAAGAGTGGCAATCACCTTCAGCGCGAAACCATCCAGGACGGACAAAGTCAAATCGCCCTCATTGGCGACGTAGACCTTGTGAGTCGCAGGGTTGACGGCGACTACGGACGGCGCCTGGCCCACAGGAATCGTGCCGCTGATCATGCTCGGCGGCGCATACAGGCTGGGGGGCACCTGCGCGCGCGCGGCCACCACGGCGGCAAGCGCCAGCCACAACACCCGGTTTGTCTTCATAGCCCGTTGGCTCCTGTGAGCACCCAGGCGGAGTAGTATTGCGCATCCCAGCCCTGCCCGCCGAAGATGATCATCCGGTTGCCGGCCGCATCGTACACCGCGGTATGGCTGCCGCGCCGGCCAGGCGCCGCACCGCCGGGCCGCAACTCAGTCCACACAGGCGTACCGCCCAACCCGTTGGCGTTGCTCAAAACCCACACATCGTTGTAACCGGGAGCTTCGTATGCCGCAAATGTGCCGCCCCCGAAGATGATCATGCGATTGTTCGCACTATCGTAGACCGCCGTGTGCGCATCACGCTTGCCGGGCAATCCGGGCGCGCCGTTGGCCACGATATTGGTCCAGTGCGGAGCGCCTCCCAGGCCATTGGCGTGCGAAAGCGTCCACACGCCGTTGTATAAGACAAACCCGAGCGGCGAACGCGAGGAAAGTGTGTACCCGCCAAAGACGGTCATGATGTTGTTCGCGGAGTCGTAGACCGACGAGGGACTGTATCCGCCCGGGGGCGGCGCACCGCTGGGAGCGAGTTGCATCCAGGCGGGTGTTCCCCCTAGCCCATTGGCGTTGGTGAGTACCCAGACGTCCAAGAACGTTTGCGAGCCGAAGCCCCCGCCAAAGATGATCAGCCTGTTGCTGGCAGGGTCGTAGACGGCTGTCTGGCCGTAGCGCACGGGCGGCGGCGAACCTGAAGGGCTGAGCTCCGTCCAAGTGGGCGGACCACCCTGGCCGTTGGCGTTGATCAATACCCAGACGTCGTTCAGATACGCCGAAGGGTTGGACTGTCCGTTCAGGTACGTAGCGCCGCCGAAGATCATCATGCGGTTGTTGGCTGCGTCGTAGACGGCGCTATGGTAAGTGCGCGGGGGCGGCGATCCCGCGGACCCGTTGGCGACCAGCGTGCTGAAGCTGCTTGTCCCTCCCAAACCGTTGGCGTAGGAAAGCAGGAGGACCTCGTTGCAACTGGCGAAGTTGAGGGTGGCATCGCTGCCACCGAAGACCATCATGGTGTTGGTTGCCGGATCGTAAACCGCCGACTGGCCGGACAAACCGGTGTCGATTACCCCCGCAAAACCTCCCGAGCCGGAGAAGAGTTCGGTCCACGAGGAGGCGGCCGGCGCCCTCCCGGCGCCTCCTATACACAGAACCGCCAGCAGCAGAGTCCCTCGCAGTGAGTGCATCCCAGTCATCATGAGATCCAGGAAACACCACTCCGGCATGGCGGTCAACGAAATTCATCGTGAAGCATTCGTTAACTGACAAGGTACTGTGCTTGTGTGACTTACAAAGTCTTGTAAACTACTGCGGGCGTTGCTAAACTCTAGAAACGTTCGCCAGGGCTGGCGGGCAGGACCACGGGGTATGGAGGGTATCTATCGTTTTGGGCTGTTCGAAGCCAATGCCGCAACGCGGGAGCTGACCCGCGAGGGGACGCGGATCAAAATACAGGAGCAGCCGTTTCGCCTGCTCCTGCTGCTGCTTGAGAATAGCGGGCAGACCATCACGCGGGAGAGCTTGCGCGAACGGCTGTGGCCTGCCGATACATTCGTGGACTTCGACAGCAGTCTGCGCGTCGCGGTGGGAAAGCTGCGCGATGCTCTAGACGATGATGCCGATAATCCGCGATTCATCGCGACCGCACCCCGGGTCGGGTATCGCTTCCTCGCGCCGGTAAGTGTCGAGGAGATCCGCGCACCAGCCTCTGCCGGAGTTCAGGTCCTGGAAGTTCCGGTACGCGCGGCGCGGCCTCGGGCGTGGCCGTGGGGATTGGCTGCCGGCATCGTGATCGCGATATGCGCCGCTCTGGCGTGGCGCCCGTGGCGCGTGGCGCCGAGGCCCGTGAGTTCCGGCTTGATCGTGCTGGCCGGTTTCCGCAATTCCACCGGCAGGCCGGTTTTCGATGGGTCCCTCTACCACGCTCTGCGGATCAAGCTGGAAGAATCTCCGTATCTGGACCTGGCTCCCGAAGCTAGAGTGCGCTCGTCGGTAAATGGCAAAGCTGAGGCCGGCTCCATGCCTCTGGCTCAGGCGCGCGCCGCCTGTTTGGCAATGGGAGCGAAAACCGTGGTGTATGGAGCGATCGAACCTCGGGCAAATGGTTACAACCTGCGGGTCGAAGCGGATGCGTGCCGCGACGGCCGGCGTCTGGCTGAGGAAGAGGTTGCCGCTCCCACATCGGCAGAGCTGCTCCCGGACCTGGGACGCGTAGCCGATAGCCTGCGCCTGCGCCTGGGCGAGTCCGCAGCTTCGGTCAAGCAGCATGGCGCACCCATGGAGGTGGCCACAACAGACTCTCTGGTGGCGCTCAAGGCTTTCTCCCAAGGAGAGGAACAACGGGCGCGCGGACGGGACTACGAAACCATCGCAGATTACAAGCTGGCGCTGGACCTGGACCCGCACTTCGCCCTTGCCTGCGCGCGCCTGGGCACCATTTACTCCAATGCGCAAGAGACAGCACTGGCCACCCAGTACCTGCAGAAGGCGTTCGATCTGCGAGACCACGCCACCGAGCGCGAGCGCCTCTACATCGCCGCCAGGTATTACAGCAATGTAACCGGCGATCTGGATGAGGCTATGCAAACCTATCAGTTGTGGCACCAGATCTACCCGCGCGACTTAGTGCCGGCGAATAATCTGGCCGACGATCTGATTGCCATCGGGCAGCCCGAACAGGCCATCGAGCCGGCTCAGGCCGCCGTCCGGCTGGCTCCGGACAATGGATTTCCATACATCGTACTGGCACAGGCCCTGCAACGCACCGGCCGCTTCCGGGAAGCCAAGCAAACCTACCTTGAGGCTGTGTCGCGCAAGATCGACGGCGTCAACATCCACATGATCATGCTGCACATCGCGTTCGCGGAGCACGATGAAGCCGAGATTAAGCGCCAATTGGAGTGGGCGCGCGGGAATCCGCGTGAGGGAGAAATCCTGAACACAGCGGCCTGGATGGCCTTCGCCAGGGGCCAGGTCCGCAGCGGGCATCGACTCTCGGCCGAAGCGCAGGATCGGGCCCTGAAGAACGGCTTGCCCGAGTTCGCCGCTTTGGCGGCGCTGGACGCCGCCCAACTGGACGGAGATCTGGGCCGGACGGCGGCCGCGCGTGCCGATGTCGCGCGAGCCTTGCGCGTGGCCGGCGATTCCAGGAACGTGCAGGCATTTGCCGCCCTGGCGTTGGCGCGCGTCGGCGATGTGCAACGGGCCAGACGTTTGGCGGACGCGGTTTCGAGGAGCGCCCCGGCTGACACCATCATGCAGCGCGTGGTGCTGCCCACTGTGCGCGCGCTGGCGGATTTGCACCAGCACGCTGCGGCCGATGCCATCAACGAATTGCAGACCGTGCTACCGTACGATCTGAACCGCGCGCTCGAAATGTCATCGGTTTACTACAGAGGCGAAGCATACTTGGCTGACCGGCGGTTTCCCGACGCAGCCTCGGAATTCCGGAAGCTTATCGCCCACAGCGTGGTGCGCCCCGATTCGATGTACGTGCCGCTGGCCGAACTCGGCCTGGGCCGTGTTTTGCGTTTGAGCGGCGATCCGGCGGGATCTCGCACCGCATATGAGAGCTTCTTCTCGGCGTGGAAAGATGCCGACGCCGGCGTTCCCATTCTGCGAGCAGCCAAGGCAGAGTACGCCAGGCTGCGGTAGAGGATTCCAACTCACCAATTGTGAACCGGCCACTACTCCCGCAAAGCCGGGCAAAATACCGCGTTTGCCCGATCTCTTCCGCCCTGTGCCACCGCATCCAAATAAATAGATGAGGGAATTTGATGCAAAGGAGAAACAAATGAGAGGGAAACAATTGATCATCACTGTGTGCGTGTCCGCGGCCATGGGTGTTCTTCCGGCTGCTTCCGCGTTCGCCGCCATGGTGCGCGAATGCCCGACCGGCAAGCCCACGGCGGCCTCTTACACGTGGAACTTCAGGCGGGAAGCCAATAATCTGTTTAGCGACGTGCAAACGCGTGCATTGCACGCGGAGGACCACGCCTATCGCCTGCAGAGTTTTCTGTTAGACGCCAATATGAGCTGGCAATCGGATGTAAACGAACTGATTCCTCTAAGATCCGAAGTCAACCGCATGGGCAACGATCTGTGCCGGCTGGAGACCATTCGCCGCGTCCTGGCCCCGTGGCAACAGCGCAGTGTCGATCGCATCCACGCAACCATACAGTTGTTAGCCGATAACACGCAGGATGCCATCACGTTCGAAAATGGTCATCACCAGATGCTGTGGAGCCCCACCTACCAGAAATACGTGGATAACATCGCCAGACTGACGCGGAGTCTGACCAACTCGTCGGGGAACGCCGTGGAATACGCCAAGGTTCGCTCCCAATACCGTGATCTGCGGGGCGAGTTGGGCGCAAAGACCGCTTCGTAGCGGACTTTCCGCGCAGGGCAACTACGAGACGGCAGTGGCGCACACCGCCGTCTCGCCTTCCGCCAACAGGGATCCCTTCTCCAGGTGCCTGATCTTGGTAGCGAAGCGGGCGGCGTACGGATCGTGCGTCACCATCACGATGGTTTTGTCGTACTCAGTGTTGAGCTTCGAGAGTAATGCCAGCACTTCTTGCGCGGACGCCGCATCCAGGTTGCCGGTGGGCTCATCGGCCAGGATCAGATCCGGGTCGGTCACAATCGCGCGGGCAATCGCTACGCGCTGCTCCTGGCCGCCGGAAAGCTGCTTGGGAAGGTGGCCCATGCGGTCGCCGAGTCCCACCAGGCGCAAGGCCGTCGATGCGTGGTCGTAGCGCTCCTTCTTATTCAGATTGGTGAGCTTGAGCGGCAGTTCCACGTTTTCGAGCGCCGTCAGCACGGGAATCAGATTGAACGTTTGAAAGACGAACCCCACGCGCTGGTTGCGCCAGTGTGAGATAGCGCGGTCGCTGAGCGTCCGCAGGTCCTGACCCAGCACGCGGATGTGGCCTCCGGTGGGGCGGTCCATCGCGGCGATCAGGTGCAGCAGCGTGGATTTGCCGGAGCCGGAAGGTCCCATGAGGGCCACAAACTCGCCCGCGTCGACCGAGATATTCACGTCCTGCAAAGCCGTGACGTGAAATTCGTCCCGCACATATTCCTTGGTAAGACCGCGCGTTTCAATTACAGCATCAGACATAGTTGTTCATCCTTGTTTTGGGCGCACTTTCTGCCCGTCTTTCAAATCGGCCGGCGGATTCACAATCACATCTTCTCCGCCGACCAGCGCCTGCGCGCTGCGGCGCACGGCTTTTCCATCCACCACCACAAACACGGCATGATCGTGTACGGCTCCTGCGGGAATGTCGAGGTGCGGCCTGACCTGGCTGATCGCCTTGCCGCGGGGCAGGAACACCACGCTGGCGTTCATTTCGGGGCGCAGATAATCGTCCGGCTCCTCGATCTTGACCTTCACCTGCACGGTGGCCTTCTGGCGATTGGCTTCCGGCGCGATTTCCTCGATGTAGCCTTTGTATTTGCGATCGGGATAGGCATCCGTAGTCACGATGCCGGGCTGCCGGGGGCCGAGCTTCGCGAAATCGTTCTGGCTGATATCCAGCTCGACTTGCAGGTCGTGCAGATTGGCCAGCGAGACCACGTAGCCTTTGGCGCCCTTGTCGCCCACGAAGCCGGTGGTGACGAACTCGCCCTTCTCCACGTTGCGTTCCAGGATGGTGCCCGAGATGGGCGCCCGGATGACGGTGTCATCCAACTGCGATTGCGCGTAATCCAAGTTGCCTTGCGCTTCGCGCACCTGGGCGCGCGCCGCTTCGATTTCCTCCCGCCTCGGACCGAGGCGCACCAGCTCATAAGCGTTCTGGAGAGAGGCGACGTTGGCGGCCGCCGAATCGTATTTGGCCTGGGCATCGTCCAGCGTCTGTTTAGCCACTACGCCGGCGGCGGCCAGCGCACGCGTGCGGGCCAAAGTCGCTTTGGCGTCCTCCAGCGTGGCTCTTGCCTGCTCCAGGTCGGCCTTGGCCTTGGCGATTTCCTCGGGACGCGACCCGTGCTCGAGCTCGGCCAGGTGCGCTTTCAGGTTGTTCAACTGGCCTTGCGCCTCGATCACACGCGCGCGATATTCGTCGTCCTCCAGGCGGACCAATACCTGGCCTTCCTGCACCTTGTCGCCTTTGTCGACGCCGATCCAGGCCACCTTGCCCATGACTTTCGAAGCCAGATCGATCTCGTGCGCGGCCACGATATAGCCTGTGGCGTTGAGAACCACAGCGTCGCCGCCGGCGGCGGCCGCGTGCACACGCGCGACCTCCACCTCGGGCACGGCAGTCAACCGCGCGTAAACGAAAGTGCCGGCCCCCAGCAGGATGCACAGCAGTACCGCGGGCACGATCCACCGCAATGGGCTGGCGGACTGCTTGGCGCTGCGATCGATTTGCAGGTTCTTCAGTTCGGCGTCCATAATGCCTCATCCCTCACGCAGCGCCACCAGGATCTCCTGGCGCGCGGCTGAACGCGCCGGCAGCAGGCCGCCCACCGCGCCCAACAGCAGCGCGAAGAGCAGCCCTGGCAGCATTACCGAAGGCGTGACGCGGAAGTTGAAGGCGATCTCGCTGAACGTAGCGAAGCTGCCCACGCCGGTGGTCATCCCGTTCAGCGGGAGCGCGAGCAAGCAGCCGATCAGACCGCCGGCGCCGGCCAGCAGCAGCGATTCGAAGAAGAAGCTTGTCAGAATCGAGAAGCGCGAGAAGCCCAGCACCCGCAGCGTTCCGATCTCCGCGGCCCGCCGCGAGACTGCTGCGAACATGGTGTTCATGGCGGCGAAGCAGCTGCCCACCGCCATGATGATGGACACGAAGATCCCCAGGATCTGGAGCGGCGCGCCCGCGCTGGTCTGATTGTCGTAGTAGGTCTGCTCGCGCACGGCGGTGACATTGAGCCGCCGGTCGTCATTGAGCGAATTGATGAGCGCAGGCACCGCGGCCGCGTCGGTGGCGCGCAAGAGCACGGAGCTGGCCGCATCCTGGCGGTTGTAATCGGCAGTGATCTGGTTCAGATCGCCCCAGATCTCGCTGTTGAAGGCGGACTGCCCGGCGTCCATCACGCCCACCACTTTCCACATTCCCTTGCCGAAGTGGATCTGGTTGCCGAGCCGCGCCTGCGGATAGCGCTTGGCGACGGATCTGCCGACTACGACTTCGCGGTGGCCGGGCCGGAACCAGCGGCCCTCCACGATCCGCACATGGCGAAGCTCAATGCCGATGGGACCCAGGCCGCGCACGGAGATGCTCATGCCGCTGGGGCTGTCGATACTCGCCAGGCTGATCACTGTCACCATCTCGAGCGACGCCATCGGCTCGCCGGCGCTGTTGCGCGCGATGCCGGGATTGGTGATCATGTCCCGATACACGCTGCGGGACATGGCGCTGCTCAGCTCTGCGGTGCCGCCCTTGCGCAGCACCAGCACATGCAACGGATCTCCGGTGGATTGAAACGCTTGCCGCAGACCATTGACGAGCGCGAAATCGGCCACCAGCACGGCTACCGTTAGCCCGATGCCGAAGGCGGTCATCAGCGTAGTGGCTTTGCGCACCGTCAGGTTCCGGAGATTGTAGGTGATAGGTATGGCCATGGCATTAACCCGTATAACGAAGCGAAGCGAGAATCGCCGTGCGCGCGGCCCGCGAGGCGGGCGGCAGCGCGCTCACCAGGCCCGTGATTATCGCGACAGCCAAGGTGAGCGCGCCGATCGCAGGGGTCAACCGCAGCAACTTGAGAAACTGCATGCCTACCTCGGCGTTGCGCAGCATGCCGCACATCACGGCGGCCAGCGCGCAGCCGATCGCGCCGCCGGCCACCGCCACCACTCCCGCCTCGCCGAGGATGATTCCGAGAATGGTGCCGGGAGTAAATCCGAGCGTCTTCAGAATGCCGATCTCGCGCACCCGCTCGCGCACCGCCATCGAGAGCGTGTTGCCGGAAACCAGCAGAATTGTAAACGTGACGGCGCCGCAGATCGCCATCAGGAATAACTTCAGGTTGCCCAAAAACGAAACGAAGCTAAGCTGAAAGGCGCGCTCGGTCTCCGTCTTGGTCTCCGCCGGCGAGTTGGCAAACATGGTGTCGATCGCCTTGGCCACCAAGGGCACATCGTGCGGAGTATCCGCTTCCACGAGAAAAGCGCTGACGATATCGCGAATGTTTGGCGGCAGGCTTTCGCGCAGATAGTCGTGATTGAAGATGAGCATTTCATCGTGATTCGGCGTATCAAATTCCCCGACCAGAGTCAGTTCCAGGGTGACCGGGAAGATATCGCCGACGATGGTGATACGCTGTCCCAGCTTCCAGCCCAGGCGGTCCGCCAACGCCTTGGCCGCGATGCAGCCGGTGCGGTCGTGTTCGAAGGCCTGCTTTTGCGCCTCGGGAATCTGCATCTCCGAGAAAATCGTGAAGACTTTGGCCGGTTCGGCCGCCATCCGCATGAAGAAGTTCTTGGGGTCGCGAGCGTCTTTGTAGACTCCGCCAAACCATTGCCAGCTCGTCACCGCCTGGACACCCGGCACACTGGCGATCTTGGCCTCGTAGGAAGCCGGCATGGGCTGAGCCAGAGAGACGCGGTTATGAGTAAAGAGCCGCAGGGCCTGCGCGGGAGTCTGCTGTCCGCCGTAGAACAGCACACGATACATGGCCAGCAGGAAGGCCAGCAGGCAGAAAGAGACGCCAATGCTGGCGACTGTAAGTCCGGTCCGCTTGCGGTTACGAAGACTGTTCTTCAGGATAAGTGGAAGATACTTCGTCATAAGTGACACCAATAGCTCATATCTCCGGCGGCTATGCCGGACCTTAGTGGCCTTTCTCCTCCCTTACATTTCCAGAGTAACGAGTGACCCGGCGCCGTGTCCCGCGTTTTTCGGCCAAGCGCCGAACCTTACCGGCGAACGCCGAGAGCGCTCCGCGAGATGATCATCGAGCACACCATCCATCGGCACCCACACTTGCACGACGGTCTCCAGCTTGCGAGCTGCGCATAACTGATTGAATCCAAAAGATGCGGCTGCTTTCGCACACCGCGCCGGCTCGCAACTTCTTGCGAGTTCGCAAGCTCTTGAAGATTTTGCTAATCTGGATGCAGATGGACAGCAGCCTGAGCGTCGGCGACCGTCATGCGCTGGTGCTGCGCGTATGGGAAGCGGTGAATGTGGAGCGCGACCTGGCAGGCGTGCTGGCCGCGGTGGCCGATGTTGTAACTCCAATGGTGCCGTTTCGGGCAATCGGCATTGTAGCTTTTGAAGGCGAGCGGCACGACCTGTATGCGATGCACGTGGTGGGCCTGTCGCCGCAGCCGCAGGCCAGGGATGTGATGCAGGAGATGGCCGGCCAGCAATGGCCTCTCCAGTGGGAAGGCCACCGGCTGATTCCCTACCAACCAGTAACTGCATGGAAGCCCGGCGAAGTGAACGCCGTCGCCGACCTGATGCAGCAAGCGGATTGGTACAAACACGACTTCTACCTGGCTTACGGCGGCGTACGCTCCTACGCCGCGGCTCCGCTGCACGTGAGAGGCAATCTGATCGGCACGGCGGTCTTCTCCCGGCCCGAGCCAGCGCCCTTCACGGATGTCCAAAAGGGCATTCTTTCGGATATTTCGCGCGCGCTGGCGGTGGCTGTGGCCAATGCGCTGGCCAACGAAGAGATCCGCAAGCTGCGCGACCAGTTGGAAGCCGAGAACATTGCCCTGCGCGCGCAGCTTGGCCAGGCCCCCTGGTTCGAGGACATCATCGGCGACTCGCCGGCGCTGCGGGCGGTGCTGGAGGCTGTTGAGAACGTGGCGCCCACGGATGCTTCGGTGCTGATCACGGGCGAAACGGGTACCGGAAAGGAACTGGTGGCGCGCGCGATTCACCGGCGTTCGCCGCGGGCGAAAGGCCCGCTCGTGCAAGTGAATTGCTCGGCCATTCCGGCCACGCTGCTGGCTTCCGAGCTGTTCGGGCACGAGCGCGGCGCTTTCACCGGCGCCGTGGAGCGGCGGAAGGGCCGCTTCGAGCAGGCTCACGGCGGCACCCTGTTCCTGGATGAAATCGGCGAATTGCCGGCCGAGATGCAGGTGCTGCTGCTGCGGGTCCTGCAGGAGCGCGCCTTCGAGCGGCTCGGCGGCAGCCAGACCGTGCGTGTGGATGTGCGACTGGTGGCAGCCACCAATCGCGACCTGGCGGCCGAGGTGGCCGCCGGACGCTTCCGCAGCGACCTGTACTACCGCCTCAACGTCTTCCCCATCCGCGTGCCGCCGCTGCGGGAACGGCCCGCGGACATTCCGCTGCTGGTGGCGCATTTCGCCGCCAGGCACGGCGCGCGTTTCGGCCGCACCATCGCGCGCATTGACCGGCGCAGCATGGCGCAGCTTGAAGCTTACGCCTGGCCCGGCAACGTGCGGGAGCTGGAGAACGTGGTCGAGCGCGCGGTGATTCTGTCGCACAACGGCACTCTACGGGTGGCGCGCGAGTTGCTGCCGGGCGCCGCGGCAGGCGGCAACATGCCGGCGCATCTGGAGGCGGAGGAGCGCCAGGCGATCGAAGCCGCCTTGCGCGCTTCACGCGGGAGGGTGGCGGGGTCCGGCGGCGCCGCACGGCGCCTGGGCATTCCGGCTTCGACGCTTGAATTCCGCATTCGCCGGCTGGGCATCGATAAGTTCCGGCACCGCCGTGGGACACCATCGCCGTCCGGGATATAATTCTTCGTTGAGACGCAAAATCCTTACGGCTGCCTGGTGGGCAGTTCCTTCCATCCTTTGCCTGGTGCTGTATTGGCCCGGGCTGGTGGCCTGGTTCCAACAGGACGACTTCGTGTGGCTGAACCTGCCGAACCAGGCGCACGGATGGCATAAGCTGCTGCGAACGCTGTTTGAGCCGACCGTGCAAGGGACCTGGCGGCCCCTCAGCGAGCGCGTGTTTTTCCTGGCGTTCGGCGCGATGTTCGGCAGCGATGCCCTGCCCTACCGCATCTGGGTCTTCCTTACGATGTTCGCGAACCTGGCGCTGCTCCAGTCCATCACGGCCCGCATGACGCGGTCGCGCGCGGCCGGGCTCTGGGCGGCGGTCCTGTGGGTGGCGAATAGCAAGCTGGCCACCGTGATGTCGTGGACCTGCGAATACATCCTGGTAGCTTGCGGCTTTTTCCTGCTGCTGGCCCTGCACCTGTTCCTGCGATACATCGAAACCGGCGAGCGCCGCTACTACTACTGGACTTGGGCGGCCTTTCTAACAGGCTTCCTGGCGATGGAGACGAACGTGGTGTTTCCGGTTCTGGCCGGAAGCTATGCGTTCGCTTGCGCGCGGAAGTATTTCCGGCAGACGCTGCCGTTCTTCGCGGCGTCGGCGGTGTACGGCGTCCTGCACCTGGTATTGGCTCCCAATCAAGGCACCGTTCCATACACGATGCATTTCGACCTCGCCATTCCGGCCACGTTCTGGTCGTACTGGCGGCGGGCTTTTGAGCCGGTCAATCTGCGATACATGACGCCCTTTTCGCCGGCATTCACCGCCGCGTTCATGGTGGCTTTCACGGTGGCGCTGCTGGCGTTTACGATTTATGAGGCGCGGCGGAGGCGATGGCTGGCGCTGGTGCTGCTGGCCTGGTATGCGATCACACTGGGTCCGGTGATCCCCCTGCGCGACCACATCACG